>Ga0179591_1240420_pt1 | contig 11740 bp, 20 predicted proteins | sample CZOMad2_1_08_16f_FD_182891 | JGI IMG/M metagenome (GOLD analysis project Ga0179591, IMG submission 182891) | Vadose zone soil fungal communities from Angelo Coast Range Reserve, California, USA - CZOMad2_1_08_16fungal (PacBio error correction) | ecosystem: Environmental > Terrestrial > Soil >...
AAAAGAAAGGTATGTATTGGAAAGGAAAGAAAATGGCACGGAGAAAAAATCGAGGGGCCGGGAACCGGGAATAGTCTGATTCCTAGTACAGCCATTCCTGGGGATGACAGTAATCTGATTCCACGGGGGGGGGATAAAAAAAAAAGGAATTCTGCCGGTACGGATGGGGGGATCCGAGTATTTCAACCAGTAATAGTAGGGGGAAACCAGGGGGGGAGGGGGAGTTGTCAGAGCACTGAAATGAGAGAATAGGAAACAAGAAAAAAAAAGAAAGAGAGGGTGCAACTGGTATCTCTAACGCAATCTTAGAAAGACAAAAAAACTGCTCGGACAGAAAAGGGGAAAGAGGAACTATAGACACAACAGTATAGATGTACTCAAGTCTCTCAACAGTACACCTCATTGAAAACAGCTAAGAGGGATCAAAAAAAAACCAATAAATGGGCTAATGGATACATCCTGCCACTGAGAAAAAGCAAAAAGCTAGAATGGAAAGAAGAGAGGGGAGCACTCCTAAAAGAGGACACTGAGTCAAAGAAAAAAGCAGAAAGAAAAGGGGAAGAAAGAAAAAATTACCAGGTTATACTTGGTAATACTAGTGGAGTTTTAACGTGAGGGGGGGAGAAGGGGGAATGAGAAGCAAGAATTGGGTCATCCAAAAAAGGGCATGTCCATAAATTCAGGCAAGAGTTGCAAGGGGCTCTAAATAAAGAGATAAATGGTGGGGGAAAACCCATAGGGAAAAAGGCTGGTCATGAGAGAAAAAGCCACAATCTTTACTTTTCAAGATCAAAAGAGCAGAACAATTCACTGAGACCAAAAAAAGGTTCGAGAGGGGACGAAGGGGGATATAAAGAAACGTTGCTCAAAACAGCAGGTGGAATCTGCCTCTAGAGGGCAGGGTAAATAAATTTTTAAAGTCCAGAAAGGGGTGAACATCACAATCCAGGTGGAAAAAAGACTATAAGGAGGTCCGATTGAAAAGAATAAAATGAAGGAGTTATAAACCGGTCAGTGGTTCGCATTCCTAAAATAAAATCCGACACTTCCTAGGTGTGGAACAGGAATGAAGACAAGACAGAAGGAACGGGAGGTGGGGTCCGGTTCTACAACACCGACGGGGGCGTCGGGAAGGTAGGGGTTGTGGGGGGGAGGGGTGGGGTTGGGGGGTCCAGCTCTCCCGTCGGTAGTACTACGAAAGGAAAGGGTGTTGTGTAAAAAAAAAAGACCGGCTGAGATAGGAAAAAAGCTAGAAAAGCAAAGGAATAAAGAAGCTTTCAGTAGGGCGCTGATTCATAACTTCAGGAACACAGGGAGGAAAAAATATGCCTCTTAGAACGGACAAAAGAAACGGGGGGGGCCATAAAGCAAAAGAACGCGGTGAGAAAAAATCGGGCAGGCGCAGGCCGCGTCCATCAAAAGACCGGTTTGATAAAATTGTCAAAGCTGGGGGGGGACCGGAAGAATAAAAAATTCCGCAAGGCAAGAGAGAAATGTAGCCGATTGTCAACAAAGAGGGGGGCACTTGGGTGACATGAAACTGATAAAGCTGGAAAAATAAGTTCCCAAAGAGTAGGAGGGTGGAGGGGAAAACGGGGTATGGGTAAGAAACAACAATTAATTTAAAGGCACTAAGAAGTTTATGTATTGATGTGGGGTAAAAGAACGGGGATCGACATGATTAGGGAATATGACGCAAAATGATTACACGTTATGGAAAGCTTTGAAATTATGGAAAAAAAGCTGTAGATCAGAAAAGAGGAGGTAAGGTGGGGAAGACGGGGGGATTTCTTAGGTGTAGAAAAACAACAATGGTTGGTTGGTAAAAACTTGTTGACATAGCCGGGGCAGGAACAAAGGGCATAGCAGGATGCGAGGGGGGAGGGGGGTTTGGAAATAGGTTTAACGCAGTTGCTGCATGGGGGGGAAAAGACAGGGTAAGTAAGGAGGGGGTAGAGGATTGGAAAGAGGACCGGAAGCTGCGGAGGTCGCAGGAGAATAGGGAGTAAAAAAACCCTACTCAACCCGGACTAACAAGCAGGAAAAGGGAGATTCAAACCTCTAAAAAGAATCACCTGGAGGACGGTGAAAGGGATTTAAGGTTCAAATACGAGGGGGAAAAATCTTACAGGCATGTTTTTCCCTGGAGTGGCGACGAGTGGCCAAGTGGATTTACGCGGTGAAGAAGAGAAACAGTCTAAAAGGGGTTTGGGGGGGGTTGAAGGATCGCAGGGGGCGCAAGGTGAAGTCCGCTCGAGGGTTAGGGCAAAGTTCAAACGTCAATAAAAGGTGGGAGAAAAGTAGGTAAGGGGTTTTTACTGTGTGAGAAAAAAAAAAAATTCGAACAGCCATTGTTATGCTCACAGGTGGCGGTATTGAAAGAGAGGGGTAAAAGGAAATCTTTCAAAGGTATTGGAAGAGACATGCAGATGTAAATGGTGATGGGGAACCAACAGTAAGTTCTTCATTGCGAAAGAAAAGGAAAGGGAAAGAGGAAGTTAATGGCAAAAATGCAAGCAGAATTCGTGAAAAAGTAACTTGAAAGGGGGGACCTCAAACTTCACCAGGGATCGGAAAAGAAAAACGGAAAAAGAAAGTACACTGTGGGAGAGCAAAACGGCGCGGAATGGGGAATGTACTGTAAACCATGACCCCTTAATTTAAAATTGGAAAAGAAAGTATAAAACAAAACAGGTGAGCTAAAAGGAGGTTGGTAACAGGGGGAAGGGATCAACAAAATGGCCCATGCTGGGAATCGAATAACTGGGAAACGAATACAAAAAGGAGACGGAATGTTGGCACGAAGAGGGCGACCGGACCTGGAGGGGAAGTGGAGTAGACGCATCTACATATATCATATCCAGACCTTACACGACATAAGAAGGGGGGAATTTGGAAAGATGGTCTGAATCGGTGGGTAGATGAGGAGCCCGGGAGAAAACAAGGTACTGAAGGACAGGGGGGGCAAAGCATCAATTATTAACGGGGGAAAATGACAACGGTAGATGGTTCGACGGGAAGAAAAAGAAGAAGGGGGGAAAAAAGGGGGAAGAAATCAGACGGCCAGCACATTTCAAAGGGTTATAAATGACAATGGAGGGACTGGTTCTTGGGGAAAAAGGAAGAGTGATTGGAGAAGAAGGGGATGGGGGGAACGTGTTTGCATAATGGGAGAGTTGGCGGGCGCACGTTTGGCACATGTGAAAAAGTGGGAAGGTTGAAGCCAAAGGGGGGAAGAGGGTACTGAATTCAAGGCGAAGTGGGCAAAGAACCTCATTGAAATGATCCAGGAATGATGGGTTTCCTAAAAGGTTAAACCTGGGCAAAAAAAAATAATAAGGGGGAAAAAAAAAATCAGAAAGAATAATTACAAAGAGAGAAAGGAAGAAAGCAACATTTTATTAACGAAATATCAACGTAAACTCAAGATCCCGAAAAGGGGGATGAAAGGAAAGGGGAGGCAACCAGGAATAAGTAAGAGGAACGACTGAGGTGGAAAAAAGGGTTGATGTAAGTCGCCGAATAATTAAAAGGATTATTCACGACAACACATAGAAGAAAGGGAGAAGGAAAAGGTGGGATGAAGGAAAAATTGAGAAACAAGGAGGCAAATAACTCCTCTAAATAAAAAGGAGGACAGAAACGACTAAGGTATTTCAAGAAAAGGCACGTTACATTCAAATAACTGAGACTGTAAAGAAAGAGAAAAGAGAGGAAAAAGGGGGGAAAAAAAAAAAGAATATACGAGTAAAACGGGGAAAATACGTCAGGAGAGGACCACGAGGAATAAATAAATTGAGCAGACAAGTTCAAGGAACTACAAAGACTCTCGGACACAACAAATGCTGAGGAAAGGAAAAGTAGGGGTGGTGTTCGCGAAAGGGGGAATGACGAGGTGAGGGGGAGGTTAGGTTATGTTCACTGCTTCACGGGCCTTGTCCAGCCGAAAAAGACGTATTGTCTCAGATACCACGGTTAAGAAGGAAAGGTCTCTACATTGTCGAAGAAGGGAAAAGGCGGGGGTTATGAGAAAAAGAGTATCATGGGGGAAAAGAAAAGACAGGTTCCCAGGTGGGATAAGAACCGGGTGGTCGTAGGGGGGCCTGGATACTTTGGTGATCGGAGGTTTGCCTCATATACCGGTACGATTACGGGCCACAGACGGGGGGAGGAAGTGAAAGGAGAGCGTTTAATGGTGCGTGGACGGGGGGGACTTGTGAATGTCCTTAGATGGGACAAAGGGGTTCAAAAGGATGTACCTGCTGGTACCTAGGTTTTTCCCGGGATTCAGACGGAAGGATGATAGGGAGAGCACTTTTAATTTATATTAGCAAAGGAGCGCAGAATGGAGTCTATTTGGACAACGGTAAAAGTGGGAGGGTTTAGAATGAGGAAGAGAATGGAGTGAGTGTGTGGGTCACATGGGTATGGAGGTAAGGGCAGTTTTGGACACATGGAAAAAAAAGACCCCAGCAGCAGAACTGAGAGTTAAAATATCGGTCTGTGTCCAGGATAAAAAGACAAACGCTCAACACACATCAACCGAGTGGGCAACCGGTAAACTTACATCATACCGTCAAAAAAGTAGACAGGGTGGGAAAAATGACCCCAGCAACTTTGAGCTTATAAAGAAAGGGGGGGGATAGGTCAACAAAGAACAGTAAAGGGGAAATTTGTCACAAATTAAATTTCTGGAAGGGCTAAAAGGGGGGTAGCTGCGGTGCTGGGCTCAGGGGGAGAAAAAATAATGCAGTTTGGGGGAAAATTGACGACGGCTGGGAAAAAAAAATGGGAAAAGACATTACCTTTTGGGACATCAAAGAGGGGGCAAAAGGGAGAAAAAGTGGTGACAAGGCTTAAAACTTCACTGCGGAGTGTAAGGTTTGAGGTAATGAGCATGGCGGTGGAGATTCTAAATAAAAAGCAGAGGAATGGACAAATAACGAGGAGAGGAAAAAAACAAAGTCTATATTGAGAGTTGTTTGAAAGGTCAGCCCAATGCGGTGAAGTACCTGATCGAATGTTCAAAAAAATACTTGGGGCTAAATTTTTGAAGTGGGAAGGAAAAGGGAAGAGCAGGGGGATACGGGGGGAACGGTTACTTCAAATGCCGCAAGGAGCCTTGTTACTTGTTGCCTTTATTTGCCCGGAGGGGAGGTAGCTGAAATTAAAAAAGGGGAAAAAGACCGGCTGCAGGAGCACTTGAGGAATAAATGAATTTAAGGGATAGTGTGGAAGAAGGGACGTTGGTGGGGCATACAAATCAAAGGGACTCAAAGGTATAAAAAGGGAAAAAAAGGGAAAAGGACGAGGGGAATTGATGCCCGCACTGAAGGAGGGTTCAGAGGAAACAAATTGGGGTTAACGTGGTTTGCAACCAACAGTACATAAGGACTCACCTTCCCTTGATATTAAAGAGGGATGGGGGGAGAAAGAAATTGAAGAATGAGAGTACTTCACCGCGCCGTATGGGAAAAAACCCTTGAAACTGTTGATTCTTCGACCACTCGTCAATACCTGATGGAAGGGAAGGTAGATGAAAAATTTGAGGGCTTTAAGTTCCTAAGAAGCGGAAAAGGGGAAAGAGACGGGGGGGGATTTGTTCTACAAAAAGGCCATCTGTAGAAGGAAAATATATTGATCTTTGGGGGGAGGAAGAAGTGACGTCAGCAGGGAAAAGGCGAAAGAGTAACCGGAATTAAAGGACGGATACGGTGAAAACCGTACTGGGGTAATCGACCCGGCCAATTACAACAAACGCGGAAACTAGGACATACAAGAAAAAAAGAGGAACACTGCTTATGGGGGGGGGTGGGGAAAGAAATCAGGGCTATTTCACAAAAAGTTTGGGACATTGGTGGGGGTCAACTCAGAAAAACATAAAAAAAAAAACTCTCGAATGGGGAAATTTCCGTGTGGGGAAAAAAATAAATCAGAAAGGGGGAAAGTGGAAAGAATTTTACCCGGGTTGGGGGGAAGATTTTTCACAATGTAATCATTCTACATGTTACCACCACCGAAAAGAAGTCATCATCATAACATCCTTAAGTTGGTCATTGTCAAAAGTAATTTCAGAGTCGGAAAAGAAAAAAGGGGGCAAACACAAAATCAGAAACTGATTTCGGAAGGGTACAGCGAGAAAAGGTTGAGATTCCGTAATACACCAACACACACAACCCCAAACAAACACAAAGCGAGTGGGTTGGAACCAAGAACAAAAGTGGGTATCATTCAGTATAGCTTAATTTGTCAGAGTTGGGGGAATCTGGAAAAAAAATTTGAAAAAAAGGGAGAGTAAAAAAGCAGGTGCTGTAAACGAAGGAACGAGCGCCTTGACTCGTTAGACCACTTTCTTGTTAGTGCCCGGTGTCTTTTTACCAGAAAAAAAAGTGGGAAACGAAAGGGAAAGTCTATTTACAGCTGGGGCGGAGGATGATATCAAGCCGAGCGATCTTCATTGAGGGGCTAGCATGGGGACCTCTAACAGCTGCCGGTGCGAGGTCAACAACAAAAAGTATTGAGGGTAGCTTCTGAGCGAAAAGGCCCTAAACCGGGAGAGCTGACAAAAACCCACCACCCAAGGGGGGGGAAAAAAAAAAGCCCCCAGAAGGTAAGATCCCGGGGCAAAGAGGACCAAAAGACAAGGGGGTGGTAACCACCAGGCCCCAGGGGGTTCATATTTGTACAGGAATGATGTGGGAAGTCTGACATCGGTATGGGGGTAGGAGCTGTACAAATCATAGAGAGCTAAGGTGAATCAGCAGGAGGGGATTGGAATTGGGGAATAATATCGACTCAAACCGTCTTGGGGGAGTTGGGGAAAACAAATGATGGATGTAACCAAAGTTAAAGGATTGTATCAGAGATAGGTTGCATATCTTTCCTAAGGAAAAGAAGGTCTCAAAAAAACATAAGGGTGGAAGTCAAATAATTTAGAAGAATATTCAGGGAAAAGATACTCGACCTGCTGATTGGGGAGAGAGAGCGTGGGGATCATGGATCTTGTTGGGAGGGGACGAAAGAAAAGTTTTGCGCTTGAGTGCAAAAAAAGAAGGGGGGGGCAACTTGCACGCTGGAACACGGGTGAGGGGAGAGCAATGAAAAATGGGCTAATGTTAACGGGGGAAAAAAAAGGAATCGAAAAACTGGGGGGGGGGGCTTTTCCATTTGCTTTGGGGGGCCTTCATCACAGCTCCATAAGGAGAAAGGAGGAACCCAAGTAGCATAAAGACGGGAATGCTTGAGATGCACGGGGCTTGGCTGCAGTTTTTTGGAGAGTAAATTTGGATAGATATTTCTTTCGAATCTTTTCTGAGTATCGAGAATCAAAGGAGAACCCTTGATCAAGGAATTTGGGTGTGAAAGGGGAGTGTAAAAGGTTTACCTCGTTGGGAGATTGCAGCTAATAAAGTCCTAGAGGTGGGGGAGATAGGATCAGGAATCTGGGGGAGAAGGGTGGGAATTTATCAAGCGGGAGGTAGAAATCGCGGCACAAAAGAACGTGTGATTCTTTTTTTTCTGGGGAGGAACCTTTAAGGCGATGAGTCTTTCAAAAAAGAAGGGGTGGAAAAAAAAGAGACGAAAAGGGAAGAGGGGGGGATACCTAGAAAAGTTCAGAGGCCTTGGGGTAGGGACAACAGCGAAAATAGCAGAGGCTAAACTGTCAGGGACAGTAATTCTGGCACTGATTTGGGGGTTTCTCCCCCCCCACTAGGGGGGGAGACGAAACGGTGATACTGAAATAGGATAGGTCTCAGAAGGGAGTTGTCCTTTCCAAAGGAGAAAAGGATTGGACTAGGATTAGAAAGAAACTCTTGGAGATTGTTACGTCGGGTTCCGGTCTGGGGGGGAAGGGATGGTTTGGGGCTTTCAAGGGGAGTAAGGGGGGGGGAAACTTATGGAGCGAAGGGAACTCATCTGGGCACATATTAAGAGAGTGATGATTTAATTAGAACTTTGAGGTTAGGTCTGAAGAAAATCACCATTCTTAAACTTTCTCAGTGGGAGGAGAAAAGGGGAGGTGGGGGTAGGTGTGTGGAGCTTTTTGAGTCCTACAAAGGGATGGGGAAACTTGAGGGGCATCGGTGATTGTTCCCCGAAAAATAAAAAAAAAAAAAGGGGGATAAAGTAGAAGGATGAAAAATAAATGAAAAATCAGATCAGACAGAACGTTTGGGAGGAAATAAACAAGAAAGGACATTACCGAAAACGTCTTCACAAGTGACGAAAGCACCTAATGGTTAAAGGGGGGGGCGTATCAGGACCGGAATCCTCAAAAAAAATAGAAATCGAGCAAGACCTAGAAGATGGCAAGAAGGTTGAAGGAAGGCTCAGAATTGGACAAAACTAAAGCTGCAAAAACAACCAGGAAAAAGAGGCTCAAGGAATGGACAAAAGATTCCAAGGGTTTCTTGGGCGAGGACCAAAAAAGAAGAGATTGTCGAGCAAGGGAATGGAACGGACAGAGGGGGGAGCCATTCGCATAACCGTGGGAAGGACTTATGTTCCCTAAATATTAAAAGGATTGAAGGGAAGATCAACGGGCTCACACTTTTTGAAAACAACTGGGGCTGAGGGGGGAAGATGGAAGAAAGTAGGAAGAGTCCCGAGGGGAACCGGGAAGGGGAAGCCTTGTCATCTGGGCCTTCACTGAGAATCGAGAAACAAGTAAGAAAAAATAAGTGGTCAGCTGGATGTCTTAGAAAGGACAAACGCGGGATAAGATGCTCTGAACAGGACAGAGTGAAGAGACTCTAGACAACAACGAGGATTCAAAAAAAAAAGATGTAACACGCTTTTCACCTACTCACAATGAAAGAAAGAAAAAGGAGGGCAATTAAGTGAGCTCTCAAGGGGGGGGGGAAAAAAACCTTCCGAAAAGATTCAGATTAAGAAAGGGATAAGACAAGCGAAAGGATGCATAAAAAAGGACACCATAAGAGACGCAGCAGGAAAAGCTTATGGGGCCGAGGGGGGGGGTTAGGCTTGGGAGAGGTATGGAGATGATCATTCACGGAGGAAGAACAAACAGGAATATCATCAAAGGAAGGAAATGGGCAGGGGGGCAGGATCTAAGAAAAAGAGAAAGAGGGCCAAAAAAAGGGTGGGGGAAAGATAAAAAAAAAAAAAGGAAAAAAAAAAAAAGGGGGAGGTACTGAGAAACTCCACAAGATGGCTGAGAAGAAAAAAACAAAATCAACTTAACATTGGCAGAGTGTAAAAACATAAATCTTTCGAGAAAATTTCCGAATAAAGGAGAGAAAAAAGAACTTTGGAGCAAAAAAAGGGAAAAAGTGGGAGGAATGGGCACTCGAGGAAGCTATGGCAACATAGCTGTACTTATTTGGAGGAAAGAACATTGTGGACATCCGAAATGAAAACAATACGAGGAAAAGAAGTGCCATAAAATGAAAAAGAAAAAGGGGAGATAAAAAGGAAAGGTCGGAGATCGAACAGTTTGCCGCTGAAGACTCACTCAATAGGTTGGAAGAAAAAAGACATCATGGGAAAACAAACACTTGAAGACTTCAACTTGATCTAAACCAAATGAATGAAGGTTTCGATTTAGGGGGAAAAAGTGCATGTGGGGGGGGGGGTAAATTGGGGGGGGGGGGCGGGACCATAGAATCCGCTTTCTGGGAATCTACAGAAAAGATCTTGGTTTTTACCCAGCGACAAATGCAAGATAGGTAACCAGCACAACTCAGTAAGATCACTTAATAGCTGTAAGTCAGAATACTGAGGCAAATGGATAGAACGGAGGAAAAACTTGGGGGGCGACAAGAACATAACGTAAACATAAAAGCAAAGGTTCATCACGAGAATGACTAATGCTCTGATAAAGAACAATCAATTTTGGGGAAAAGAAGAAATGGGGCAAAAAAGAGAGTTAAAAGAATAACCAAAATTCGCACATCTTCAAGAGAAACTGTGCTATGGGGGGGAAAACCGAGTAGTTGAAGAGACAAAGGGAGAATACGAGGGAGCAAATAAGTTCCCTAATAAAGGATGAAGGTAGAAAGTGGGTATTTAGAAATGAACCCTAAATTGTCCCTGGATCATAATTGGAGCGGAATTATTGGAAAAGGGGTGTAAACTACAGGGGGAGAAAAAGGATGTAAGGATAATCAGCAAAAAATGGGGATTCTTAAAATCCGGTTTGACCGATATTGGTAGTGTAAAAAAGGATAATATAGAGAGCGGTGTGGGGAAAGCTTTTGTCTGCAAAAAAAATGTTTTGAAAAAAAAATTGGTGAATCTCCGGGAGCTGGAAAAAGTGCATAAGAAGGGCTGCGGGGGGGGGCTTGGGGGGGGTTTCAAAGTGTTAACTCCCGGGGTCATCTGGTCCACTAACCGTACGCTTAGGGGTGGAGGGGCTGGATGTAACTTACGCAGGCGACTGGGCGCCTGGGGAATTAAAGTGAAAGGGGAGACGAACAAAAGGACGGAGAAAGAAATAGTTTGCGCGTAAAATGGGAAAAAACAATGTATCGGGCTTTCACTGAGGGCCAGGGATCGAAATAAAGCCTAGCTAAAGGGTTCCCGGCTTTTCGACCGAAGTGGGGGACAAAGGGGGGGATAAACAGCGAAAGGTGGTTGGGAAAAGAATCGGAAGGCGAAAGTTGAAGGCGCAAAGAAAGGAGTTCAGGGGGACCTGGCGAAAGGAAGGAAGATGTGGAAACAGTAAATGTGTCATTGGTGGGGTAGGGGGGGGCAAAAGAGACCAGCCATGTGTGGCATAACCAAAGATGCGAATGAAAGGACATAGATCAGTCCCTCTGTTTACCATTTTTTCAGAAAAGGAGGAAGCTATTTCCAATTGATTGGAGGAAAAAAAGTACTGAAGGCAGGAGCTGTCAAAACAATCTCCGGGGCAACTCGTCAGTGTTGACGCAGCTGCCGAAAATGAGGTTGAAAGGTTGGGGGAAAGGGGAAGTGCTGGGCTCCGAAAGGCCCCTGGGGGACGGCGACATAACCGGAAACTAAAAAGGTGAAAAAGCCTGCAGCAGCGGAGAAGAGAAAGTAAAACAAACCACCTGCTAGGAAAGTTACATTAAGGCTAAAAAAAGGGACTAACAATGAGTGGGGGGGGAGCCGATACAAATACATCAAGAGATGGCAGGGGAAGGATCAGCCGGTAAAAAGACTGCGGTGGGGAATATCGCACAAAAACGGGGGAATAATGTAGGCCTTGAAGATAAAAAAAAATGTAGGGGTCATCATAAAAAGGCACACGTCCATTCGCGACAGTGGAATTTGCATGCGGGACAAGAGATGGGGGTCAAGTAGCTCCGGTAAAACAAGTAAAGGGTAGAACCAGTTGGGTGTGGCAGCATATGAGGGAGAAATCCAGAACAAAAGGATATTGTTTGGGAGCCATGAAGTAAAAAGAAACTGGTAAAAAGGGTTAAGCGGCCAGCAAGGTCCTTTATAAGGAAAAGGTTTGCAGGATTTCAAGGTTGGAAAGGAAAAGGGTGATGGAGACGAAAAGAGTGATGGGCATGGTTTGGACCAGAACTGGTTTCCGGTGGCGGTTTCTTACGGTAACAGGGTGAGTGTCAGGGAAGAAAATACTGGTGAGAAGGGAAGGGAGGAAGGGGCAAAATATGGCAAATAACAAAGGGTTAGGTCCCGTAAGGATGGGGAGGGAACTCTTGGGAACCGGGGAAAAACGCAAAATAATAACCTTTGGAAAAAATCAAAAGGTCCATCACCGACCATTGATAAGCCTAGTGTACCC
>Ga0179591_1256106_pt1 | contig 11740 bp, 13 predicted proteins | sample CZOMad2_1_08_16f_FD_182891 | JGI IMG/M metagenome (GOLD analysis project Ga0179591, IMG submission 182891) | Vadose zone soil fungal communities from Angelo Coast Range Reserve, California, USA - CZOMad2_1_08_16fungal (PacBio error correction) | ecosystem: Environmental > Terrestrial > Soil >...
CCGCTGGAGGAGAAGGGAAGGGAGAAAAAAGGGTGTCGCTCGGGCGATGCTTCGCCAGAAGCATAGAAAATGCATGTTATAACAGGACAAGAAGTTCATAATCGGAACTCTTCCCGTAAAACAGGCGGAGTGAACCTCTGGAATTGCAGTCGGGTCAAGGAGAGGAGGGCAATGAAAAAAGTACCCATCGAGGCAGAAAAGCGGCTCTCTCCAGGCGCTTCACTCTATGACCGTAATTAAAGGATGGTAAAAGAAACCCGACAAAGAGTGAGAGGCAGGAAAAAACTCCATGAAGGAAACGAGGACGGGGACGAAACGCGGGGCACGATAAAGCAAACCAGAAGTTGCCCTACCCTAAATGGAAGCTGACTGGGGGTCGGTCAACTCTTTGTCAAAGAATGAAAAAACGGCAGAGAAGGGCGAAAAAAAGGGCGTCTCAAATGGGCGTATCCATACAAACGACAGAATTGGGGGAAAGGGGGAGGGGGTAGCGCCTGGCTTCATCAATTCTACCCCAGTCGCAATCTTGCGCGGTGCTAGCATTGTCAGCTTATCGGCGGACACAGTTGCGAGCAGGAGGGGAATCCTTAGATAATTGAACAAGAACACCGCGACCCGCCGGTACATAGTCGAACGGTAAGCGAAATGGGAGAATACAAATAAATATTATTTTGGGAAAACCGGGGAAAAGCTCTACTCACAGGGGAATTCCCTGGCATCCCCAAGATCAGTTACATTCCGGTTGTAGTAAAACAAGGGGGGTTAAGAAACTCTCCGGCGAGGAAGAAACTGAAATGAGGGGAAGGGACGCAATCCCGATGAGACGATGGGGAATGCGCTCGTGATTACCAATCACTAACTGCGAACAAAGTAAGTTAGCAGGGGGAGTGGGGCATGGGAGGCCAGGGAAAAGAAAGGTTGGGCGGGACCATAGAACCGACCGGCGTACAGCTTGCCACATGGTGGAATCGTTCAGATCAAATTGTTCTCGAGGAGAAGAAGAACCGAGCTCCGGGAGAGCGGGTACCCGGGGAAAAACTCTCCAGGAACACACGATCGCAATGGAAAAACCTAAAGAAAAAGAAACGTATTATCACTATCTTGATACAAAAAAACGGCCCACTCAGTAATGGGCTCTCTAATACATTGAAAGGCAAGGCGTGAAAGACGGTGGATATGCCTGCTTACAACATACGTCGAAAAATGAGAGCAAAAAAAAAGGGCGAGCCTTTTCCAAAGTGGGACCCAACAGAGGGGGAGGCGGAAAAGAAGAAAGAAAGGCTGGGGGAAAGACGCTCAAGATGAGTTAGGGAAACGGCGGAAGGGGGTGGTTGCATGATGTCTGCCCTAGGGGAAAGTGTCTTTCAGTCAGGAAAAGATCGAAGGAGGTTCTACGGGTACAGAATAGGAGAAACCGTCACCCTTCTGGCGAGGGAAAAGGCCTTTCTTGTGTGTGAACAACCAGGGGTCCAAGGTCAAAAAACTTATCTCTGAATCAAGGAACAGAGAGAGGGGAGACAAACCATCCCAGCGAAGCTTTAAATATCAAAAGGAAAATGTGTCAAAGAGCAAAAAGGGGAATACTACGCCAGAACGTCTATGGGAGAATAATGCCAGAGATCAGAATGCATCGTGATGCAGGACTCTCCTCAGAAGTACTTCGGGATCATATCCTCTAACAGGCCGACAGAACCTCTATCCCTCATGACCGAACGTCGATTCCTTACGGCACTGAAAAAGGGGGGAAGGTTCTGGCAGCAAGTGGAAGGAAGATGAGGAAGGAAGATCACGGTAGCTCAGGCTAAGTTGGCTTGGCGACTCAAACATCCCTGATATGATTCCGTCAATCACAAAAAAAGTCGAGGGGGGGGACTCGAAAAAGCGCTGCTGCAAAGTCAAAAGAAAGGGAGGATATTGGGGGGCTATCCTTCTGCTACGTTGTCGAAGGTTTCCAGCACGAGTAGAAGTCACGATCATTGTTTAAGCGAGGATCCTCTAAAAAAACGAGGAGAAAATATATCTATCAGGGTGAGAGACCACGCTCGGGTGAGGAGATAGGACAGACAGGAGAAAAAGTTCGAAAATGGTGTCGCCCCCAGAAGCCGTTCAGGGGACTTTGGAAAAATTCTCACGCGTCTTGTTGTTGAATGGGACATTATCATATTCGGTGTTCGAGTGATGCCGCAGGAAGAGGGAATATTCCTCAAGATGCAGGGAATGGAAACGGGGCGAAAGAAGCCTTGACCTCGGGGGGGGACTGCAGCACTCAGGGACCGGGAAATATAATGGCTTGAAGATCTGTATTGCTACTAGGCCAAACAAAGCAGGAAGTTCAAAATGAAGGAGGCTGCAAGGAAAGCGGAAGAAGGAAGGATCCTGCAGAGCGGTCAGCGTCCCAAGAGCTGTTGGGCTACTCGTAGAGAAAAGAGCAACTTGACCGCATTTTGACCGAGGAGGGGGGGGTGTTTGGGGGTTCGTTCTAAACAGCGCAAATGAAAGCCTTTGAAAGCCAGCTCTGGGGGGTACGGGAAAAGGGGGGAAAAAGCACAAGGCTGCCAAGCCCCTCAGGAAGGGACGAGTTGATAAACACGCGGCCTCAAGGGAGGTACGATATGCCTCACCAGGGACTAGAAAAACATCTCATACTCTCCTGGACAAGAAGAGTCAAAACCAGCTAAGATCGAGAAAAAGTCTGCGGGGAGTCGTTCTTTGCGTAAAACATGCTAAGATTTTACATGTCAGCACGCGCCTTCCGTTCTCAAGAGCCGGACCAGGAGGGGGGGGATGAAGAACAGAGTAATATCCCCTCTGAGCAAAGTCCGTAATGGTTGATGATAACCTTAAGGAGGGGGAGGTGGGGAGAAAAGGGGGAAGACTAGACGCAGGGGAAGCTTGCCCCAGGGTTGGTTGGGAGTGACTTGGTGACGTGGAGGTTCCCTTTACAATCTAGAAAAACGGAGAGCGGGGAAAGTCGAAACTCAGGGAAGAAGCGCGATGAACCCGATCACCATCTGGCAAAAGTCACTCTCTGTAAAACCGGGGGAAGGGCCAATTTCCTACCTTCCAAGAACAGTCCTACAAGGGAAGGAGGGGAGAGGGAGGGGAAAGTACAAGTAGGGAATGGGTAATCATCGGGAATAAAGCTATCATGACCCGGGACTGCTTTGAAAAAATTAAGTGTCCTCGGGCCGGAGAGGGGGGAGGAAAGAAGGCGGGGTTCCTGTTCTGGGACGAACACGTGGAGTCGAGGAAACGTTGCAAATCCTTGGTATAAGAAATCTTGAAGAGGGAACGGCTGAAGGTCAACAGGTGGAAGAGGTCGCATGGGGGGTGGGACACTTGGGGTTAAAAAGATGATGAGCCTCGCTCTCAAAGATGGAGGACATACGAGAAAAACCTCGAGCGCCGAAGAGAGAAGAATGGGAAGAGCCTATCGAAAGGCCGGCGAGAAAAACAGCAAGGAGCATTAAAAATGCTGCAGTTGATGTTGGGGGGTATCGCCCGCGAGAACGAGATTTCCAGGGCTTGGCATTAATCAAGAACAACGAGTAACAGGTAAATCTCTGCGAAAAGCATGGCCGGGGAGGGAGGGGATGGAGGAGGGAAAAGAGGAACACGAGCCTGTGCCTCAGGTTTTTCCGAGATCACTCTTTTGGGGGGGAGACGGTTCCGGAGGAAGTTAAGATCCCCTGCTTGACAGATGCGTTGAAGTAAGAAGGGAGAGGCAGGACCTCTTTCTTGGAAAGCAGAGGAAAAGAGGGAGAGGACCGCATGAGGGAACAAGGGGGAAAACCATTCCAATAAGGGACTATTGCAAAGGTTGACTCAAGGATTGAATGCTACCTATTTAAAGAGATTCGCTGGAAGAGGTTGGGGGGGGAAGCTTCGGAAAGACCGAGAAAGACTACACACTGGTAGAAAGGATTCAGGCGCAGATGTAACAAAAAAGATGGAGGAAAAAGGAAGAAAAGCAGAGTGGCAATCGACTTGTCTGGAGCTGATTGCGGCTCACTAAACGCTCCAATCTATGCATTGTACCGAAGGGAAAAAAAGAGGACATGATAGAAAGGAAAAAGCCGTCTGCCGGCCAAAAAGCATGAGAAGAGAAACCTTGGCCGTGTAAAGGGATCTAGGGAAGACTAGGAGTTATCGGGGCAGGGACCGGGCACAGAGGCAAGCTGGGGATCAAAGACCTCGGTACGACCCAGCTATAAAGACTGAAGGGATTCAATTCATCCTCGGCAACCCTAAACGGAAAAAATGAAGTAAAAATCGCGGGACCGTCCGAGTCTCCGGCTAATTAGAAGAGGCATGCTTGAGAGCCCGAGGGAGGGTAGGGACACTCGGGGTTAGGGGCTGACCGGCAATATAATGTAGCGAATGCTCCCTTATCGTAATCCTCATTTGAAGGCAGAAGGGAGGGGTGTCGAGGAAGAGTTCCTAGGGAGCTGCCAACAGGAGAAGACTAGGAGGCAGGGGGGGAAAAGAGAGCTGCATTTAACTTCGTACGAGAGGCAGCTTGCGGGATCGCCTTCAATGGAAAGGGGGGAAAGAAAAAGGCAAAAAAAAAGGGGATGGAGCATGGCAAGCCGCTCCTCGATAAAGCAATATTGTTACTGACATCGGGAACTACCAAGGGAGTAAGATCAGCACAAAGGAAACAGGAGGAAAGTCCGGGATGTGCAGAAGTTAAAAAAAAGTTACTATAGGGATATGGTCGCAATCAAGGAGGAGAAGAGGGGAAGGGTATAGGAGTGGCCGGCGTCGGTTACCCTGAACGGAACCAATGTGAGTACGAAACAACAGTCCATGAAGAAGGGGCCGGGGCAGGCCAGGGGCACGCACGGTTTTCGGAAATGCACGACCGGCAGTCAAGAAATTCCCAATTGTGGGGGGGAGACATAGGGCTCTTGGGATAGAGGTTTCGGGGACGAGACGGTGAGAGCGGGAAACGGGAAATGAAACCACAAATAGAATTGGGGGAAAACAAGAGAAATATTCTTTAGAAGGGGATGCAGAATGGAAAATCTGTAAGGACCATGAAACAACCACCTCAAAGGAAGGCAACTAAACTATCAAGGCTTGGACGACCGGGGTATATATGGGGCAGGGAAAATGGTACTTAGGGTTGGCCGAGGAAATGGAAAAAAAGAACGAGACAATGGCGGGGAGGCCCCGGGGGGGCCCACATGTCAAGTCAGGAAGGGGGCCCGAAAAGAAGAAAACGGGTCGGAGGGTTTCACGGCTGTCCAGGCGGAAGGAACCGCTGTCAAGGCTCCAGGGAGAAAGGGGGAGGAGAAAGGAGGAGGGGGGAAAACGATGTTCAGCGCACGCGCTCGAACATAGGAAGGGCAGAGTGTCGCATGTAAACATATCCGGGGCGTCTATGAACGATGGACAAAACGAGAATGGGAGGACAACACGCCAGGCATCAATAATGGCCTCGTTCGGCGAGAAAAACCGGGAGGAAGGGCAGACCATCCATTTGGAGAATGCCAGGAGAAAACGCATTATAAAGTTCAGAGGAGGTGAGGGAATTCCTCCGGGATAGGCGGACATCAGAGACTTCGAATCCAGAACAGGAAACTCTCCGCGCAAGGCTCCTGGAAGAGAGGGGGGAGAAGGACGGACGATGGGTCATGCTTCAAAAAACGATAGTTGAGGGCGAAATTTTCCCGGACAGCAATCGGGCGGGGCCGAAAGGAGAGAGCGAACTCAGGTACTTTTAAAAGAAACCCTGAAGGGTCATCATCGAAAGTGCCAAAAAAACCAAAAACAAGAAGGGAGGCGAAAGAAAGCTTCTCTCAAAAAAGAAGGGAAGAAAATTGGGGGGTTCGACACGAAAGGGTAGAAACCTGTTTTCCCTCGTTAGATCTAAACTCAACTGACGTTCAAAGGGGAGGGAGTATCTATCGAAAACAACCCGGAGGAGGAAGAAAGGCACGGGGGGCTCGCCCACTCTCAGGGGTTGAGGAGATAGAAAGGGAAAAAAGGGGACCGGGGGCCTGATCGGGGACCGTGAATTGCGGGACGGGTGCCATCACTCTTCTCGGACAGGGGGAAACTAGTCTTTGGGTTTAAAGGGGCATAGGAGATATGAATGGGAGGCCCCTTTGAAAGACAATAGAGGAACAATGGGGCCCTGCGTCACATCCATGAGGTCATTCCATTGGCGGAAAACTGGAACAGAGGTGAAGTTGGACTCATCGGACTCGGACGGGCCCTCGCAGGAGTCAACTCAGGGTGAGGCACACCACAGAGAGGGGGAGAGATCGAATCAGAGTTCAGAAGTCCGAAAGAGCATCTAACCGCTCAAGTCATAGCGAACTCCGAGGGGGTCGCCCATAAGCGGATGGAGTAAAAAAAGGAGGAGGTTCAGGAAAAGAAGCCGGCAGGGGGGTAAAAGTCTCGGGGTTTAGGGAACAGGCTATGCTGGGGAAGGGATCAAGTCATGGAAGTAAAGTACAGTTATAAGAAGGCCCCCTTCGAAGCAAGATTAATGAAGATCAGAGCCAGTCTGGGAGAGGGGGGGGAGGACACAGTATGCATTCCGGTAGCCTTATCTTAGATAACGAAGGGTTGTCTCCTGACATGAAAAAAAAATCGCCTATCTCTACCCGGTTCACTTGGCCAGGAGGGGGTGTGGGGAGTCCTTTACTCCTAAGAAAAAAATTTTGGAGGGGGGACAGGACGATAAATGGGTAGTTGGAAATATCGTACGGCAAAGGAGAAAGAGGGGAGAATATCAACTTCTTCTTACGCCTTTACATTGTGACTGTGGGAGTAAGAGGGGAAATGACGTCGCGAGACAGAGAGAACGCAAGAGTAGATGTTCAGGGGAAATCTGTGGTTTAAGAACTTGTATGTGAGAAACCGACACGGAAGAGCCTGAAGACCAAAAAAAGTAGAACAACAAAAAGAGAGAAAGTAAAAACAGAGGAGAAGCTGTGAAGGCCCGACGAGAAGGGGGGTTCGTTGGCATAGGAAAACTTAGTGCGGTTGGGTTTGTTGGGTTGTGTGTTCGAAGGAAGAAAAAAGGCTCCTGCAGGGAGGTGGTCGCGAAACACGTAAACGGAAGGGTATCCAGCACGAGCTGTATCCCGGTACTCCTGCACGGGATGAATTTACCTGGTACTTGACTGCCGGCGCGGGCTTGGGAAAAAGTTACCGGCACAGCAAGAATGGGGAGACGGGAGGGGTAGGGATCACTAGGTTCAGCCCCGTGCGGAAAAGAAATAGGTTTTGCCGAAAAAAATTTGTACGAGACAAATAAGCGGCACCTTGACTCCCGATTGACAGAATTTCTCTTTTTTTTGAACTTGGGGAGTGGAAAGAGAGGCTAAGGCCGAGCGCAAAAAGTTCTTTTCGCCGACCAACCAAACACCTCCGCAAAGAAGATCCAAAAGACCTTTGGCGATGCTGAAGAAAAGCGGAGACAAAAAAATGCTGTCCATTAAAAATGATGCGTTTGGGGGGTGGAAAGAGTTAAGGGCTCCGAAACGAGCCCGAGGGAAGTTTCAAGCTAAAAACAAGTAAACCCAACCGAAACAATAGTCCGAGGAAAAGGGGGAAAGGTCGTACCCTTGAGGGGACGCCGATGGAGAAGGAGTTTAAGGAGATCAAAGACGCAGGTATTGGTTCTCGAGGGGAAATAAACCGGAAGAAAGGGAAGGGCAGTTCCGTGCTTGACATAGGAGTTTGAGCAAAAGGAAGCTCAGAGGAAAAGAAGAGAAAAGTTCCTCGGCCCTATTTCGATACGCGGCCCGAAAAACTGCCAAGGGGAAAAAATTCTTGACTGCGCGGCAGAGAAGGGGCCTTCCGAGGGGAAAGGAGATTACCTAATTCTCAGCTTAGGCAGAGGGTCAGGGAGATGGAACTGGCAGAAGGGAGAAAGAAAGGAGAACTTTCGCAGCTGATAGCGAAAACGAAAAGATAGATGCTCGCCGAAGCCGGCTACAAAAACGTTTCGTCTTTCAAAAGGTCAAAGTCAAGACGAGCAAAAAAGGAATGACAGTTAATCCTACAGGAAAAAGCGAGGAGAAGAGAGACCGAAGGGGCGTAAGTGACAAAAGCAGAGCGACCTCTTTTCAGTTGTACAGGGAAGGATCGTACGGAGAGGGAGGAGGAAATTCGGGGTTCAAGAAGTCGGGCCTATAAATCTGCGGAGAATCCTCTGTAAATCCGGGCGAAGGAGAAAAGGAAGAATGCAAAAGCAATAGAATAACCACTGATACGAAATCGAAAATCTAAAGTCTCGGGAACAGAAGATCAACCTTCTTGCGCAGCGGAGCTGGCAAAAGGACACGAGTGACTGTCGTTAAACTGGCAAAGCTTGGAAAGCGAGTCCGGCGCCCGTAAAGGGCTTCACAGATTTTGGGCTAGAGGGGTCAATTTTTCTGCGCCGGGATGAAAATGGGGCTGGCCCCATTAGCCCGCTAGGAGGATTTGGAAGCCGATCAGGTTAGGGGGAGGGCTCGAGGCCATCTTTTTGAGGAGCTCGTAGGCACGGACAAGTAGAGGGGAAAAAGGCAAAAACAAAGGAGGGACAAAGAGGCATAAAAGAAGGATCGATTGCAAAGGGAGGCAAATTTTGATGAAGGATTTTCCAAGCAAACGTGGGGCAGAGGAGAAGCCGAAGGAGCGAACCCCCGCAACGGCAAAGGCAGTGGTGCAGAGTTGTGAACCCGACAGGCCAAGGGGACTATCGTTATAAGTAGGGAAGGATAATATGCTACTATGTTTCAGTGGCGAATCTTGCTGATGAGAATCGAAAGTAGGGACGAAAAAAGATTCAGATCATTTTTGACTGGAGGTCGGACAAGGGGGAAAGGAACGGTGGTAGGGGAAGGGGAGCAACGGGCGTCAAAGCCGCGCACGATGGGTTAAGTCTGAAATCGCGCTTTGCGTCGTTTGTCCTAGACCAAGGTGAACGAGGGGGAAACCGTGGACCAAACTCAAAAAGAACCAGATAGAGGACGCCAAGCTAAAGGGCGTGAAGATATGACCGGGAGAAACATCCCCTATTAAAACCAAGAGAAGGTAGCTATCACCTTCAAAATGAAAGGACTCCGTTTTATAGAAGAGGGGAAGTGAAAAAAGGAAGGGGAGCTGGGGTGCAATAAAGGTAATCGACGGGATGCAAATCACAAATCGTCGCTGAAAAGGACGCAACAGTAAAAGGAAATAGGGGAACGAAAAGAAAGAAATGGGGGGGGGGCTATATCGGTATTTTTTCGAGTCATGGGAAATTCAAATCTCGACTAGAAGAGAAAGCAAGGAGGGGCTACTGCTTCATAAGTCAAGACCGCCATGGAGAGGAAGGAGAAGGGGAAAACAATGAGTGCATAAGTGGAGTCTCAACTTTCAACACGGGACCCTGATCCGGCTAAAAGTCACTCCAAAACCATGGCCGGGCAAATATGGGTCGGCAGAGGGGAGCTTTGCGAGGGTCACACGCGAAGGACGGAAAAACTAGAGCTACGATGCCCGAGACTCAGTAATGTGCAGCGTTCCTGGGGGATCAATTCTTCTTCCAACTGAGCGGCAAAAGGCTCGAAAACGTCGAGAATAAAGGGACGAAGCAACCGCCGGCTGACGGAAACCTGAGAGGCCGGGATTGGGTGAAGGAAAATAATGAAGGGGAAACCAGTTAAAAGCTCCCATTTTCTGCAAATCATCGGGTGCTTGTCATGAAGGGAAAAAAGTCGAACTCTTTCGGGGCAAAGAAAAAATACACGAGAGAGAAGAGAAAAGTAAGCCACCAGCCGCGCGGGGAAAAAATCGCAAAGCGTCGCAAGTGGGAACAATCTTGGGGGGGAATAAGGCTCGAACTTGAAGCACCGTGGTACACAGGGAGAGACTACAGGAAAACGAGCGGTGTCGTGGCAAAAAAAAGTACTCTCAAAAAACCAAAGGATTATTAAATAGGGGACTCGACCACAATGTTGAAAGGAGAAACTCAAGAAGGTACAAACGGGGTAGACCGTCGGCGCAGGATAGGGGCCCCCAAAAGACGACAAAGGGAGGGAGGGTGAAGCATCGGGCGCCGTCGGCATGTTGTCGGCCGAGGACCCTGAACATGTGTAAAATTTCTAAAATTCTCCGGAAAGTACTCCTCTGGCTTTCCCTGAACAGGGACGAAAGAAAGGGGAAAAAGAGGGGACGGCAGGACCACTCTGGGGGGTGGAGGGATCACCAAAGTATCATGGAGCTCGGAGGGGTTCTGCGCTAAAGTCGGAATAGGAAGAAAAAATCTGAGAGGGCAGTCGCTACGAAACAGAGGGCCCGTGCACTTCTGACTGCTTCCGGGGAATCAAAAAGCAATTAATTCAATTGCCCAGCACGGGAGGCAAGAAGATTGTACCTCTCGGCTGGGTGAGGAGAAAAGAGGGGGATGGAAGAGAGAAGCCGAGGATCTGGGACGACAAGACGACAGCACCTCGCCAGCACTCATTCATTTCCATATCTAAAAAAACTTTGGGTGAAAATAGCAGAAAGACTCCGCAGACGGGATGTGGACAGAGGTGAGGAATAGCCGGAAGGAAAGAGAGAGACTATCAGACGACACTTTGTTTCTGGAGGAACAGTCCTCGTTCGGTTCTCCATTGACAGACGGGAAAGGAAAGGGGGGGCTTGGGGTAATCATCGCCAAGTGGGCTCTTTAAACATGTCGAAACCCAGGTAAAATTCAAGGCATATAAAACGTGAAAACGGTGAAATGTTGAGGAGACCTTCCTGAGGGGGGGAGTGGTGTAGACGGATCATCAGCTGAAATAGGGCTCCTGTTCGTTGAAAAATGATCGTTGCGTGATTTGTAAAGTACCCAAAAGACACAGGAGCGAGGAATTAGAGAGAAAAGCGCGATGAAAACAGGATCTGGCAAGGCCGGCGAACGCCGTCACATGAAAAACCTTCGCGCCAATCAAAAGGCAGCCTGTCATTCGGTTTCGGACGGAAAGTAAAGGAGGAGGGGGGGGGATATAGCGAGAGCCTCCTCCGAATTTTTGAGGATTTAGACTAAAAAGAGGAGGGGACTAAGTCGCTGAAAAGGACTGAAAACAGAACCTTAGATGGGCCGAAGTGGGAGCAGCGTCACGGCGAGCTTCTGACATATAAACTCATCTTTACTACGGAAAATACGCTGCTCCCAGTCCACGGGATGTGTTTTCCTTGGGAATTGGAACTATGAGGATAAGGAGACGGGAGAAAAAGAGGGAGTCGCAAAATACTCAATGCCCGGCCGCTAACCGGCGCAGAGCGGCGACTGGGGCGAACTATGCACAGGCGAAACCAAAGAGGAAATTCAAAATTCGAGTTGATGGAAATTAGGAAGTCCTGGAGACAGGGGGGAGGGGAGGGAGGTTCAGATTCCTACGAGGGAGACCCCGGTGGGCCAGAAGAGGAGCGCAGGACTGAGTAGATCGGGAGACACTTTCGAAGCGAGTTAGAAGGAGGTTGGTAAAGAGAGAGGGAGGGAGGGAGCGAGGCTGAAAAAGAATGAGTATACGGCGCTCGGGTAGTTGGAGAGACTCCGGGAATTGAGCACCTAGAGGAAAGAATTAAGAATGAGCCCTCTATGACTAATAGATACGGAAGAGGAAAGGGGGAAAAGAGGATCGAAAGGAGGGGGTACCTACATCGCAGCGGAAGACTGGGAAACCCGGATGATTACAAATGGCGAGGGCGCGTAGGTGCGAAACAATCCAAGCAAAAAAGGAAACCAGGCGTGGGACGGAGAAAG
>Ga0179591_1287156_pt1 | contig 11740 bp, 12 predicted proteins | sample CZOMad2_1_08_16f_FD_182891 | JGI IMG/M metagenome (GOLD analysis project Ga0179591, IMG submission 182891) | Vadose zone soil fungal communities from Angelo Coast Range Reserve, California, USA - CZOMad2_1_08_16fungal (PacBio error correction) | ecosystem: Environmental > Terrestrial > Soil >...
GGATTAAGCGGACCGTTGACCTCGGACAGAGCATAACGGTAGGGAGGTCCTGAGAAAAGCGAGGATTCTACCTCCCCAATGCCAGTAGTTCAAGGCGGAGGAGGTCTTCGTCGACTTACTGGGGCAGCAAACGAAAAGGTAGGATCTCGTCACTCGACCGGGCGAGGGGAGCGGTCAACGAACTCGAAGGTTTTTTCCGAAGGGGACGGAATTTATGCGGCGCCTAAGAGGTGCGCCAACCTCGGCAAGGGACAAAGACTACGAAGGAGAAGGGGGTTGATGCCGTTGACCGGTACTTCAAAAGGTAGGAGAGAGGCCGAGGATCGAGGAGAAGAGTTGGATAGAATCTTTTGAGGACTGGGCCGATGAGGCTAGGGGGGGAGAAGAAGGGCTCGACGGAGTCAAAGGAGAGACGAAAAGAAGCGGCTTCGAGGACTTTACAGAGCCTCTACTGCCTTGAGACATCTCCTGTAGAACTTCGGCTCGACATGAAGACCATGAGGGGAGAGAATAAAGACGCCAATACATGACCAAACAAGCAAGAAGAGGGTGAAAGGTCTTTACTGTAAGTGAAAAGAAAATTGTGGGAAAGAAGTCCACTGATCTGGGTGGAGAGAGCAAACCAGAGAGGGGGCTGGGGGGGAGTAATAGATCCAGGAGAAAAAAAAAAGGCGAAAAGGTTGAACTCAATGGGAGAGAAAAAGGCTAGAAAATAGAAAATTATATCCGAGTACACCAGATGCGGAAAACAAAGGGAGAATAGGAAAAAATCCGTTCGAGTGAGAACGTAACGGACACCATAGAAACATCGCGAAGAGTTCTTTAAAAATGACGGGGTCATACTGTAAAAAAAACTCCGCGCAACCAGTGCGGCAGGGAAAAGGCGAGGTCTAGTCCGAGAAATAGTAGTAGGACTAACTAGGGCTTCCGCCTGGATTGTCACAGTGTTCGTGATACGTGGTTACAGAAGAAGATGATAAACACTAATAGAGAAAGTAAAAATACCGGTCAAAAGGAAAGTGCTGCACGGAACTTGGGGGGGAATAAAAAGAACATCAAAAAAAAACGGGGGCGGTTTAGTGTCTTGTTGTAGAAACGGAGGTTCACATAATGAAGGAAGGGGAGTTACCCCTTCTCGGGGGCGAAAGAGAGAAACTGAACAAAAATGTGATAAATCGTTAATGAATGGGAAAAATTTGGAAAAAAAACAGCGAAAGCGTCTCCAAAATCTGCCATGCTGGAGATAGCCAAGCAAGTAACAATAATCGTCGAAAATGCCCCTAACAAAAGTGGGAAAATCACCGGTAGAAGGCGGCGGACGGGGCGTACAGGTGTAAGCCAATTCGAACATAACCCTCCTGAGGGGGGAGAGGAACAGAGTACAGCGGGATAAAAGAAAGATCCATACGAGAAAGAACGAACTACCTCTTCTCAGGTCAGGAAAAAGGGGGAAGGAGGAAGGGTCTGTACTCGGGGCGAGGCCGATCTCCTAAAGGGCTCTGAGCGCCAATCCGGACTCCAGGAGAAAAAGCGGTGGGTGATCGGATCTTCTCGGGTTGCGAAGGAGTCCTGAAGAGAAAAGAGTCGTTTGAAGAAAGCGCCTATACAAGTTGAAAATGCAAAAATCGGGCCCGGAGTCCCTCAGGGACCCGGGACAATGTGGAAGTGAGGACAGGAAGGCTCGGTCGGGTGGTTCTCAAGAGGGAAGCTAAAGGAGTTGCCGGCAATCGCATATGGGGGTCCTCACGAGAAGTTGCAGGGCGAATTTCGCTTCGGCGATCGACGGCGAAGCACGTATCAAATAGAACAGGAAGCACTTATCAAGGATCTACTGGCTGATGTTTGCCGGCGGAGCACTTGACAGTTAAAAGCGGGCAAACATGAAAGAACCAGAAGGAGGCCGTTCAATAAGAAAAAAATACTAAAAGGAGCCTAGACTCGATAGACTCTTGCCGGGACTGTACGCCAGTGAGAATCGGGACAGCCGAGTCGAACCCGCGACTCCGTGTCTCAGTCGAAAGAACGGTCTACCTGATAGACTAAAAAAAAACAACGGAGGAGGAGGGAAATAGAAGAGGTAACGCAGAAACGGTAAGCTCGAGCGGACACCCGGGGGGACAAGAGGGGGCGGAAGGGGCCGGAAAAAGACTCGAGGGGGTAAAAAAGGCGATCTGTGTGAGAGAAGGGGGGCGCTATTCTGAGAGATACTTCAAGTGAAGTTGGCTCCGAGGGAAGTCAAGGAGAGCAAAAGGGCGAAGTTTTCGAAGAATGACTAAGAACGTGAGAAGAAGATCTGACTCCGACTTCTTCCTCGATGACAGGTTAGGGGACGACGATCGCAAGAAGAACCCTTAGCCGAGAAAGGGGAGCTCTTCAGAGGGGAAACCCCCCAGGCGATTAAGGCAAGCTTCTCTGCGGCGCAACAAGGAAAGGAAAAAACAGAGCACCGAAAAGCGAACGGTAAGGGAAACTTCAAAGGTGCAAGGAAAGACGTTTGGGAGGGGATCTTTCGATCTACCAGGGGAAGGATCCGGCTCGGAGAGCTCATAGAAGAGACGACGCACCTGGGGGTCGGCGCAAGACGGGCAGCTATTTCGAAAGGAGCTCCTGATTCGAGGGGGCCTAAGGAGAGGGGGAAACAGCAGAACGGAAAGGGGCCTATAATTTCCTGCAGCAAGTTCGAGAAGTGAAGGAGCAAAAGTATGGAAATCGTGAGCACGGAGATCCGCTGGAATGAGGTCAGGGGTCGAATGGGAGGGAAAACGGGCCTTCGGCCCTTGCATGGGGAGGGCATAAAAACGGGGGAATCTCTGCAACGGTGCGAGAGGAAAAAAAGAGGAAGAAGGCGCGTACAAACGCAGGGAAGGGGAGAAAGGGCACAGATCTACCTGTACATAAGGCTGTGCAGACCGTGAGGAAGCGTCAATGACTGATGGAATCTGAACCTCGGTCTCACAAAAAAAAACTACAGAACGTTCGCGGTGCACGGAAAAAGTGTGGGAAGGCGGGGCTTAAGGGAGGGCATCTCTGAGGAATTCCGGGACTGATAAAAAATTCAGTTAAAAAGAAACTGACAACCAGAAAAAGCCCAGTGGGGGGGGGGGGGGTGGGGGTCGACAATTCAGGCGGTAGAAGAGTACTAAAGAGCTGGCTCGTAACTCGCCTGAGGGAGCATGGGCTGGAGGAAGACGGACCTGGGGGAGCTCAAAACACGAACGCGGGGGCAGCGAGGGGCGACTGGGAGGTCGAAATAGGAAGGGTGCCGGAACTGCTAAGAAAGACATAAGGAGCGTCTCGCAACAAAGACGGGAAGCTACTGGGGTATCGATCCTCATTTTCGGGCGAAGATCATCGTCAGAGGGGAAGACGCTGCCGCAAAACAGGAGATGCTACGCCCGGTATAGCGGAAAGAAAAACAAGCGACCGAGAAGTCGAAAGACGACTACCTAGACCCAGAGAGGGGGGTTTGATAGAGAAGCGGTCAGGCACTACCCCAGCAGTGAGAGGAATCCCTCAACTGGTGGATGCTAAAAAGGAAGGGACGGCAACAAGGGTCGGGGGAAAAATCAGTCATGTACTCAGGACTTCTATCTCTGGAAGAGGAGAAATGAGCACGTACAAAAAGGAAGCGTTGGGGGAAGATATGTCCACCTTAGAAACAGAGGGTAACGAGATCACCCGAAGTCAAGACTGTCAAATCGAAGAAAAGAGAAAATCCATCATAGAAGAGACCTCGGGGAAAGGAAAGGTAAACCGGAAAAGAAAAGAAGTTTCTACCTTTTCAAGAAGAAAATCACTTGCTCTCAAGAACTAAGAGTTAGTACGGGGGTGTCGGAGGCAACCCCTCGACGAGAGGAAGAAGCACTTCTCAGAATGAAGAGGCGATCTGATCTACAATTCGACGAAAAGAAGGAAAAAAAAAAAGACATTTAAAGGGAAACTCTTCAATGGGGGAAACTATGCGAGGGACCTCGCTGAAGAGAGGACCATCATACGTTATCGACAAGGAAAAGGCCTCGAACAGGAATGGACCAGAGAAAAAAAAGAGGAGATGAATATATAGATGGAGCTAAACCGGCTGATGCCGTTTAAAGGGCAAATTACGAACGGATTGGAGGGTCGAAGGAGAAGCAATAAGTCGAGAAGGAAGAGCCCTCGTTACCACAGAAGAGGGATAACGCCAGAGTCGAAATCTTTCAAGCCACAGAGTCGAAAAAGAAACGGAGCCGCCGGGAAACGGTCAAAAAGTCTAAGAACGCTACAGGGGTTTTATCAGAGAGGGTAATGCACCGAGAAGCTTAAAGCCCGCGGGGGTCACTGAGAACGTGCTCGGAGATAGGTTCCTTGCCGGGGTGAAGGTGAAAAAGGGGGCCCAGTAGAGAGTAGAAAGGAGTAGGAAGCGGGTGATGTCAAAACAGAGCCAGTGGAGGGTCCGTAAGCATTACTAAGAAGGATCTACTGATCAAGATCGGAGAACGCCCCGCTTCGCTTAGAGGGGTGAAACTCTAGAAGAGAGAAGGGTCTAGAGCAGCCTCGAAAAGAACTCGACCTGCGAAGACGTAAGGAAAGGGTAGGTCAAGTGAACGCTTGACGCTCAGAGTACCAAAATAGTGAGGAAAGAAAGCTGGTGTTTGCAAAGAAAAAGACCTGGGGGAAAACCGCTTCGGGTAGTAGTCGGAGAGAAGACAAACAAAGAGCATAGTTAGGTGCGAAAAAAAGGCAGCACGTGGAAAAAGTGAAAGGGCATGGTTGCTCCAAAAGGCGGAAATGAATTCAAAATGAGAGCCATCCAGTACGATAGGCGCAGAAAAGATGAGATTGAAGGGAACCTAACGTTGCAGAAGGCACCTCATTATCACATGCCGGGAGACTGACTCGCTCACGAGGGGGGAAAGAAGATTGTTATAAGAGTCGTAGCGAAAAGAAGAAAAGGTAAAGGCCTGCTGATTCGTTCCATAGAGGGTCCGTCGTTAAGGAGGAGGGGAAGAGGGAGACCACAGGGTTGGTTTATTGGTGTCCTAAAAATTTCAGACACTACCGGCGAGCATAGTAACCCGTCACTTACAGGGGCTTCATTAATGAAAAGAAAAAGGTTGCCTATATCAAAATCGCCTGTTATGGTACGTCGGGGGGTGGAAAGGGGGACAGATGAACCCCTGGAAGACTGCCGTCCTAGAAACTGGACAGTGAGTATCAGATGAGGCTTGGAAGCCGGGAACTTGTTCAGCATAGTCGTCGAGGAGCAGGAAAGCGCAGTGAGGCGCTCAAGAGGGGGAAGAAGCACCGAGAGTGCATGGACCGTTCTGTGATCCACACCGTCTGACACTGGCAGGGGGACAAAATGCCGTGTACTCCCACCGGAGACCGAACGGTCCTAGAATTATCAGAGAGAGAAGAGTCTTAGAAAAGCACGCAACGCTTACAGCATTTCAAACGGGCGTTGAGGCCGGGGCAGCGCAGGCGCTAAGAGCGATTGCGGCCGAATCCATGAGACTGAGAAATGAACGGAAAACTCAAAAGGCGGGGGAGAGTAGACTTCTCATGACTTGCGACAGAGGAAATGTCGGAAGGGAAACTCGCAGAGAATAAACCAGGATGGGCACAGATGAAAGAAACTGCCTAGAAGTGATCTTCCTTATGATTGGGGTCTGAGGGGTTAACTCGAGGGGAGAAGCGTCCATAGGGAAGATCACGGGGTTTTCGCCCTAAGAGGAAAGAAAAAAATTGGGGGTGGGGGGAGGAAGGTGCTCTCTCTGAAGGCGACGCAAAAACGTCGATCGAGGAAAAACTCCTGGAGAAAAGCTCATTCTTTCGTCGAAAAGGTCTTACTTCGAACGGGTCATTCGAAAAAGGCGGGGGGAACGAACTCTGCACCAATTAATGGGGACCACAGTCACCCCCAGGGGGGAGGCCGAGGCGGAAGAGAGACATAGTAGGAGAGAACACGGACTTGGGTCCCGAAATCGAGGTCGTTTAAAAGTTGTCCTCCCTCGAGCCAGTAGCTCGGACTGTAGGGTAAATGTGAGAGACTCTCAAAAAAACAAAAAAAGGAGGAGGATATAAAAGGCGAAGATCTAGAGATAGCAGTCTCGGAATCCTTTTGCAAGAATCTCTGAGCGGAAAAGTAAACCGGCCTGTGGGATAGAGAGAGGGAGTTCGAAAGCCGACGTCGCTGTTTGAAGACCTGAGGGGGGGGGAAAAAAAAAGTCTATCACACGCGGAGTTTCCCACCAAAAACCCCCCCAAAACCACAACAAAGACACAAACAACCAGACAGGAAAAACCCCACTACCATGAGCCTACCGTCACTAAGAAGAAGAGCGGAATGAGTCATATCTACTTTGGGCTTCTAGCGGGGATCGTCGGGGTCTCTTAAAATTCTCCCTCAAGAAATGGACTTCTTTATTAGGCGAACACTGGCGATGCCTGGCGCTTAGATGGAATGAGAAAGAAGGCCGGTTCCTATCAAACGGTCTACTTACCGGGGAAACGCTTCGTGCATGAGCGTGGCAAGCTGTTGGTCATTCTAATTGGCTCGTGTAAGAAAGGATGTCATGACTTCCGACAACCCGAAGAGAAAGAAAAAGTGAGTCTTGCCTGTCAGTGCGCTCTAACGTATGATCTACTGCTACGGAAAGGGAGAAGTCTAGACGCCTCTCAGCAGGCATCCGGAGTTCTGGGAAATGCGCGACGTATTTCGAGGCGTGGCGTTGAAGAGGATTTCTCGGAGAGCGAAGTAGCTGGAGGGAGGTACGTGATGTCTACTGTAACCCGTGACGCAGGGGTGCCTGCCCTTGCAAGTCAGGGAGCTCAGAAGTTTCATCACCAGAGCACTTATGAGAATGGATGAGATTCCTGGGTTAGGAAGGAAGGGGAGATGCGACGGCACAACGTACAATACAGACTGAGGGGGATCAAAAGTTTGCGTGTGGGACACGACAGGGTTTTCGATAGGAGGAGAGAATAAACTGGAAGGGAAAAAGCTTGAGGAGAAACAACGACTTAAGAAAAGGAGGAGTGCAGGAAAAGTTTTCTTCAAGTTCTAGGAGAAAGGAACGTGCCTCATTTGAGACGTATTTGGGAGAGTCGAAAACCAGATCACGGCACGGTCGACAAGGTACGTTAAAAGCGAGGGCACGAGACGATAGTTTTCATCGGACTCGCGTGCTTGGACAACCAGGTGAGGGAGACGCCAGGGTCGAGATACAAGCGCGGCGTCGAAAGAGTTCTAATGAGGAGAGTGCCGGTTTACGTGTTGACAAAGGAAAGTCTTAGAGAGAGAGGGGGGAGAGGGCTCTCTGCTACTGGGTAAAGCGTGAGAATTTTGGGGGCTCGAATCAGAGAAGACCTGGGGGGGAGAGGCCCAGCCGCTTACCTGGTCGAAGGGGGGGAAAATCAGTCTGGATCGAGCCTCACTCTCCCGCTCGTGTTCTTCTCAGGAGACAAAAGATCCAAAAGAACGTTCGAGGCATAGGTATTCAACGAAAAAAGAGTGAATTACACCTCTATCCTGCGCATGGTGTCAGGTCAAGAATGATCTTCCAGGCGTGGGAGAAAAAAAAGGGGGGAAAGGGTCTTGTCCTAATTCGAGGAGAAGGCTCTTATCGACTCAATGAGGAGGGAAGGAAGCAGGTCGACAAATAAGATAGAAAGAGTTCTGGAAAGAGGAGTCAAGACTTCAGCCCGGCATCGTCACTGCTTCCTACGACGTGATGGAAAGGTAGCAGCAGAAGAAATCCTATGCGAAAAAATCGGGGATTCAAAGGAAAAAAGGACAAGAGAGCAAAGTTCAGTTCAGGGCTGGCTTATTGGGGGGGCGTGGGCAATAAAGGCCAGTGGAAAAAGGGGAGATCCGCGAAAGACAACGGAATACCGAGTGACGGACGAAAAGCTTATGGCCTAGTTCAGACTTCGCGAGAATCTAAGAGGAAGTTCTACTCGTGTTTCATATTCTCGGAAGAGGAAGCTGCGCTATCTCTAACACGAAAAAAAAGGGATAGAGAAATCCGGAAGAATAGACTAAAAATTATCTAGAAGAAGAAAATGAGAAAATAGAATGAAAGGAATGACCGGGTCTAGACCTTTACTACGTGATATATTGAGACTGGGAGAAAGGGATGACAATCTCTTGCAGGAGATTCCAAGGATAAAGGAAAGGAAGAAAAGGATTTACGAGATATTATAGGGTCGGGGAGTTCATTCCTAAAATTAGGTCTATCACTGGGAGGACCCTGCTCGGTGTGCCCCAGGTCATGAGAGAGAGGAGCAGGTTTTAGAAGAAGAAAGGATATTGGAACCTAGAGTGACTCCCTCCTCTTCGTAAAGTATCAACTGCTCTCGAGGGAGGGGGGCAACGGGACGGTCTTTCCACGATGAGGAGGAGTCGGAGATAGGACGTCTGGGAAGGAACTCTTTACGTGAGGTGTACGACGGCAGGGTAGAGGTACGGTGAAGCTGCATTCTTCGAAACGTCAAGAGTAGTCCGGGGGGGGGAAAAAGAAGCTCTCCATCGAGCATTGAGTGTAATACTCGACTAAGACGTCAGGGGAAGAGGACCTCCGAAGGTTGAAAGATGTAGGTAGAGGGACTACGGCACATAAAATGACCAACCAGCAGGACGAGTAGTTCACTCGTGGGACTTTATTGACAGAAAAGGGGGGGGTCCACTGGGGGAGGAGTTAGGTCTCCTAGCGTAGCGTGGTAGTAGTTTTTTTTTAAGGGAAAAAAGTTTGTCTCAAAAAAAGGAGCGTGAAGGCGGGAGGGGACATCCACACGACGCAACAGAGGAGCACTAAGGAAAGACGATACCCAGTAGCAGAAAGGGAGGGGGGGGACGCTCCTAAGAGACCCCTCGGCGGAGAGAAGGGAAACGTAAACCTGATCTGACCGCATGAAAAATGCTCAGGGAGGACGGTGTTGGGGGGGCGAAAGTGTGACTAGAGACAAAGAGAAAAGTACAACTTGATGGGGTTAGGGGAAGTCAGCAGTCTTAAATTCTTACCTGAATGTAAAGGGTGTGCATTTTGGAGGGGTTCCGACTAATTAAGCAGCCCTTTAAGAAAGGAAATGCACGGCACCCGTACGTGCGCACCTGGGGGAGAACAGGAATACACACTGCGATTTGGGGTGGAAGAGGGGGGGGGGGGGGACTACTATTTTAAGATCAACTTCCCAGGTAGTAGCAGCCAGTCATCTCCATCGTGCACATCCTCATGAAAGGGGAAAGCAAAGAAGAGATCTTGAAGGCGTGTACCGTGCATCATCTAGGAGCTCAACTCAAAGGCGGAGATCAGACATAGCACGTATAGGAAAAAAACCGTTCTGAAGCGAAAAATAAACTGGACTTGAAAAAAAAGGCTCCCCTTTTAAGAAACCAGTACAGAATAAGAAAAGAGGAGTAACTCTAGAAGAAGAGGAGCTGCTGACGAGCAAACGCAACGCCTCTAACGCTCCTGGGGGAAGGAACGGAAAGCATTAAGCCTCGCGGGCTTATAAGCGCGAGGGCAGATGAAGCCAGGAGATCGCCAGGGCGTCCAAGGACCACCGTTCGTAATAACGAGGGGGGCGATCTCTGACGAGGCGTTGTAAGGCATGATTCGTATCTTCATGGGAGAAGCTCCAACACATCAACCGCGTCAGGAGCGCTTTCCATGTACTCCGGAAGGAGTCGATAGGAGACGCTCCTCTAGGGATCGGGGGAGATAGGAGAAGAGAGAAGGAATCTATACGTCGGGGGGACCGTTCTCAATCTGAGGAGAGTGCTCGCTCGAAAGAGGTAATAGAAAAGTAATGTAGACGGGTAATGCAAAATACTGTAGTTCTTCGATGGTGCAGGGGGATAAAACCTTTGTCTATTAGAAAAAATCTTGGCTCGCCAAAGAAGGATGAAAGTAACACGTAGGATCTACGGAATCTAAGAGTAGACAACTTCTTTCTTGTCCTGAAAATCCTAGTCTTTTCTACAAAAGTAGTCACAGTACTGGATAGAAAATGAGAAAGCTTCTAGTTATATATCAAGAAGCTTATTATAGGGAAAAAGAAGTCATTGAGCATCGAATAGATGAGGAGGGAGATCAGAAGGAAAGGGTGTTCCCCGCCCCCTCTATAGGAGGGCTCTGAAATTCGTAATAGGGGAGAGGAGCTTTAGTAGAGAGAAAACGGGGGGGGGATCCTTCGTTTGAAGACTTGATCAAAAGGAGATTGAGTCGCTTTTAGCCGCGGCGACGACGAGCTCTGTCCTGCTACTCTTCCTCGATAGAAGTTTGAGAGAGTAGCGCCGCTCCTTCGCCTCACTAATTACTCTCAGTCTCCTAAAGGGAAATCGGGATATCGCAGTCTATGGGCTTTCAAGAAGAGAAACACTAGAAGGCAGTGATCACGAGAGGGGAAGGGCACAAGGATTCAAAGCAGGTGCTTTACGTTTGTTGGGAGGGGGGTATCTTCGGCTCCCACTAACTCCTTCTAAATAGAAGAAAAATCCTAGCTAGGAGAGAAACCTAAGGGGGGAAGTGTGAGGCACGGCTATCCTTGACTCGGGGGGGGGAATCGGCTTCTATTCAGAAAAATAAGAATCAGGAATACTATGAAGTGCCGAAACTGAGAGACATGAATTGGGTCGAGGAGCGGACTGTAAGGCAGAGAGCTGGCTGCGCTCTATCGATCTGGAGGGAGGTCTTCCACCGGAACACGGGCGAACATTTTTGCCTGAAAGGTAGTCAAGGTTTATTCATAAAAAAGGGCAGGCATCCAGGGGTAGTGGACGTGCTGAAGCGCCGAAGGGGCGGTGCGTATCCTCGATAGGCAGAAAAAAAAAAAAAAGGCGCCTCCGCATAAAGGACTGGCTAAGCAATGTGTGTGCACGAAATTTCTAAAAAAAGCGGGAAAAGAGACCTGGAAGGAAAGATTTGGGACATCTTGAGGCACGAACGGGAATCAAAAAAGGGGGGGGCGATTGGTTATCTTCAAATGGGTCTTCATTTCCGTGGAGAAAGGAGTGGACTTTCCAGGCATCTACTGGCTCCTCGATAGGTAGGCGAAAAACAATATAAAGTCACACGTTTACAGGCTCGTAAAAAGAACGACTACTATCTGTATGAGACATCTCTCAAGGAGTCGATCTCAGGGTCTCGTTTCTCGAGTGACTGGCTATCCACACAGATACAAGTCTTGCGGTAGGGAGGGACTACTGGTCTATCAGGTTTGATCAAATAGGGAGAAGGATGACATTTCAGATGAATACGATGATTTCAGAGGACTATTTATATTAGACATCAATTTCTTCAAAAGTCGACTCCAGAAGGGTGTTCCCATTCCGATGAAAACTGGAACTGAAGGAGGGGGTAAGAGAAATACCGATCGTTGAGTAGCTAGGCGAATACCTAGAAAGAGGTGGGACGGCGGCTCGTTCATGGAACTACAGAAAAAGTTTCTCTCAAGGTATCCTGACTGGGGTTTTATCTTAGCCAGCGGAAGGGTACTTTAAAAGGAAGTGGTCGTCAGCACGAGGGAGAGGCTTGGAGGCAGATGTAGGGCGGGGACTAACCAATGAACGGATAGAAGAACTGCGGGAGGGGGAGAATTCTTCACCTTAGGACAGTTATCCGGCGTAAAGAGGAAAAAGGCTCAGGGGGGCAATGCTACCAGGACAAGAAGGTCGCAAGCCGAAACTAGTGGGACATTAAACTACTAGAAAGAAGGAGCGAGCGTCCGTTGGGGAACTTTCTTTCAAGAGAGAGTCTAG
>Ga0179591_1306446_pt1 | contig 11740 bp, 10 predicted proteins | sample CZOMad2_1_08_16f_FD_182891 | JGI IMG/M metagenome (GOLD analysis project Ga0179591, IMG submission 182891) | Vadose zone soil fungal communities from Angelo Coast Range Reserve, California, USA - CZOMad2_1_08_16fungal (PacBio error correction) | ecosystem: Environmental > Terrestrial > Soil >...
AAAACACTTTCAAGGATGCCCGGTTCCGCAAAAGAGCGAAAGCAGTTCATTACCACGCTTCTCTCTGCGAAGAAAGCACTCAGGAAAGGGGGACTGTTTGTGGGGGGTCCGTACACGATCATTCCCTCAGAATTAAGAAATTCAAGATCGGGGTGTCAGCGCGTGAGAATTGGAGTTGGGGAAAGAAAACCAGAACAAGAGGGCAAGGTCATCATGCGGAGGGGGACAGGGGAATGCTTACGCCTTCTACAACGGGGCAGGAACAAGAAAGGATAGTGACGCGGGGGGTGTACTAAGGGGGAGAAAGGAAAGCTGATACTGTGACACTGGGAAGAAACCTTGACACATCGAGAGGGAGGGTGGGAATCACTTGTTCGTTTAAAGAAAAACATTGTAATCTTGGTGGGCCGAAGGGGGGGCGGGGGGATAACTCGGTAGATGAAGGACAGCTCGCCAAACGAAAGAGAGGGAGGGCGTGAAACACGCTTTGGTTTGTTGTCCCCCAACCCCTTATGGCTTAACCAAACCCTAATGAAAGCCTAAGAAAACAGAAAATGGCGGAAAATGTGAAGCTTTGAAGGGAAGGAGTTGGGGCACCTACCAAGCCGTCTTTTAATTCTCTGACTTGACACCTAAGGAAGAGGGTGCCCAGAACCGGTACAACGGGAAGTAAGCACAGGAATGTAAGACCAAAACAAAAGGCCGCAGACACTACGCCTGGGGGGGGATGGAGGGGGGGGAATGGAAGGATAAAACGAAGAAGGGTGCTTTTCGAGGGTGCTGCTCAAATGGGATACAGCCAAGACAATCCAAGAAATGGTGGGGGTTGGGAAGCGAACAGATTAAAGCCTCAAGGAAAGATGCTTAAGGGCGCGAGTGTATGGAGGAATCGGAGAACAGCGGAATCAAGGCATAAAACCGGAAAATTGGGAGCGAAAAGAACGCTAAGAAAAAGGCGACAATGGAGAACTGAAATTTGACATAACCCTGAGAATCGGACGCATCCGGAACAAAGAAACTTAAGAAGGAACGGGAGAGACTCGCCGACGGAGGGAATCTGAACAGGTTTTTAAAGCAGAAAACCGACCTCTCACCGTCAATTGGGGAAAACCATCGCCGCTCAAAAGAGACACAACAAAAAAACACGAGGCGAGCAATCGTCAGTATTTAAAGAAAAAAAAAAGCCGGGTCAAACCGCGAAGCCTCAAAAAGAGTCGTGCCAGCAACTGACTTCGAACAAAATCCAAGACGAAATAAAGAGGAGAAGGGGAAAGGGCAAACGCAGGGGATGTGACCCAACAAAATTTTGGGCAAACACAAAACCTCGACCGCAATCAGGCAACGGCTGTGAGCCTTCAAACACGGTAATTGGCTGCCTAGAGCGCCCGAAGAAAATAAAAAAAGGATGAGGGGAAAACGAAAGGAACAGCATCACGTCCACGGCGTGACCAGAGAAAACAAGCTGCAGGCGCAGTCGAAGTACGCAAATCTTGACAACCCCGAGGGGACTGGATTCACATCGTGACGGAACAAAGGGAGGAAACTGGGGGGGTAAAACTGCAGGGATGAAAACAAGGGGAACGGCAAAAAGGCATAAACAAAGAGCGGGGTAAAAAAAATCACAATACTCTTTGTCGGAGTAGTCATGTAATTCCAACAATCAACAGCGGAAATATGGAACGTCACAAATGCCACCAGGGGACATCAAGGAGTCCGGGCTGGGAAACGCAGACTAAAAAAAAGAAAAGTCTTCTTATCAGATAGCGGGAAGAAGAAACACAAAAACTCAGAGACGGATAACATCAACTGCAATAGGCCTAAAGCAATCAAAGCAACGTCTTGAAATTATGAACTCTTATCCAATCAAACACTGGTAAGGGGAAGGGAAACTTGAAGAGGGGGAAAGAATGTGCTGGATGAAGAATGAGGGAGTGTAGGGAAAAGTGAGTCAGTTCCGAATCAAGGGGGTCAAGGGACTGAGAGGGGTAGTAGGGAAGAAAAAAGAGAGGGGACGAAAAAGAAAATGTTGACAATGCAAGAGTCAGAGATACGACAGCCCACCCTCCCTTCAGCACTTTCAAATTTTCACCAAAAAGAGTCACCAGAGATAGAAGGAACCACAGAACGAAAGGGAGAAGGCGAGAGACCGAGGGTCAAGGGAGAAGACGCAAGACAGAGACAAGATAAGTAAGGTTTAAGACCAAGAACAGGGCGACTCATAATCGGGCTAGACGGTGTTGCAGGGTTCACTACTACGCCTTAAACTATGAAGAAAACGAGGCGAATATAGAAGGGGTGAGGAAAAAGTCTACGGAAGAAAAAGAGGAGAGGAAAGCATAGATTCGACACTTTTCTGGGTCGAACGTCCCCAGTCGAGTTTCGCTGTGAAAGTACGGGACAGGGACAAATCTGAGAGAAGAGGATGTGGTCTGTTGGTTACGTGGGGTAAGCGAAGGGGCCAAGAGAGGGGAAAGGCCGCAGGGTGCCTGAGGGGTGGGGCATATCGGGGCCGGCTGAAACATTTACGGGAGGCTCCTGCGTTGTGGGGGGGGGGGTGGAAAATATCTAAAATTAAATGTCTAAAAAATGATGGAGTTTCGGGAAACTGGTTGCCCTGACTTCACTGCAAGCGACGGCCCATACCCTCGTCCGAAAAGAGAAATGCTCGGTCATAGTTGAGGGGGGGGGGGGCTCGTCAGAAAGGAGACGCCGTTGCAGGTGGGATTCAAACAAGAACGGTCCGTGGTTATCTGTTAGTCGGGGGGAGGGGGGGGGCGAGGGGAGAGGACGGGAAGGGCAGGGGAGGAGTGGGGTGTAGGTCGTCGGAAAAACTCCAGCCACCTCTCGGTAAAAGGGTTATTTTGAGTTCTATTGAGGGGTGGAGGAAGATACCGCGAAACTCGGAGTCGTGTAATATGGTGAAAGTTCCCCAATCGAACGCGTTCTCGGGGAGACGTTAATCTGAAGGTTTGATGATTAGGTGAATTCACGGGTTTTTTGCGAAGGGATGCCGGAAATCCTTTGGACGAAGACAGGGGTTTTCAGTACGTCGGGGAGGAAGGGCGAAGGAGGGGGGTAGAATTGTGCCGACATGTGGGGGGAAGGATCGGGTGCGGTTGGGCTTGGGGAAAAAAAAAAACTCTGAGAATATTAAAGACCAAAAAGGTAAGGTACCCGCTGGGGGGAAAAGGCTAAGAAGGGTGAACCTGTGGTTGCAGGTGGTGTTTTCCAAAGGGAGAGGTGGGGGCACGAGGTGCCACTAGAAAACTATTCCATTAAGTGAGTTTTCTTAAAAGATACTCGGGGGGAGGCTGATGAGGGGGGGGGGAAGTCTGGGGGGAGGAAATAATGACGAAGATAGACGCGAGTGGACCGGGGGGGAAGTGAGCTCCCAGCCGGAAGTTTAAGAGTACTCTTATATTGGTGAAGCGTTACTTTGAAAGCTTCTAGACTTCTCCGACTGGGGAATCACAAGGTAGCTGGTGGGGGGGGGGAAGAGAGACGGTGATCGCTGGGAAGTTGTTGAGGGGAAATTATTGAAGGTTCTGCACTGTTTGCCCGGGCTGGGGACGCCAACTTTAAGGGTGTGCAACTGAATCAGGGTATGTATCATAACTGCAAAAAAGACGCGGAACCCGTGAAAGAGAATGGGCAAGGCTTGAGAGGGGAGCGCTTTCATAAAAGAGTTGTCGGGTTTTCTAACCGTTCTTAACGTGTCCATTGTGAGGGCTAAAGCGACAAGCTAAATTTGGGGTGAGACGCCACACCCGCAGCTTCAAGGCAAGAGTGGGGGGAGATGAACACAAGACATGCCGCTTGGGGACTTGAGGGTTGAAGGGGGAAGGGGGGTTGACTGAAGGTTCCGCAAGAGGCAAAAGTGAAAGAGTCAACTGAAGCCTGCTTGTGGGGGGTTGAGGGGAAATGCCTGTCCGAGAAAAAAATGAGAAAATTGAAAGGGGGACATTGGCGCTGGTCTTGGGAAGAAGGATCTTATAGGGGGGGTGAACCCCCTAAGGCAGGTCCCCATCAACCTTCCTAAATCATATTTCCGTTTAGAAAGAATAGGGGCAAGAAAACAGGAGAAAGGGAGGAGCCGTCAACGAAACGTAAAAAAATGGGGGAAACCTTTTTTCTTTAAACATCCCGGGGAGAAGACCCCCCACTGCTTCTATGTTTACTTCAAAGTGTCACGGGAGAAAGTATGTCGCCTTAGACGTACTTTACCAAAGAGGTCGAAATGGAGGGGTTGGGGTTGGGAAGTCACGTGAATCGATCGGCAGGCAACCGCACACAGAAGGAGAAGGGGGGACACGGGGGTGGGACTTGGGAAGGAAAAAAAGGCGCCACCTGGAGACGAGGAAGAGTATCACAAGGTGGGCAGTCCAAAAGAAGTTCTACTGTAGTCATGGCACGGCTCTAAATGGAACAAAAACCGAGGGCTTGAAAAGGGAGAAGCCAATCGAGAGAACTGTGAAGGTGAAAGAAAAGGGAGTATGTATGGGGGTCAAGATCACCACGCGCCCCCAACACCAGGAAGAGGAAGGAAAGCCCCGCCAAAGAAGGCGAGGGCACCCCAACCCAAGGAAAGAAGAAGGAGAATAGACCCCCCCCCCCACCAAACACAGAATACCGACCACAAAAGAAACACACAACGAAAAAAAACCCAAACGGGCTCCCGAAAGGAAGATTCATTTGTCAGACAAGGAGTCTTAAAAACGAGATGAGAAAGAAGAGCCAAACAAAGAAAAGGAAAAAAGGAAATCAAAGAGACACTTGTGCGGGAGAGCTCCCTATCGAAGAGGGGTCAAGCAAGAGGACGTCGATTGCGCGAGCGGAAAAAAACAGAGGGGGTTGGACATTAGGCAAGGCGAAGTACAGCAAAAGAAAAAAAAGAAGAAAGACGCAACTGCCAAACTAGGTGTGGTATAATTCGCGGGGGGCTAAAGTGTGGCATTTAGGAAGAATCAAAGAGGAAAATGCGAAGTCAGGGTGGGCAGAAAAGGACAGAGAATTCGGAAACGACAAGGTAAAAGAACAAAGTGAGATTGGGGGGGGTTACCGACTTCTTGTAACTTCCTCCGGTGACAGGAAAAAGAACCGAAGAAATCGACTAGAGGGTGTGGGGGACTCTAAAGGGCGACGTTGAAAAGACTCCTGGATCCCAAAACTGGAGTCGTGGCCGGGAAGTTGTTTTGGACTGACGAAAAGGGAAGGGGAAAGTTGGGTGACGATAACAAGCAACGGGAGATCGATTGAGGTGAAAACACCCTGGGGGCTGGTAAGAGGGAGGAGTACAACAAAAAACAGTACAGCTCCGCCGCACCAGCAAAGTGGGAGGAAGTGTGTAGCCTGGGCAAACACGGCATTGTTCACAACTAGGCTGCAAAAGGGAAGGGAGCTACGACTTCACCGAGCGCTGGGGGGGACGGCAGCAACGTAAAAACGGCAAAGAGGGGTAAAGAGTCAATTATCAGGGGTTCGCTCAAAAAAGGAGGGGGGTGGGACCTCTGAAAGAGGGCGGCGGGGGCGGTGGCCGGACTAATCAGTCAACCGGGGGAAGCTTTGTCTTGCAGAAGAAACAAACAGACAATCAGAAGAAAAGTTGGTTAAAAGCAGCGGGACCGATTACGACGGCCACGGAAATGCTTAAAGGCGAGGGTCAAAAATGCGAAATGTAATCGAGAACCAAGTGAAAAATCCTCACGGCGACAAACCGTGCGAACGGAAGAAGGGGTAACATCAATGGTGAGAAAGACCACTTCGCGGAAAAAACTTAACTTGGGGAACCTGATGAAGCTATCGGCACCAGTTGGTGGAACCACTAACATAGAAAAAATAAGAATAGGAAGGACACCGGGGCAAGAGCACGCATATAACCCACCTGCACACTAGGGATAGAATAAACTGTCGTTAGGTCCCCAACTAACCGAATCAACCGAAAAGTCAAGAGGGGACGTCGAAAAAACAGACACTCACGAATGCGAAGTCACTCAGTCAGAAGTTGGTCCACGGTGGCTAATTTTCCACACCACCCCTCGACCATACTGTCAAGGGGGGAGCCTGAACTCACAACACGGGTACAAGGAACTTTGGGGGGGGGCGTATGGCTCACCTCTCAAATTCAACTCGGCTGCTGGAAGACTGAAAAGAAAAGATCAAGGAGAAAAACAGCCACCAGAGGCAATAGGGGGCGACGGACGCGAAGGGGGAAACCCCGCTGGGAGAGGGTCGGTGGAAAAAATTTTCAAGCTCGGAGACAACCAAACGGCTGAAATTATAATACAAGCATTCAAGGGCCTAACAAACAAAAACAGCGCCGAAGAAAGGTGTGAAAGTTACAAAATATAATCGCAGGGCACCCAAAAGCGTCATTAATTCCACAAAACATCAACAAAATATAAAGTCAAAAAATGCAAGAAAGGTTTGAAAGGAGGGAGGGAGGTTGCGATAACGCCAAAACAACGAAGAAGCATGACAGGAATACACTATCGTCACGGAGCTACATCCACTAACAAGATAATTATCAACACTCCGGCCACGAATTTCACAAGAAGGGGGCAGAAAAAACACGGGGCGTAGACGTCCGGACCTATAGAAACATCAAACATAAACTGGGACTTTGTAAGATTGACACGATTAGGGAAAGAGAAAAGGATGGGAAGGAGAGTGCGGCATTGGTCGAAACTGAGGGAATCAAGACAACTACCAACTGTCCTGGAGCGCCAATGTCGTATATCTACAAGCGCTCTCGACCGCCTAAAGCAGAAAACCTTCACGAATAGAGGAAGCCCAAACGACAGAAGCAAGGAAGTTGAGAACTCAATCCGCTGCAAACAGGAGGACTCATCAACTGTCACACAAACGCAGCTTCTAACAGGGCTTGAAAATGCGACTTCGGGTCAAGGAAAAAAGGAAGTCTCGACGGGGAAGTGAGAAAAAAGAAAACTTCTACGCAGAAGCGGGCATCTGGATAGGGGGGGGGGAGTGGTCTTACCACCGGATAGAACATTCTCTCAACCAACTAGGGAAACTAGAGACTATCGATCTTCCAAACCAACGAAAAAAAAAAAAGGCAAGAAAAAAAGATGAGAAGTGAGGGGGTGGCAAGGACAATCTAAGATGGGGGGACTCTTGAAGGGGAGAAGTCAAGGGAACGAGAAAGTGAGGACAAGGCGAGAGGTCGTTTTTGACTTTTTTAATAGCATGCTTCCCTTGAGAGGGCGAAAAAGGCGGTATTGGGCCGGGAGGGGTGGGGGGACTGAGGTAGTCGTGAGGTGCTCTGTCAAAGGGGAGAGAGGATTACGCAAGGGCTGTGGGTTGAAAATCGAAAGGATCTTCTTGCAGATAAAACAGTATTTAGTTTTCTGGCGTTTGAAACCCTTGAGGGAATCGAAAGCGATTCACACGGAGTCACCGAAGGGAAAAGACGCTTCATATTTTCACTGTGCTAAACGTCGAACTTCTACTGCCTACGGGAGCCCTCTTTGGGCAAGAAGGAAGGGTGGGGGGGAAGAAGGGAGGATAACGTGTCGTTCTCGAAAGAGATATTACGGGCATTTATTTAAATGTGGGCGTAATCAAACAAAGCCAACAGAGCCGTCGGAAAAGTTTTGGGCTTGGTGTGAGTTCATAGGGGGCAATGGAGTTGGGGGTTTTCCTTATTAAAACCTCCCCCTTCGCCTGATAGTTTGGGAAAAAAGAGGGTGAAACCAACGCTGCCCGGCTTGTTATGAAGGGGGTAAGTTGGAATGAAGCTGCCGTTTGGGTAAGGAAGTTTCCTGCATTTGGAAACCGGGAGCATAAGGGTGGACGAAAGACACAGGGGCCCAGCTTCCAGCGTATCCAGAGGGCTGCAAAAATTGGAGGACGCTGGGTGGGAAGATGGGAACGGCTGGGGTGAAATTATCGTGTTTTGGAGGGGACCGCAAGAAAGATTGTGGGAGGGAGGGGAAATATTAAGAGCGCCCAAAGGGGGGAAGGTAACCCGGGTGGTGAGCAGTAGCCGTTCCACTTATGCTGTGAGAGTGGGGGGACTAAAGTCAGGACAAGTCTTTGACCAAGCGGGATGCCAAAAAGAAAGGAAACTGATGTTGACGGTGTGGGACGAATCATATGCCACGGACGCTGGGGATTAGGGGGGTGAAGGTTTTGCAGGGGGGGGGGGAATACGACTGTAAGCAGCGCGAAAAAGTTGGGGAAGGTGGTGGATGGGGGGGAAAGACGGACCGTGACCGTCAGCTTCACGGGGGGGGATTTGTGCCAAAACTGGTGCATCTGAAAAAAGAAAGGAAGGAGTCTAATACGGTGAGCCCGTGTAAAAGGGGGTGCATGCTCGATAAACTCTAAGTTGGGATGTTAAAGGGAGTCCCGGGAGAGGGGGACAAAGGGAAAACGAATCGCTCAAACGGGTTTACTTTTCTTAAAAAAGTTCTAGCGGGGTGAGTAAACGACCCGATAACTCATGAGGTAAGCCTAGCCCACTGGAGGGGGTCAAAGAGACGGGCAATAAAAAAGTATTGTCAGGGCTGAGGGTGATGGCCCGAGGGGGCCAATTGTTGAGGCCGAAAAAGCGGAAAAGGTTCTACAATTTTCGTCGTTTCAAGGACACACACTAGTCCATCTGGGCGCACTTGGGTTTGGAGGAGGAGAGGAGGTAGGAAGGATGAGAGGGTGTTGAACGGGAGGTGCCGGGGGGGGCTGCCGCAATCCACACCGTATTTATCGCAAAAATTCCCGGGGGGGGTGAAACTGGGCCGTGAAGGACTGCCATCACAATTTCAGAAAGGTTGCAGAGGGAGGGTAGGGGCTGTCTCTGTCTCTTTCTCCCCGTTAAAAGTAGTTCCAAAGCTCTGACGGAGGGGTGTGGTTAGGAAAGACCTGGGAGGCGAGGGAACCATGGTGGATGGAGTAGCTTGAAAGAAACTGGTGCTACGGCGTCAGCCGAAAACGGGAAAGGAATAAGGAGTTGTTGGGAAACGGGGGTGTGTCGATAATTCACGCCCGTAGAAACACCAAGCAGGTCAAAGGGGAAAGGGGGTAGGCAAAGGGTAATCATCTTGCAGGACAAAGTAGCGGTCGTCACAAAAGAATAAATCGGGGTGGGGAGGTGACTTGTGGGGGGGGGCAGTGGTCAGGATTAAAGTGGACGGAGCCCACTAGCCAAAAAAAGGGGGGAACGAAGTGGGAATTACTGGTAAGTCAACAAGTCCGACGGCAAAGGATCCACCCGTAACCACGAATTCGACAAAAAAGAGGTGACGGTGCTATTTCTGGTTCACTGGCTGAAAGCCCAGGATGCGGGCACTTCCAAAGGCAAAACCGCCCCCGCATTTCCGTCTGCTGAAAAAGGGGAAAACTTTACTGATAACGATCTAGCAAGGGAAGTGCACTGATTTAGGGGGAGATGGACTGCCTCCCTGACTCGGGGGATATGGGGGGCCTCCTGTATGAATCGAGATCAACAAAACAAAATGAGAAAAGGGGAAGAAAAAAGAAGAGGAGATAAACAATGTACCCGAGGTCCAAAATGGGGGCGCCTCCATATCGAATACGTGGAACACGTGCTCTCGGCTTGAAGACGGATGTCGAGCAGTAAGGGCGGGGGTGGGGGGGGGTGTGCAGTGATTCTACATTTCAAAAACTAGCGACGGGATAATCGAAATGCCAAGGGGGGGAATTCGAGGCTAAAGGTGCGAGGGAAGAAAAAGGCGGCAAGGCACGCATGACGGAGGGGCCTGCAGACGAGCAACGCCTTAGGGTCAAACTTCAAAACACAAGAAAAGAAAAAAGGAGCTTGTTTGAAAAGGGACGGGTCGAAGGGGGCGAAGAAAAAAGCAGGGGATAAGGGAACTTAAATTAATGCAATCAAAGGGGTGTACGCTACTTCTTAAGGGGTTAACGACAAATGGATGAAACAGAGTTAGTGGCCGGAAGGTGTGGGGGAAACGGCGTCCTACCGTGAAACGTTGAGAAACAAGCATCAAAGAAATTGTGTTGGGAACGCACAAGTTTAGAGAGGAAGAGGAAACGGAGTACCACACCAGCACTAGGACTCCAGCAAAAACCAAAAGACGCAAATGGGGCATAAATGGAAGAATGGAGGAAAGCATTTTTCTACAACCAAAAAGAAAAGGGAAGGTGGAAAGGTAATCGGGGAACCTACCGTGACAACTATGGAGGAGGGAATCACAAGGCCACCGGCAACATTACTCTAGAAGACGTAGATGGCGCGACCACCGAGGACAGGCGTGCAAGACACTCGGGGGGGGGGAGGGCGGCGTGGACGCGAATAATCCATTTATCACTTGTAAAAGAGGGTTGTCGACGCAAAAAGGGAAAGGAAAGAAACCGGCAGAAAAAAAATAGTAGGGGGGATGAAATCGCAGAAACTATGACCTTCCCATGACTAAACTATGGTAAAGGTAGTTATCTGTCCATTATGTACCTCAGGGTGAAAAGATCACTGCATAAAAGAACTCGGCGGGAGTACGCGAAAGGGGGGGGGGAAAAAAAACAAGGCAAAGGGAATCATTGTTTAAAGAAAAAATGTGAAACTACTTCACCAAGAAGACAGCGGAACTTTCACTGGGTAAAAGGAAAAAATTAAACGATGCACTTCACAGGTGTTTTGGAAACACCATAGAAATAAGGTACGGCTGAACGTCAATTACGTATCTCAATCGTACAACGACCCTTACAAAATACGAGGAGGGGAGAAATGATTGTCGAGTTGCGAGGCACATGTCTTAGCCTCAGCCACGCGCGCAAACACGGCTTAACAAGAAGAAAATCTGACGGGAATAATAACTTCGCACCACACAAGAAAGAAAGGGAAGAAGAACTGTGCAGTCTTCAGCCATCTTTTGGGAAAATGACGATTGGGGTTTTCCAACTCTAAAGGGTGTCAAAAAGTTTCAAGCGGGAAAATATCACAAATACCATTACCTTGTGGGGGACGCTCTTAAATATTCCAGGATCCTCTAAAATAGGACGGCGAGGGAGTGGTCCACCAAAAAAAACCTATCACCAAATGGGCCTATCCCAAAAGCCGGCGACAATAGGGGATAGAGATGACGCGAAAGTGGGGACACTAAAACTGAAGTGTCCAGTATTTCGCAAGGATAAAACGCGAGTAAGGAAATAGAAGAAAAGGCAAGATTCACGGGGAAAAGGGGTTCCAAGGGGGCATAAAAAGACGGAGCGTGAACTATTTCCAAAAATAAAGATCGTAGTGCAGTTCATTAGGGAAACAGAAAAATGGAAAAAAGTAAAAATTAACAGAGTACACCCGTACAATAATCTTTAGGTGAAAATACAAACAACAGAAAGACTGAAATGCGGAAGATCGGTTCTAAAGAGCACACACAACAGACTCGACTCATGAGACACATCAAAGGAACGAATTGAAGGGGATAAACGAAAAGGTGAGTATAAGGGATGGGGGGACAGACTGATAGTCACAATAGGCTGGAATCCGTTCGTAACGGGGAAGGAGGATGGTGAGATTCGGTCAAGTTGAGGAAACTTGAGAGACTCATCAAGTATAAGAGGCCGGGAGAGAGAGTATAAAAAAAAAATACGGTCTCGCCAAGGGCGACGCTACATGGGTGACTCATCAAATCGCGATATCCAAAAAAACAAGACCGGAGAAAGGTGCACGGGGGCTGTCCCGAACCGTAGGCACAGGAAATCGGATGCAAGAAAAAACTTCACCAACATCACTCCCGGGAAACGAGAACTA
>Ga0179591_1323037_pt1 | contig 11740 bp, 13 predicted proteins | sample CZOMad2_1_08_16f_FD_182891 | JGI IMG/M metagenome (GOLD analysis project Ga0179591, IMG submission 182891) | Vadose zone soil fungal communities from Angelo Coast Range Reserve, California, USA - CZOMad2_1_08_16fungal (PacBio error correction) | ecosystem: Environmental > Terrestrial > Soil >...
CGGAGTTGGCCTTGTGGTCTCCGGTGGGTGGGGTGCCCTCCCCTTCTGGGCATTGCTGTGCTTTGTTATCTCTTAGTAGGACGGGACCTCTTTCGAAGGCCCAGGGGCCCGCGGCGGGCGCAGTGCTCGGGGAAAAGGGGAGATCCCCTTGGTTTCGAAAGTATAGTCGTGATAAAAATTTTACAGATTAAGGGGTCCCGAGGAGTCGAAATCTACTACGACGCTTCAGGAATAGCTCAGGGCCGGTCGGAGCTGCTTTAGAAAAACCTGCGAAACCTCATCGGATAGGGTTGACACACGATCTCTGGACTTTAGGGAATGCTTAGCATAATAATTCTCGGCTCTCAACGTAAGGGGAAATCATGGGAGAAAGTCGCCGGAACGGGCTAGTTTCAACTCTAGGACGGGGGGGGAAAGAAAAGATTTTCCGGATATGTGGCTGATCATAGGACAGTCTCTTAATAGTCAAGGGGGGGGGGGGAAGGTAAAATCGGAGGCGCTAAAAGTTCTGCCCATACTCAATCCTCTAATGACGATGGGTCGAATCAGGAAAGTTTCCCTAAACTCCTCCGGGTGGGTGTGGAAGCGAGAGAACATATAGGGGAGATCCAGAGGAAGGGAATGAATGCCTTTCCTTCTGACTCATCGCGGAAAAAAGAAAAAAAACGAGAAGGTTGGGGGACTTTGACGTAGTAGTCAGATACGAGGTGGAAGGGAGGGGAGTTGAGAATCGCCGCCATAAAACTATGAGAAAAAAAAAGAGGGGTCTTGATTGCAGGGGCGCCTCTAGGGTCGCGCAGTCAGGGAGGAGTGTTTGGGAAGGGACGACCTTCAGTTTCACCGAAAGAGGTGAAAGCGGGGTCTAACTCTTTGCCACCGGAGGAGGGCGAAAAAGGGAAATATGCGAGCGCCAGGGATCAGGCCTGTGAGGACGTCTCTCTATGGGCCGCATTAGAGGAGCAGGGGTACGAAAGGAGTCTCCTTATCTCGGGAGCGCAAGGGAAAAAAGAAGAGGCTGGGGAACCCAAAAAACACATCATTTGGAAGGACCGTGCGCGATGGCCCCGGGAGAGGGGGGTAATCGTACATCTCGCGAAACGCGAGACTGGCAAGTAAGACGGCCAAGAAAAGGGTCAAAGGGGAAAGAGGCTGTATTCAGACATAAGGGGGAAAGCCGAATAAACCGCCGGGAAGGACTCCCCATACATGGATGGAGGAGCGAAAGTTAAGCAATGGACGGTCAGGAGGAAAGAAGAGACTAGGCAGGTTTCGACGTTGGTAAAATTACTGATGCTCGCAGACAACTCCTATCTTGGGCAGACTGTTTTAATTTATAAAGCAGGGGTGAGGGAATGGGCCCTGAATCTCTCTCAACGAAGGGGTAGAGAAGGTAGATCATGCGGACGGTACAGCGCCACCCCGAACATCTTCCACCAAGGTGTTCTAAGAAAGGAAAGGGTTGGCGTGCTGACCGCGACTTGAATGGAGGAAACCTGCTAGAGTCTCTAGACCAGGAAGGCAATCGTGCTGCAAGCGAAAGAACCCCTGATTTTCGTGGGAGGGAAAACGGCGGGGTAGGAATTTACAAAATGCGGCGGAGATACAGAGACAACCTGTGGGGGAAAGTGGCTTTCGATGAGTGGCTCTCTTTCCAGCTACTGGTAGCAAAATTATGGAAAATGCGAACGCGCCCAATAACGGATTGAGGCACTCTCTCCGGAATAGTGACCTGCCGCATAATTCACGGACGCGATATGGACGCCCTTTTAGTCTTCGACATTGAAAGGGAAGAAAGAGAGGGGAATCGAACCGCGAATGCGGCTAAGAAATAGAAGAACTTGGTGACGGCAATCTTTCCGGTGCTGGCATCCGCGTGCGATAAGACTCAGTTCTGAATCAAGGGGGGAAAGATAATGAAGGTCCACCACTCATCGATCTCTACCCGTCACCTCCCTCGAGCCAAGAAAGCTTCCGACCAGAAGTGTGCGTATATCTTCATTCGGCATAGGGAAAATGGGGGATCGGATCCGACAGCGGCGGACCCCGCTCGAAGGGGGGGCTAACCAGACTTCCAGGGAGCGATGAGTCGCATTGGAAAAAGGAAAAAGGAAACTTGTCGCTCCTGATCGTTTCTATGAACTAAAAGGACTCGTCTTGTTAATCACATTCGAAAGAGGATGACAGCGTTCTCTCTGGAGAGTTTGAACACGAGGAGAGGCCTTCTAAGAGCAAGAAAGTAGGGAGAGGTTCCTTGAAAATCCAAACAAGTAGAAAGAAAGGGAGTCCAAAGGCAAGAAAGACTAAAGGGGTGGGAGGAGAGGTAACGGGGCCATCGGCCACTTCCTATTATTCGGCCGGGGTGAGGGGACGGACCAGGTCTGAGGGGGGGAAGAATAAAAAAAAAACTGGGAGGACCATGTTCGTTCCCGATCCGAACGGCAAGATTCTAATTTTCGGTCCTGGAAATTGCTCTTAGGAAATCGGGGGCCTCAGACGCGTGGTTTTCGGGAGCGGAGTTAATAGATTCTACGCGGGACAACTCGCCGACAGGAGCGCCTGAGGGAGGGAGGGAGAGATGTAGTACTGATCGCTAACAGAAATCATTATAATGTCGTGCCCTGGCGAATAAGTTCCGGCTCGAAATCTGGGGGCGTTTTCGGGGAGGAGAAAGAGAATTGTAAGGGATGGCATCGAAAAGCAGAGAGAAGGCCCTCGGAAAGTGATTCGCTGGACGTTCCCTACAAGAAAAGAAAAAAGGGGGGAAAAGGGGGGAGTCAAAAAAGTATACCTCTCAAAAGAAGGACGTCAGGGGCTCGAATCGCGATTTTATCTGAGACTATTCTCCAAAGGAAGAAGGAGTTTCGACCCGCTGCGACGAGCCTATCAAGTAAAGGAGGGGCGTTCGCACTATTAATCCTACCGGAAAAGCCTCATCGGAGAGGTTCTGAAGATAGGCTAACGGGGAGGTTGGAAAAACCTTTCTTTCATCTCGGACTCATGCCGCCGAGAGGTATCTCGAGCGACGAAAGTTGGGAACCGGAGGGGGGGTTCGGCGTAAAGAAACCGTGATGGGGGTAATAAAATCAGGACCGGCTTACAAGGGTTGGAAGTCAAGGAGACAGGAGGGTTCGTTGACGCCAGCGGAGCGCCAGGGGGGAATGTCTGTGTTTCCCCACAAGAAAGGGGGTTTACGTACTGAGAGTCTAAAGGAGTCTTGTAACTTGGGAAGTTGTTTGGGTCTTTATCGCTACCGGGGCAGCCTCCCTCTCATCGGCTATCTCATACTACGGCCACCACGGGTCCGGGTTGGGAGCGTCCACCTTCTCATTTAAGCTGTGGGGCAGGATCTGTGAACTATTGTTTAAGGGAGGTCGCAGCAAAACAAAGGGCGGGGAGATCCCATCGGGGCGTATTAAAGGGAACAGAAGGAGTGTTCCAAGGGCTACTTGAGACTAGAAAGCTGTTTAAATCGAGTTGAAAAACGGCTACGGACTACTAGGGGCTCCTGCCAAGTGGACCATAGAGCGAGGAGCTATAAGAGTCTTGAAAGAGTAGTGGCAGGGAGGGAAACAAAACTGGGTTTGTCGCCTGATCAACAGAAAGAAAAGGTTTCCCAATGTCGGTCGGAAAAACTTAACGTCCGAAAGAAAAGCATGAAAAACCTTACCGTAGGAAGAAAGAAATTCCACGCGGACCCAGACCGGATGGAAATGAAAACTGGTGAAAATCACCACCTTTACTATATACTAAGGGAAGGAAAACAAGGGAGGATCAGGATGCAACAACAACACCCTTGGAGAAATAACCAGATCACGTAAACACGTGGGTGTCGTGCAGTGAAATGTGTATCTCGGAAAGGGGGTCGGGGGAAATTTCCATCGTAGATAGAGAGGGCTGGTCTTTGGATAGTCGATGTATCAATCGGGTCGTGAAGTCCCTTCTGGAGGTACGTGAGGGAAAGTGGTCCCAGCTGCGCCTTGGAAGAAAGGTTAATGCACTTGAGTGGGGGGGACGGGGACGGCGCACAACCAAAGGGGGGGTATCCTTTTGGGGGGTGAGAAACGGAGAAGATGGCTCATGTCCCACCTGAGAGGAGTAGATCAAGAGAGCAATGTTAATGCCAAAGTTTCGAAAAGCTCGGGGGGGCCATCGGCGTAGGATCCGTGGAACCTGGGCCGGAGATTCTTGCAATATTGAGGTCTCCATCCACGGAAGGGGGACGGAAAGTAGTCTGAGGAAGGAATAGGCTGGAAGTAATCGGCGCTTTGGTTTGGGCTGCGGGAAGGAAGGAGAAAAATCGTTGCGAGATCAGGACCGGCCATTATAACTGGTGAGGGGAACGCCACAGGCGGGGGAACTGTTATATGGGATAGAGGGGAGACCAGACGTGAGCTGCTCCCTAGGAAACCTAAAGTTCCGCAGAGGTGAAAGAAAACATGGCGCGATGGAGAACACACGAAGGCAAAACGCGTCCTTTCGACGATTCTAAAGAAATAAGAAACGAGTCTAGCGGTGAAGGCCCGACAGTTCAGGAATGAAAAAGATAACCATAAAGGGTAAAAAGGGCCCCATTCTAACTCTGGGTTGGGAAGAGGGTCGTCCTGCTCGAGAGAAAGGGGCATTCCGAGTACATAGAAGATTACCGGACACCGCCCAGTTGGGCGGAGGGGGTAATCTCTCTCTAATCTACAGAGGAGACCGGGGGAATTATTCCCTTTCGCGCAAAGAAGAGTAAGTGAAGGGTTGAGAGGTCTCATCTGGTGAAGAGGCCTAAGACTTGAGACCGCGCGATAAGTAGAGTATCAGTGATTCAGAAGACATTCGACTGGGAGGAAAAATCAGGGGCTATTCGCCATATCGAAAAGCACCCTATCTCAAGAAATATGAGAAGAAGCTGGCCCCCGCAGGGGGGGATGGAAAAAACAGAATTACATTCGGGAGGTGCGACAGCCGGGTCAGATTTCGAAGAAAAAAAGATATTTGTCATACCCATGTCACCCGTAAGAGGGATACTTGGTTCTCTAGGAGAAAGGAAGAGGCCTCCTGCGCGCGGGAAAAGGGGGCGAAGATGTCTAGCTATTTGGCAGGAACCGGCGTCGCGAAGATAAGTTGTCCGAATTAAAAAGTTAGAAAAGAAAAAGGACGAAATAGCGCTAAGAAAGGTTCAGGGAACCCATCTTCTCGATCTAAAAGGGGGAAAAATGACGTCGGTCACGAACCGAGCAAAAGAAGTATTTCTTTACCAGAAACGTGGGGAGGGAAAGGGACGCGCGCATCATCGAGGGTAGAGGAAGCTCGGCGGCTCTGGCTTCAAAACAAGGAAAAACTGAGGAGGCGTCTCGAGATGGTCGAATTTCCTTCGCGATGGCTAGAAGAAGGAAAGAAATCGTGATCACTTGGCGCCGGTCTAAATTGAGGACAGGAAACGAAATAACTGGGATGAGGTCATGATTAGGGAAAAAGCCGACCTTGTGCGTGTGGGAGAAAAGGAAACGAATCTAGTTCGAAAACCAAAAGCACAGTAAGCGACTCATCTTCAAAGGGGGGGGGGACGGCATGACGTATTTCACGTCGCGGTCAGCACGGTTGAAATAATGCAGTCCCAAGGCTGCAAAGATGAATCTCTCGGGCAAGGGGAAGGGGGGGGATGGGAGGATGGACCTAGAGTATGAGCTTATCGCGCAGGTGCGGAGGTGGAATTCCATGAGGAATTACAAAGGGGGGGGCACGCGTGAGCAATCGGATAAGGGTCGACACCCGCGAAGCAGGAAGGAAAAGATTCTTCGATCGGATCCGAGCGAGGCGGGGAAAATATGGTTCTTTTCCGCTCTCGGAGGGTCAGAAAGATAATACACACTTCGCGAAGTGGATCTTGGAAAGAACAAAATTTGCGTATAAAAACGCGGAAACCAAACCCCAAGTCATTCAGTCGGAGAGTGGAAAACGAGGTTATCTTGCTAGAAGAGTACAAGAAAAGAGCTCGGGGCCCGCGATTACTGGGATATCCTAAAGCGAAGGAACCCCACGGTGGAACTTGGGAAACCAGGGTCTACTAAGAAGGCGCCGCCGCCGCGTGAAGTCAAAAGAGAAGGCTGTGTTTTCCTGGGGTCTAGAGGAGGATCGGGCCTTCGGGGCAAAAACGACGAGGGGGGGGTTCTACTTTGGCAAAAGAGGAAGGAACCAAAGAAGCCAGCGTGAGGCCTCGACCCCGGTGGGGGTCTTCTTTGTCTAGGAGAGAAGGAGAAGAGGAAAGCAACACAACAAGAGGGGGATAGGGAGTGTCTCCCAGCCAACATCAAGGGGGAATAGGCACACCTTTTTCTCCTTCCGATCTAAGGAGGGGGGGGTAGTAGGGCTTAGAGAGTAGCACCGTACCACTCTTCCAGACTGAGGGAAGTACGTCAGCTGGTAAGCTGGAACGGCGAGGGGAGATAAAAAGAAAAGTAAAACTCCCTAAAATGGGGGTAAGGGGGGGAGGAGCCTGGGGTGGTAATGGTATGGTGGGAGGGGGAGAGGGGTGAGGGGGGTAGGGGTGAGGGGAGGGGGAAGGGGGAGGGCGGGGAGGGGGGAGGAAGGGAGGGGTGGGGGGGTGGGGGGGGTGGAAGGGGGGATTTAGTAGTGAGATGTGAGTTGAGGTGGGGGGTTATGGGGGGAGGGGTGGGGGGAGTGTGGGAATGAGGGGAAGATGTAGGGGGAGGGGAGAGGTGTGGGGGGAGGGGTGAGGGGAGGGGGGGGGTGGCGGGTGTGAGGTAGCGGTGTTGGGTTATTAGGGGGGGTGGGGGGAGGGGTGAGGGGGGGGGCGGGGGGGGGTTGGGGAAGGGAGTTGAGGAGGTAGGGGTGGGGCGGGGGTGGAGGGGGGGGTGTGTGGGGGAGGTAGAGAACTGAAGCGGGGTAGGATGGGGGAGGGACATTTGGGGAGGTGGGCGGGGCAAGGGGGTAGTTCGGGCTGGGGTGGGTTGAGGGGAGGGACCAAGAGCCGTTGTCGGTGAGGCCGTAGCCAGAAACATAAAAAAATATCGGAAGGTCCGGAGGACCCCGGACCTTTGAACGAGCGGGGTGAGGCCGGACGCCCTCGAGGGAAGAATAACCGTGTTTTTTTTTGAGGAAGGGGGTTCGCCTCGCCACCGCTCGGCAGAAACAGGTCTCCTCCTCAAGCGATCGGCGGTTGTGGGGGGACTGAATACGTTCTCAATGAAACGACTGCAGAGGGCCTACATCGTGAGAGCGCGCAATTAAGCGGGGGGCAAGGGCAAAACAAATGTTTAGGGGGGCTAGACGGAAGGCGGATTTAATTTCTGAGAGAAAAAACGTCGTGAAGATAATCCACCCTTTTGGGACGTCTGTTTCTGATCGTCAAAGGGGGAGCGTTACCGCGACGTAGCTAGGGGAATCGTCATATCACGTGAGCTGAAAAAGGAAAAGGGCTGGGGTGGTTGCTCCGCATCCGATTTAATGCCGCCCGAGCACGACGTTGAGGGTGACGCCAGTATACTTGGAGCTAAGGGAAGAAGAGAAAGCGCCAAGCCTCGGGGAGACGAGCAAAACATCGAAGAACGGTGGGAGAAAACACTGGAAGGGCTGGGGACAGACAAGGTAGAACAAGACTCACAGAAGTGGTCTCTGCATCTGGGGGTCTAATTCAACCGCGCGCATCATGGGATCCAGAGAAGACAGATAGGCAAAGGGGGGAAGGGAGAAGAAAGGATTGCGAGATCTTATCCGGGAAGCAAGTGGGTGAATCGGCAGGAAGGAAAAATCTCCCCACGAAGACTGGAGAGGATGAAGAGAAGAAGCGGGTGGATCGAGTCTCAGAAATCAAGGGGCGGCTAGGAGGAGATACTCATTTCGAAAACGAGAAAGGAGGCGGCGTTAACTTCACTAAAAAAGTGAACCATCTAAATTCGTTAGGTTCCAGATTCGATATCAGGGGGGAGAAATTAAATGTGGCAATCCCATAATCAGTGAAGATGAAAAAACATCTCTCCAGGGAAAAAGCTTAGCGGAAAAAAGGGAAGAACTACAACGCTCTCTTGGGTCTAGCTATCCTATAAATCTCTTCCCTCTAAATGAAGGAAGGGGATCCGTCGTCCAAAATTTCCGCTCATCTGTATGGGGGGGAAAGGGACGGAGGCAAGTTTCGCCTTCTTCCCGCACGGGTCCTAACGTCATGGGCGAATGGGGCGGACGTCCATCCGTTTCACGTTCGGAGGGAAAGAGAGGGGGTGGTCTCCCCCGTGAATTAGGAGTATATTCTACTCCGGGACTTGGGGGAGAGCGGGGAGAGCCTGTAAATCTCAAGCTCTCCTGGTCCTGGGGGAAGAGAGAAAGGGGGACATTCAATTAGGAAAGTTGGTAAATTCATCTTCTAGGATTCAATCAAAGTTAGGGGGGGAAGGGAGGTTAGGGAGAATTAACGCTGGCGGCATATAACTCTCACTCTCGAGAGGGGAAAAGAATAAGGTTGAATTCCTGGGTGCAGGGGGCCGAGAACTAGGTTTACTAATAAAAGTTGGGAAGTAGAATAAGAGCATGGGAGTGAGAGATCGTCTCATTTCCTCCTAGTCGAGGGGGAAAGGAAAAGAACAGAGGCACGAGGGCTTCCTAGGAAACGCGTCGAAGAACAGACAGTCTGACAGGGGTCAGAGGAAATAATATTAAAAAAGGAGGACGTTTGTTAAACTTACAGAGGACCGGACCTTTTCAGTTTGTTGTTTAACTTGTCACGGGGTCGGTAAGGCTTCCTCAGACAGGATCTCGGACGGAGAGGGAGAATTGCAGAGGAAGGTTCAAAGGCAATATTTTGCTAGTAATATGAGGTGAAACCTGATGTTATCTCTTCAGGGGCCGGCTGACATGGTGGTTACCACGCGAGCACTAGATTTGAGTGGTGAGAAATAAGGCTCCCGTCCGCCAAAAGGGGAATCAATCAGGTGGTTCTCATCAATATGAAGGCAAGGAAAGGGGGCCAGAGGGTGGTGCGCTGGATCAGCGACCGGGGGATGGGGGAACCGCGCCGCGATACCAACCTCTCAAGGGTCACAAGCCGGAAGATGTTCCCATCAAATTAAAAAGCGCGCCTTTTTGTAGAGGGGGGGAGGGGGGGGCGTTCAGTACTGAGCGTATGGGAGAAAAACGGGGAGGGTAAAATCTAGAACCCGATAAGGGGAAAGCGTATTAAAGAAAGACTTCGACTGGAAGGGGGGGGGGAGGGGAATGTATGACTCTAATACAAACCATCTACCGCATGCGCGTAAAGAAACTGAGAGCGGAGGATCCGATACTGCACATTTCCCATTCAAATGAGAAGGTACTTAAAAGGGGAGAAGGAGCCTTCGTGGACCTGGAGAACGGACTGGGGGGAATGGTGTATCATGGTTGAGGAAAGGAAAACTAAAACAGAAGAACTTTTTCTGCCAATTTCGAGAGGAAAGGGGGACATCACGTACGCCACGAAGGATGGAGACATCTACTTCCACTCGACGAGAGGGGAAAGAGGAAACAGGGGATTTAATGATGGAATCAAGTTGGTCACTAATCACGGAAATCAAAGGAGGGTGGGAGAGGTAGTCTAATGGCAAGCTCGTGTTGTGGGTTGAAGAGAGGAACCTCCATATAAAGCCCGGTGGCCTTCTTATCTCTCCAGGTCTGGGAGGGAAGAAAAGGAACTTTGGAAGAAAAAATAAGGGGAGGAGTGGACCCGCAGGGTCGAGGGGACGAGTCGATTTATTCCCAAGCGGGGAAAGTCTCAGGGGGGGGGGCCTTATCTGAATTGACCCGCTGCAATAATGCTTCTTTTCAGAGGGGTTGGATACGGCGAACACACCTGAAAGGGTGCTCCATTCAAAGGAAAACGGGAAAGGTCAAAACTGGAAGTCCGTATGAAGCATAAGTGTGCTCTCCGTAGAGGTGCAGAGGGGGAGGATGGAAGCTGGTGCCGGGTATTCGGTCACACTGGTAGGTCGATTCGAACGTATAAGGACAAGGAAGAGTCGTATACGTAGCATACTGGAAAAAACTGGAGCTGGGTGAAAAAATGGGGAGTGGTGGGGGAAGATAGAAGGAACTGCACGACAAATCAGGTTTACTGGAAGAGACCCCCCTTATGAACCGTTTGGTGCTGTTAACATAGAGGGCAGGGGCGTGTGAAAGGGGAGATTTGAGACATCTGCTGGGGCGGAATAGGGACTGCTCCCACCCACTCAATTCCTGCCTAGCGCCTCATTGGGGGGGAAGGGCAATCCTTACATCAGGGTCTATGTTAGAAGAAAAAACTGAAGGCTAAAGGGGAGGCCGAGCTATGGTGAGAAGAAGCCTGCTATCTGGGAGACAGCCTCCCGGAGTGGAGAGGACTGGGTCTTTGCGCTATTAAAAGAGATGGGGAAAGCGAAAGGCCAATCCCCAGGACTAAAAAGGAGTGAATGGGGAAAAAAATGTCTGTCCTGAGAGAGAGAGCAAGAATCGATACAACCGTTTATGCAAGGTGGGGGGGGGCCCCGAGTAGTACCCAGGAACGGGACCGGCACCACAACGGTTTCGAGTCCAAGCGCGAAAGGCACGAGAAAGGGGTAGGGAGGGGGACTGCTACCGCCGGGGGCGAGATAATAGGCTCGGAGAGCGGGAAGGAGCCACTCGTGAGGGAGGATACCCCTGCGGGCCATGAGAACGAAGTAAGGGGGGGAGAGAGTATCGAGGGTAGTACCTCCCTGGCTTTAAAAGGGGGGCTCAAAAAAAAAAAAAAAGAAAAAAAAAAAAAAAAAAAAAATCGGACTTCAACTGAGTCTAAGAGGATTAACGCGCTGACCCCATCATAGAGTTCCTTGGCATAAAGAGGGAGGCGGTTTTCTCCAACCCGAACCTGAAATCTCATTAAAAGAGGAAGAACTGAAAAAAGAAGAAAGGGGAACAAAATTCCCATGGCTGGGAGAATGTCAAGCCTTACATCAACTGATGCGTCCGCGGCGGAGAGTTAAAGGAGAGAAACGATGTGGGCGCCAGAAGGCCTTCGTCCGAAAGGAGGGGGAAAATAATTCCCGGTCAGAAGACGTGGAGTTCTCCCTCGGAGAGAGGGGGGGGTAGGGGACGCACCATAGATAGCCGTTCTTATCCTACGGGGGGAAGGAAGGATTGTAGGAGCCTCTTATGAGTGGGTGGGTAAAGGTTCGATTTTCTTAAAACGGAAAGGGGAGCATCTGTGAGCGGAAGGCATCTCTTGAGTCTAGAGTAATGGTACCGAGAGACACTACGTCCAAGAGAGGAAAAAAGCTCTCGACTTGAAGCTAACTTTTACAAGAAAGTGTTAAGGCTGATGGGGTTCGTGTCTAAGAACAGGGGAGTATTACCTGGTCCTTGGGCCAGGATTTTCGCCTAGAAAAGAAGGCTCAGGGGGGGAAAAAAAAAAGACCGTGGTTCAATCTTTCACTGAGTTAAAGGGGAGAACAATACGGGGTTTGGAATTCTATCGGAACAGATAAAAAGAGAGGAATGGAGGAATGCTACGGAAAGAGAAAGGGAATCCAAAAGAATTATTGGACGTTCAGTTAAGCTATTTTATACGAGGGGGGACATGGGACGTAAAATCGGACAAGCTTTCCCCTGTTAATATAAAAGGCGGGGGCTAAGCTTTCCCTGCACGGGGCTTCGTTCCTTCTCTGGATTTTGGTGGGAGGAAATTACTTACGGAGGGGCGAGCCGTAATGAGCACACTTAGGGCGTTCTTCCAGCACAAAGAATAAGGGCGCAC
>Ga0179591_1288313_pt1 | contig 11739 bp, 8 predicted proteins | sample CZOMad2_1_08_16f_FD_182891 | JGI IMG/M metagenome (GOLD analysis project Ga0179591, IMG submission 182891) | Vadose zone soil fungal communities from Angelo Coast Range Reserve, California, USA - CZOMad2_1_08_16fungal (PacBio error correction) | ecosystem: Environmental > Terrestrial > Soil >...
CGGGGCTCCGGACTGAGCGTAAGGGTGTTTTCTTGGAACCAAAACGAGGGGAGAATCGTTACCAGATGATCATTCAGGGTCTAGGGGGAGGAGGCACGGACCCTTCTTCGACCGGAGGAAAAGGGACTCACTCCCTCCGGTCAGCCATTATGGGGGGCCACGCAGGGAAAAGGGGCCTAGGGTTTCACGACAGGTTACTCACGGGTTCTGCCGGCATCTTGAAGGAAGAAAGGGGGGGGGACTAGAACTCGCCATGCAAAGGACGTGGCTTCGTTCCGTTCTCGCGAGACACCTTTGACGGAACTCCTCGCGCCCTCAACCCAAAAGATGGAAAAGAAGATGTCGGGGTCCACTGAGTGGCCAGGGGAAACTTGCTGTCAGAGACCGGGAACTTTTCAAGACCACCTGGAAGGTCGGGGGGAGGGACCGGAGGCCTGTGAAAAAAGGGAAAAAATACTGGAGAAGTATGCACGGCACGGAAAAAGAAGAAGGCCCAGACCTTCGAACAGAAGATCGGACTCTCAGTTGGAATATGAGGGGCCGCTACACTGTAAAACGGAGAACAAGTCTGTACATGAGATAGGCGGGGCAGCGTAAGCAGGCGCCAGCCGGAAGGTCCTCGGTGGTCAAGAATTAAGCTTTTCTGAGACAACGTCTGATCCGCTTGCAGGCCAACGGTGTCGCCGTGCGCCCGAGACATAGGGCTCTGGAAGGAAAAGGGCCTCTAAGGAACCGGTTGTCCTCCTGCCATGAGACGAGGGGCTTTGCGATTGGTACCTTTGCAAAGAATAGAGGTCATTGCGGCGGGAACGGGGGGGCTAAGTTTTGCCTACCGCGGAAACTTCCCCATTTACCGGGGAAAGAGACGAGACTCAGGTTCCGGCAGGGAAAAAAACGACAGGGGGACGGCGATTAGTTTAAGCGGAATCTGCAGAGGGAATTAGCCCGATCGCTCACCTGCCTCGCGTGAGATGTCGGGCTTAAGGTCAGCAGTCCATTAGGGAACCGAAAAGATGCCCACTTTAGCCATCAAAAAAAAGATTGAAAGAACCAAGGGGTTTCGTCCTGGATATACAGCGGTTTGCAGGAAAGTCAGAGGGGAGTCCCATTCTAAGGAGAACCTCATCTAACACAAGAAAAGGGGGCCCAACTGACAGGGTTGGGCAGACATTCAAGTATCGTTGCTTAATTCTGATAAAGGGCCACCAGGAGGGAAGCCGCCATAGGAAATAAACTGAGGGATAAAGAGAGATAATTCGGGGGGGGGTGTGAGAAAGTAAGAGGTGAGTACAGAAGTTTTCTCAAAAAGAAAAAGGCCTGTGGAAGTCATGGAAGCACTCTTGCCTGGCTTTTTCGACGGGGGGCTTTCTCGACCTTGAGGCGGAAAGGAAGCAGAAGAAAATGAACCCGTAAGACATATCATGCCGTTCCCATGACGCGGACAGCTGCTGCTTCGCCTCTTTCTGGAATCTACCGTGCAAGACCTTGGGGGAACATGTCCGGATAGGAAAGTCCTTAAAATCCAAAGGACTCATCTTCTACGGGTCCAGGAAACAGAATAAAACTACTAATAAAAATTCTGTGGGGAAACCGGCTGGCAAGAGCACCGGAAGGGAAAAAAATGTTTCCAGGAAAGTTACTTCCAGAAAACGGTTTCTTAAGGAAATTTCAGGTTCATCTCCCTCCGTCAAGGAGGAGCAATATGGATCGACCCAAAAGGCAGATGAGAAAAAAGACTCGAAATCTTCTTCATTTAGACAGAACCTGGGAAAGAACGGGCGTGGCTCAAAGCTAAGAACTACTTCATGCAAAAACCGTCGCGAAAAGCTGGCGCAGAATGTTCTACGAAAAGAGGTAATTTTTACCATAATCCAAGAGGGCGCAAGGGTGTCCGGCGGCTGAGATAGAAATGTCCCTCCCTGGTCCGCGGAGGGAACGGAGAATGGGATACGGTCCTGACTCTAATGTGGAATAAGGCATGGGAAAGAAACAGGGCAAAGTCCGGGAATAAATGCGGGATCGGTGAAAGAAACGCCTGGAGGGTGGAAGAAGAAAAGGCCTAACTGGAACCGGGGGGGCTGGGAAAGTGCCAATTACCCCGTCCGGGAACTGGTAATCAAAATAGGACAAAACCAAAAAAGGAGGGGGGGAGAATCGAGAGCGTCGTTTGTTGACTGTAGCCGGCGCCAACACGTAAAAGGGGGGGCGGGCGTGCGGTCGAACTGCTTGACGGGGAGAGGGAAGGAAAGGGTACCAATAGACCTTCTTCGAGAGATGCCCTACGGCGCAAAAGAGGACCATGTTCGAAAAAACCCTCGAGCGACCTCACCTTGGCTAGTAACATGATTTCCGGCCGGACGAGGGGGACGCTTGTCCGGGGTATATGGGGGAAGAAGCCTGAGGAAAATCGATAGGAGGTCTTCCAAGTTGTAAACGGAAGAGAAACGTTACTCCCGGCGGCTCACAACCATTCCTCACCATGCCATTGGGGAAACCGATAAAGTAGATGAGGTAATTGACTACAGAGAAGGCCTGCAACAGGGCTTCACCTCAGTATTATCCCGAAAGGGAGCCAGGGGATTCCATTAAAAGAACTAGCCAACACCCAAAAGGAGGGAAAAAATGAAAGGATCTTAGGGCGGTAACACAAACCGCAAAGTATCCGCAGTACCTGGAAGAAGAAGGGAGAGCGGGTTCACACTCCGGAACGACCGGAAAGTATTCCGTCCGGTTAGGCGTTGAGAGAGAAGCTGCTACGCGATGGGGTATCAAAGAGGAAGGAACCCTCCACATTGTGAAGCGTTCTGAATTTCCCTTATTTAATGGGGGGGGGGGGGGGGACTCAAGGGGAGACTTTCAACTTTATCTAATGTCAAAAGATACGAGAGGAGTGGGCTGCGCAGGCATAATTCCTAGAAAAGTTTAGCGTCATGCCTCCATGGAAGGAAACAATCTTCATATATGAGAGGGGGAATCAAGCTTGTTCCGCGGATGTGGGGCTACAAGGGGATGGGATTCTTTGTGAAAGTTGTCGAAAAAATGCGGGGGGTGCGAAAGTCAACCTCATGAAGGATGTTGTTGGGATCTCACATGCGGAATCACCATCTGCACACAAAGGTGGCTTAGTCAGGGGGGAATGCGTCGCATAGATAGTAAGGCCTAGACGATACTTTCGTCCTTGAGAGAAGGGAGAAACTACAAGGTTACTCTCCCCGCAGGCTTCGCCTTTCCGTAGACCTGGAGGGACGGGTGTAGAGGTGTGTCAAGGTCTAACCTCCGGTCGCCCTTCTGGCCCATACGGGAGGATCAATCTTCTAGATTACCCAGGGGGAAAAAGAGAACCCAAGAACACCCTAACTCTTCCCTATATCCAAAAACAAAAAAGACATAGAGGCCATGACCGCATGCACAGGTCAGGACAGTCCCACGAGCGAGACCTGGTGCATTCAAGAAAGAGAGGGAGGTCACCAGGGAAACAATCCTCCACCCTGATGACGGGACGAAGGAAGGGGGGGGAAAAGAGTGAAATGCAAAATCACTCTTATCACCGATAGGTTAAGGTAGCTTCTAGAAAACTCTTGAATATCTCTCAAACAAAAAAAGGATATATACATGATTTATCTACGCGTCCTTTGGACCCATTTTGAAAACAGGGGGAACCTTTATCATCTTCTTCCCGCACGAAAGAACTAAGGGAAAAACCGTCCATCAGTTTGCGGGGTTGGGGAAAGCCTGCTCTAGGGGGGGGAGGACGCTATGTCTGACTGGGGTTAAGAAAAGGGTTGGGGGAGGTCGGTCCGGGGGGAGAGGGAGAAAAGGGTTTGCGTAGGTGGATACGGGAGAGGGGGGGGTACTGTTTAGTTCTTCTTATATGACAGGGAAGGTGTAGGACGTACTGGGACGGGAGCCAGGTAAGAACCTGAAAAAGGGGAAAATTCACCTTCGGCAACAAAAGGAGAAGGAGAGTTAATTCCGATTGATGCAGGCAGGCGAGAGGGGCAGGATCCTTCACTCTATTCCGGAACAGACAAGGACTAGGGGAAAGGTCATCTTGGCGAACTTTCTTCCATACACCAAAAACAAATCAGTCAACAGGCAGAGTAAAGGACACCCCGGGGAGATTTTTCTACTCGGCCAAAACAGAGGGGGGGATCATTAGATGAAACCGGGGATTGAAAGGGGGACACTTACAAATCCAGCATCGCCATCCATATCGGGGACCAGGAGGAACAATAAAAGGAAGGAGTACCTCCATTCGAAACGTCACCTTTTCTTCGAGTAGGAAAAGATGAGCCCTTACCCTGACCTGGAAGGCGGTTTCATGCTAGAAAAGAAGGGGATCCATAGACAAAAGAAAACGCCCTTATAGTCCATTTCGGTAGAACAGCAACCCAAGCGATTGGGGGACTTCATCATTGGGGGGGGGAACTCCTCCGCAGTCCTCCGATTCCTCAAAAGGGGTCTCGGAAATAAGGAACATAAGGTCAGAGGGCCTTTCAGAAGAGTTAAGAAGAAATTTCGTTCCCGTCGTCCAAAGCATTGGGGGGAGAACATTGGATACAGGGAACAACTTTCATTCATAAGGGGTGGGCAGGGAGAAGTCTCTTTCTGATAAATCGAGGCAGCCGTCGGGATAATCCTCGGAAGAACGGGTTAATCGGGACGAGAGCGTACACATTTCGGCGCGCCGGTTTCAGCCAAAGTTCCTAACTTGTGAGGGAAGCGTTGTGTACTTTGGAAAAGCGTGCAAAAAGATGCGGTTGACCCAGTTTAAAGAAGGCTTCTTCCGCTGATAAGAGATCCTCTACTGCGAGCCCGGAAGCCGAGCCCCATGTTGGTAGCCCTGGAAGTCTATTGTCCTCTGTTAACGAAAGAGGTACCTGAAGGTTTCGAAGATAGGTGGAAAGCTTTGGTCCAGAAGATGCTGGCCAGCTGAAGGTTACACGGGGCATTGACCTGGAAAGTGTCAGGGAATCCTACCTGAGTGAGGGAAAGCACCAGGTCCCAAAGAAGACATTAGCAACCCAAAAAGGGATGTGATTTTTCTGGTCGGAATGGGGGAAAATCAAGGTGCTTTTCAAAGGGCGGCCGTGGTCATGGGTAAAAGGGGAGGACAAAAAAGAGGTTGTCCAGTGAGGGAGGAGGGGTCCGATCCTTTTTTACCTGGGACGAAGAGGGCCGGCAGGAAATGGAAGGGGCCCCGACCATGGACAGATAGCTGGAGTCTGACAAGTGTTGGACCTCAGGAATAACTCTATCCGCGACAACCAACAGGAGAGACATTTCGGCCATAGAAGGAGGGGGAAGCTTCGCCATCTTGGCCCAAAATCGGTCTTCCAAGGGAACGCTCCAGCTCTGAGAACCAGAGAGGCAAGCTTTCCTACCATCTACAAGGGGCAAGACTGCCCTAAAATCGGACAAACCGGGGATCAAAGATAGGAAGCCGAAGGGAAAGGGTTAAATTTCACTGCATCCTTTAAATCTCGCTTTTCGATCCGGGGCACCACCGGGGGCTATAATGATCGGGGGCGGAAGGGGCGATATGCCGATTTGAGAAGACAAGACGGGAAGTGCCATGTATAACCTGTACCATGGACATCACTTCCGTTCTCAGGGGGAATACAAAAGGGCACCACGACTTGGGGGGGGGAAAGGCAGAAAATATCCATTATTTTCATGGAGATGCGAAACTGGTGAGATGCGTCAGGAGAGAGATGGGAAAGGACCCTTGCCTCCGCTGCCCGAAAAATCATCAGCCTCAGTGGTGCAGGAGGCATAATTTAATTCCTGATCTGCCGATACGCGGAGGGAGGGCCATTCAGAAAGTCGAGCTGGCGCAAAGTCGAAACTCCATCAAAAGGCCAAACAAAGTCTTCTTTTAGCGGAAAAATTTGTGCTTTGGACGCTAAGACCAAGGAAAGGAGGGGGGCAAAACTCGAATTTTGTAGTCAGTCTCTCAACCAAAGGGAAAATAGAAAATAGATATATATCAGGGGGGGAAGGGGCCGAAGTTCGAGCCCTTGTCCTCATCAAAGCCTTCCACCTGGAAAAGGCCTTCGCACGCCTACCAGGGGGAAAAAGGATCTGAGGGTCGGGAACGCGCTCGGCCCTGGAGTAGGGAGGGCCCAACTGGCCGAAAGACCGGAATAGGGAGCATATCATTCCGTGCCTTAATCAAAAGGCGGCGCGCTGGAGGGAGCTTGTCAGCGGGGTACGGCCAAGGTCACTGGACAGGGAAGAAGAGGGAAAATCACTGGATGACGCATTCCACTTGCACGGCCAGGGAAAGAGGGAAAACGGAGAACAAAGACTGCATATCGATCTCACACGCATTCCACAGGAGGACTTCCGGAAAAAAGGAATTGATCCGGGAAAGGGCCCGATGGACAAGGTAACTGTACAGGCAGAGACAATCTTCCTCTGAAGCTGAAAAAGAGCGCTCGAGGGAAACCGGTGACCATCAGAAAAACTGAAGGAAAGCTTAATTCATTCCTCCAGAATACGGAAAGAGGAGGCCGTGGTCAGGACGCGCTGGTCCTATAGGGGAGGGGGAATGTTCAAAGTCAAAGGGGTCTATTCCCTCTGCTCATCCACTACGAGAAACTCGGTGAATTGTTAGGCATCAGAGGAAAAGCGGAAAGCGCGTCTTCTTCCCGACACTGATCGACATGTAAGGTCTAAGATAGTGGTTGCCCAGGCCATCAACAGGAGCGCCGCAGGAACAGACTTTCGGGCAGGAAAAGGACAGTGGGAACCGACCTGATGATCAGGGAGCAGAGGCCAGGCCGACGGCCACGAGCCAAAAGCAGACTGGTTAGGGGGGGTACAAAGAAGGGGACTAACCAAAGGGAAGGAGTGATCGTTCACATGCAGTAAAAAAAAAAAAAGAGGAGGGCGGAGGCGAAGCTCGTGTTGAAGGAAAAAAGAAGTCACACGGGAGGCGACGGGGTCAAAAAGGGAAGGGGCCAAGGCGAAAAAAAGGGGGCCATGCCTATAGTTACCAAAGAAACTTAAAGAAGCCTGCTGCGAACGGGTACGACCCTGTTCGTGAAAGGCTGGACCAAGAAACCAGTGCTACACTCTGGGCAGGTAAGGTGAGGGAGGTCGGACTAATGGTCTCCGAGGCGGTGTCGAAAAAATGCCTAGGAACCTGCTGCTAAAGAGACAACCTCAGAGGAACGCGTTGGGACTCACATACAAAGGGGCCAAGAAAGAAGGCCCTGTAACGGAGGGAACAAAAAAGCTGGAACGAGATAAAACCGAACAAGGGTTTCTTCACCTCGATTAAAAAACGGGGTTAAATCCACGGGGAGCGAGTCCGCTGAAACCACAAGGGTCAAGAATGAAAAGTCGCAAAATTGAGAATTCACATTGCTCCCCAAAGAGTTCAAAACTCCTCCGGCACACTGCTCGAAACCTTCCAAAAAGGGGAGAGAGGCGCAAGGAATGAAGAAAAGAAGACCCCCTTGCGGCAGGATACAACCGTGGGAGGTCCGGGGGCTGTTATAAAAAATTCTAAACGAAGCAGGACAGGGGATTGATCGGCCTGAGGGCCCAGGGGTAGCCTTCGGCGACGGGAGTTCGGAAATCGACAGTCCACCATCTTACCACAGGAAGGTTCTCGGTACCTGTTCGCGGTAAAAGAAGGAAATTCCGCTAAGGCCCCGGTGATTTAGGGAGGAACGTTGCGGAGGGTGAAGACTTGATATCTAGAGGAGGGAAGGGGGGATTAATAAGGACCTCGCTCGGGAGGCAGTTGGAGAAAAAAGATCGTCATTCGTGGAATGACCGGGGAGGGACGGAACATACATGAAAGAAAAAATTCCTAGGAGCTAAAAAGGTTGCCTGGAAGGGATACGAAATACGTCACTCCATTCTGGGAAGGGACTGAAGGGCCTTCTTTCCCCGCACCGGAGATCTCGAAACTTGAGGGGGAAACCAGGGCTCTAGGAAGGACGGGAAAGAAGAAATCTGTGAATCGCAACCTTTCCTTCAAACCAGAAAGATACCAAGCCAAAACTTGGTTGCCGTAACGGAGGGGGAATCAGGCTACCTAAGGGGCGCCGCAATAGAGTATAATCAACGGAAAACCTCACAAGGACAAAGAAGATTCCAGAAAGGCCACCTCAAGGAAAACCTCTAGGAGGAAGGGAAAAAGAATGGGGGGGGGTTTTTGGGGGGGGTGGGGGGGGGGGGGGTTTTTGTTGGGGGGGGGGGTGGGGGGTGGTTTTGTGGGGGGGGTGTTTTCACAGCCAGAATACAAAAGGGGGTTCATGTCAGAAGGAGAAGGGTCAACCGTGAACAAGAAACAATGTAGTCAAGCTCTCTAGTCTAAAATGTGATGTGGAAGAGAGAAAGGGAAAATAGTGGAGAGTTCCACGACGGAATGACAATAAAAAAAAATACTTTCATATCTCTAGAAACAACACAAAAAGAGAAGCGGGGTTAAAGAAGGCGGGAGGGACCAGTTCACCGATCGTGATCAGAGAAAGCATCAGGAACACTACCCAAAAGGGTGGCTGGGGGGGGAATGGGACGAACTTTCGGCGCAGAAAATCCGACAGGAGTCTGCTTTGCCGGTAGCCCCTGGTGGACGGAAAAAAAGGGCTCGGATGCGCGGGTTTGCGTAGGTGGGAAATAGTTGTGTACGGCTGAGAGCTGACCTCAGAGGAAGCATGGAGAGAAGTTAAGGGGAGGGGGGGAATCTAAACCTTCTCCACTACTTGACTCAATCAACCAAGGAAGTTGGACCTGCAATTCTAACGGCAAAGGATGGGAGGACTCACTCGTCGCCGGCAGAGGCCCTGAAAGAAAAGACTCTTCTCGAGTGGAAAGAGGAAGGAGGGGGGTCCAAAAACGGCTCAAGGTTTCGTCCCAAAAAAAGTAGGGGGCCTGAGGCGACCAGGGAAGGAAAAAAAATTAGCCGTGTGACATGAGACTGAATGGCTCGGGGTTGCCTCAGTACAATAGGAAAAATCAAAGAAACAAGCGGAAAAAACTTCTTAGCCAGGGACGAAAGGAAATGAAGCGAAATCAACAACAAATGGACCCTTCTTCCACGCTCCACGAGGAGTACGTAAATAAAATGAAACCATGCCAACGTACCCGGTCCGCTAAAACGACTGGGGTCTTTAGATACACTAAAAACGCAGAAGAACTTGACAGCAACCTGAAAGGAAAAGCTCCACTTTCTCGTCCGGCAGAAAAGCTAAGTTAATTCCTCGGCCCCCAAGAGAATCAACAGCCAGGAGGAGTCCAGGTCAGGGCACGACTCCGGGACTTCGGTCGCAGGAAAAGGAGTCAAAAGGCCAAATACTTTCGGCTAAGGGATTTGCCGATCCCGACGAAAAGGATGCAAATAGTTTGGGGGGCAAGTCTTACAGATGTGGAAGAGCTCTGACCAGGTGGAAGATAAACCTGGGGACGACGGGTTTTGGGGTCCTGCGAAAAAGGGGCTATCTCGGGAAGCATTCAGGCTCGCCGGGAGCCTTTGATAAATTGTGGCAGGCCCTTTGTAGACAAATCTCAGCTTCCCGGGAATTTGGAACCACATCTTTCAGATGTGGGACAGGAGGAGGTCCTCTGCTGAACACTCACGTCCGGACAGGAGTAATCGTACTCCGCGGCTCCGCCTGTGCCGCTCAAAAAGGAAATTGAAGACGGGGATTCTATTTCCGCATTTGTCCACCGACAGAAGGGTAAAAAAGGTTAAAAAGGGCAAGGTCATTGCCACAGATCGGACAACAAAAAGAAGAAAAGTCCTCTTCAGGCCAAAGGGAAACAGTCTTTCCTACCCGTCATCTAAAAGAAAATCACCGGGTAGAGAATCTCGCCTGCCAAGAGATAGTAACACCCAAGAGGGGAAGTTGTTGTGTCCGTCCTGAAAGAGAATTTAGGTCAGTGGAATTGGAGGGGTACAACCTGGGGGACAAAAACATTTTTACCATGGCGTAAGGGCGACGGTGTGAAAGGGCGATCTGACTCTCGGGTTTGGTTAGGGGAAAGCCAGGGGGGCAGAAAGGAACCCTGCCTTGTACAGAAAAGAAAGAGATTCTGTCCGGGGGACTCAGACAAAAAAGAACGATCCGAGAACAAAATCTCGGACATAAAATCCATAAACTACCTCGCCATCGTTGCAATTCCAGGAATTCCCTACAAAAGGATTCCGAGCGTGGGGATTAAACGCGGCTGAAAGAAAGGGGAGAACTCAAAGGATGGAGGAAAAAAAACCACCTCCATCTCGGGGAAGGAGGATGATCCTGAATCCCACCTCGGCCGAGGAAGGGATCAGATTATTTCTCCTCAGCATATGGAAAAGAGAGTGGGAGTCGAGAGGGGCACCCGGGGCGCGAGCTGGCTAGAGGAGTGTAGAAGAGGGTCTATATGAAGATGGAGGATTGGCCATAAAATGGAAGTGTCAAATGGAAGGCATGTCCCGTAGAATGCAGGGCTCTCCTATTTAAGGAGAGGGTGTACTTCGAGGAGTTGAAAAAAAAACAAAGTGTCAAGTACGGAGCAGAGCGTCCCTTTCCTAGAAGGGGAGGCAGGCACCTTGTAGAGGGAAGGAAGCCTTTCCGGCACAAAAATTGAGCAGTCCCTCCATGCCCTCAGAAGGAGCGTTCGCCAGTGAACGCCTGACCAGGCTAGAAATGGTTTGCAGGGAACCGTGGGATCAGGAAAAACAGGGTCGAGAGAAAGGAAAACTACAAACATCTTGGGGTCGGGACGCAGGGGAAAAGGAAATTGTGAATGGAGGGGGGGAGCTGACCAGGGCAATATCTCCACCTCGAAGCCGAGGAAATAGTAGCATAACAACAACAGGAAGAGGTATATGGAGTTAGGGGGGACCGGTAGAAACTAGGGCGGAAGAGAATCAGGACAGCACGAGACCGGGAATCCTTTGCCCGAAGGAAGGATGAGGGGGGTGCGGAGGCGTCTGTAGGAGGGAGGACGGGTCAGGGGATCCAACGTTGCCGCAAAGAAAAAGAGGGAAGAGAGAGTTCCCCCGGAAGAAAAAATGCACAACAGCTGCGGCGGTGACTGGGGGGCGGGGGGGCTGGCGACGGGGGAAAAACATGCCCTGTCAGGAGCAGATGGGGGGAAAGCCGGTAAAAAAGGCCGAAGATCCACTGCGCCAGGGACAAAGAGAAGATTAACAGGCATAGAGCAGCAAATCCGAGCAGTTTGAAAAGCCTTAAACTTGCCCTGATATAGAGTGAAGGTGGGACCATGGTCACTACGTAGAGTGGATAAATTCATTACATCGACTAATGGAACCTAGCTTCCTTGCATAAGAGACCCGTTTGACCCTCCCGAAGAAGCTGTCAAGGCTGGAGGAAGGGTCCAAAGCCATTGCTCCCGGCCGGGAAAGGAGGGGAAAACCGGAACACTCTGCCCAGAGCGGGTCCTCAAAAAGTCTTCCTCGCACGCTTGCTACAGAGGTGAAAGACTCGTTTAGGGGTTAGAGAGACCGTTCACACTGGGAGGGATGTCCTCTCCTTCCTGAAGAAAAAGACCTGAAGCAATTGTAAGCGGGGCAAAGTTTCGGTGGGTCGCGGCACGAAGGAACTACTCGAAAAAAATCTGTTCAGAACGTGCTGGGAAGCTTCTTGGGACAAAGGGGCCGGAAAAACCGTTCTCAGTTAGTCGAAAAGGCAAGTCAATCGAAAAGGGGGCACCTGGACTGGAATGGTCGGGTGGAAAGGAGACCCTTCAGCCCAGCGGAAGATAAGATAAAAC
>Ga0179591_1299118_pt1 | contig 11739 bp, 13 predicted proteins | sample CZOMad2_1_08_16f_FD_182891 | JGI IMG/M metagenome (GOLD analysis project Ga0179591, IMG submission 182891) | Vadose zone soil fungal communities from Angelo Coast Range Reserve, California, USA - CZOMad2_1_08_16fungal (PacBio error correction) | ecosystem: Environmental > Terrestrial > Soil >...
CCAACGCAGAGTGGGTCGGAAAGCCTGCACAGAAGGGGAAATATCCACAGAAGAGGGAAATCTCCATTGACGTCGAAGAATAGTCTACCCAGGGGGGGGTTGAAGGACCGACGGCGACGAGAAGCCTCAGGGGGGGGAAGGTCCTGGTGAAATCAGGAGAGTTGGTTAGAGGGAGGAAACGCTATCGAGGGATGGCGGGAGGAGTTTAGCGTCACCTTCCCCCGAGTAGAAGGTGCCGCCAAAAAATTCCTTTTTGGGGACATTGAAGGAAGCCCCGCTCAGGGGCTTCAGAGAGATACTCAGCGCAGCTGGGGACGCAACAAAGTCAAGCACGCAGCAGGAACAAGCCACTAGACAGGAAAGAATCTCTCGTAGGGTTGAATCGGGGGGAGTAAAAATCGGAAACTCGCCTCCAGGGGGAATCAGCCAGTGAGATCAGTTAAGTCGGCTTTCCAAAATAGCGGAATGGGGAGGTGCGCACACTGCCTCTAAAGTCCTGGGAACGAACGACTGAAGTCGCCACTCCGTGCACCAAGATGCCGAAAGCCGGCGTCAAAATGAAGCCCTCCATCGCCGGTTTATAAACGAGAGTCTTCATCGCCGTTGTTGTCCGTCGACCCGCACATTCCATTCGCATAAGCGAACCGTTCGCCCGGAAGGGATCAACAGGAGGGCAGCACGCAGAGATAAAGCAGAGAAATGACTGAAGGACGTTGGTGTGGGGGAGAAAGATCAAAATCAGTGTGAAAGGATCTATCGGTAGAAATAAGCGAGAGACTGTTACTGAGATGCAAAGGGAGAAACTAGCGTCCTGGGGTTCAGAAAGCTGACACAAACTTGCTCGCCGAATCGGGAGATGTGAGGTAGGGTCAGCCCTGAGTAGTCACGTTCTTGTATATGCTAGGAGGGGAGGGGAGTCAGGGGAAGGCATCCTAGTAAGAGGAAAGGGGGAGAACTGCAGAGTCAGAAATCAGAACCACCGATCAAGGGTGGACAACGCGAAAAAGTACAAAGCAGCCCCAGTGAAGACTATTTCCCCTCTCCAGCACGGTGGGCGAGCGGGGACGGGCAAGTTGGCGCATCAGGTCGGTTGGGGTGGGACTGAAAGTGAGTTCTTGTGTTCTACGCTCCAGGATGAAGGGAAAGGAGAGAGGGCGGTCGGTCTTTGCTCGTATCTGGTGTGCGTAGGGGCGCATAGACGAACTACGCAAGAGGAGAAGGGGAGGGACCCACTACACCCAACGCTGCCGATCTCACAAGGAAGAAGCCCGGGGAACAGAGAAAGATCCGGATGGGCTCATAGCGTGACGGGCCACAAAGGAGAGAAAAAATGATACAGTCAGAGACTTTTTAGCTAAACAGCGAAGGGGTAAAAACGAATCCGGGGGGGAAGGAAGCCGGAGGTAGGTGCGGAATGAATGGGCGGGGGCTTCGGGGACAGAAAAAAATGGGGCAAAAGTTACAAATCACCAAAAAAGAATCCACCCGGAAAAAGAGACCGGTATGAGGGTCGGGAAATGAAGGGGGGTGGTCCATGTTGAAGCGCGTCCTGAGCTAAATGTAACATCTCCTAAAGAGGACTAGGAACACTTCAAAGCTGGGTGAATGGGGGGGGGAAAGTATTCGCCTCCGACGATGCCGACCAAGAAAGGCTTGAGCTGCCAAGAAGCATACTGGGACCTTAAAATCATAAAAAAGACGATAAAAGAAGAGGAACGAAGGGCTGTATTAAGGACTTGCCAGACGCGCGCTTGTTTCCTCATTCTCTTCCTGGGAAAAGGCAGAGATTGAAGTTTTGGGGGGACCGCTAGTGTGGAAGTGTCATGGACGAAATGAGATGGCCTTATAGGTGAGATAAGGGCAGTGAACCGGGAGGAGGTGCAAAGGGGGATCCCAAGGACGGGAATTAATCTATGTTGAGTATGGAGAGAAAGGCGGAACCTGATGGTACTTTGGAAATCGTGAAACGCAATCAAAAAAAAGGGGAAAACTCAAATCCTGGTCAAGATACCCTGCACAAGAGAAGAGCGATAAATCCACTACCTCCTCCCCCGCGTCACGAAACTAGACGGGAAAGCAAAGGTAAAAAAGGACCCTCAGCCGGGGCACTGTGAAGAAAGGCAGACTGAGATTACTCAAACAAGGACGAGGCCGGAACCAAATGAGAGAGAAAGATTGATTCGAGGGGTGAGGAAAAGAGGGTCAGGTAAGGTGACGCGCCTCAGGTTTTACTGTGTCGCGGTGTGGAATAGATTTTGAGAAGGGGAGATCATCCGCTTGGTCGATGATCGAGAATATGCCTGGGGAAGGGAAGAAACCAAGTGGAGCAGGAGGAACAGGAACGAAAGGGGATCGTTGGACGATGAAGAGCCTGAAGGGGGTCGCGCAGCGCCTGAACCTATAGAAAGCTGAAAGGAGAGGAAGCGAGTCAGAGACGGGTGGAAGATGGAGAAACGTTGCATCTATCACCCACGGAGAACCGTCTTCGTGGGGAAATAAAGAAAGTGGGACAACGAAAAGAGCCTCATCAACGAAGAATTCCTTCGGCTTTGTAAGACAACCCAGAGTTTGAAGCAAAAGAGGAAAGCTTGGGGCGAAAGAAATCCATCTGAGAGTTCTGCAAAGGCTAGGCAAACGATGGCGTTTCTTAGTTGCGGGTTCGGGGGAAAGGAAGAAAACGGAAAAAGTTGAACACGAGGGCTGCAGCAGAGCGAAACGGAGGTCCGGCTAAGGATCCCGATATAGGGGGGGCGCTATGTCTAGTGGGGGGGGGGAATGGGGACGGGTCGGGAAGCAGCTGCGTACTGACGTGTGATTGGCGGGGGGTCTTCGGGGGAGGGGGAAAACGCGCCTACGATAAGGAATAACTTGGTTTTGTTCTGAAGTGACAACACAACCTCCGCTACGATTGCTAGTCTGGAAGATAGTCCTGATGTGCGGTCTGCCTATAAGGGGGAAGAAGAAATAAGTCAGAGGAATCTATTAGAAAACAAAGGGAGGAAAAGTGCAGTAACGCGGACGATCTGAGGGCGAGCTGATCCAGGAAAGGAAGAGAAGAGAGGTTCCAAGCAAAGTATCGCGCTTGGATTGAAAGGGGGTTAAGGACCCATCTTGGTTCATTTCCAGGTAGCAGGTCGCTTAGCGAAACATCGAAGACGCATGCAGAAGAGACCGCGCACAAGAGCGGAAGTCAGTCATCCAGGCAAGCCATGAAGGACAACGAGGGGAGCAGGTGAAGAAAGGAGAGAAGGGGGATGAGGAATTGTAGCGTCGGGTCAAACGTTTGCTCTTTCCGTCAGGATACGAGAGAAACCAGCAGCCTTGGGAACAGGGAACTTAAGGGGGGCGGGAATGGAGTGCGGAATAAACACTGTATCGCTTCGTCTGGGGGGTACCGAGCCGGGTCGTCTGGGAAGGGATGGAATGAGATTTATGAGGGTCCCGAAAGCGACAGGGCTCTTATATGCACTCTCTGCCATCGGCAAAAGGGCAGCCAAACTGATAAAGAGGGTGGCATACTATCGAATCTAATCAACTAATGGGTTCCTTATCGTCGACGAACCCGGGGACAGACACTTGGAGGTGTGGTTCACGGAAAGGTGGGTGGGGACGGTGGGAAGGGAAGGGAGCAGGATCAGAATCGGCGGCTTAAATCAAAAAAGACGAGGGAAAAGAGCAATAATGATCAAAGAAGGCAACGTGAAGCTCCTTCCCAGGGGACCCTAGTTTTTTCAACGCCGTTCAAAGACTGGAGAGGTTGTCTTCATGGGGCGAATAAAAACAAAGGGAGCGGGTCAGGAAACGATGGGAGAGGTAGCAAGTCTTGCGCCGAAACCTTGCCGGGGAAGGTAATCGGACTGGGGCAGGACAAGCACGTAGCCTGATTTAAAAGAGAGGGAGGCGTCTTTGGGTCACTTCGAAAGATCAGTACGAGCGGGGCGGCAGGCGCGAGCGCAATCTGGGGGGTGTTCAAAGGACTCGGGGGAGGAAACGAAGGATTAGAAGAAGAGGTTGGATCCATGAGGAAAGTCACCAGGTACTGAAGGCACGCCCGAGCAAGACTGTCTCCAGGGGGATATGAGAGTCAGAGTATCATTGCCATTGGGGAACGGGAAATGTTAAATATGTTTAAAAAAAGCCAGAGGAGAAAGGATAGTGAACAGAGGAAGGAAGGATCTGGCGCGGAAAACCCCTTCATATACAAAGGGGGAGGGGAGCTCTGGAGGCAACTGTTTAGAGAGTGAAGGGAGGAAGTTCAAGCGGTCAGGGACGCGTCCATACCACTTGTCAGGGTCGGAGTGACGCAGGCGAGGAACATTAAACTTGCTAACCACACGCAAGGGACAAAAGAGGGGACTGGGCGAGAGTACGCTTCCTGCACTATTCTAAGGGTGGTGACGAGGGCAGGAGGACAGATAGAAGTAGTGTCAAAAAAAGGCAGACCCAACGCGCGACGCTGGTCGCATCATCTCGGGCACTGGGGGGGGGGGGGGACGTTGGAGGGTTCGGGGGTTGGGAACTGGTTTAGCGCGTTGTGTGTACAGCGCGAGGCAGACACGCCCGGCAGTGAAGAAAGAAAACTGTGCAAGAAAGAAGAAATCAACATCTGGTTTCGTGGTTGAAAAAAGGGCGGGGTGTAGGAGCGAAAAATGATGCCGGCGGTTATAATCTCGTGAGAGACGTGGGAGGGCGGGGTTCACGGTCAGGCTGGGGGAAGCTTCAGGGATGACAGCGGGGGAAAGGACGGTCTAGGACTACATGATAGGATAGTATAAAAAAGGCAGATGGGCTCTATGGATATAGGATGGGGGGAGGGGGGTTTCCACTCGGGAGGGAGAGAACGCAAAAAAGATCACTAAAAAAACAAATTCCGTCTCCTACTTCGGAAGAAAGCAAAAAGTACTAATAAAGAATATGCGAAGCGAGCCAAATGAGGCAATCCGTCAAAGGTGTGTTTTTTGGTGGGGGGGTGGTGGGGGTGAGCTCCAATCAAAAAGTGAATCTTGACTTGTCGCATTTTGTCTTAGTTGTGCTGGTCAAGTGGGCTTCTACTGTAACGGGGGGGAGGGGGGGGGAGGACTTAATATCAGGGGAGGACCAGAGCGGGTGGGGCGGATGATTAGTTGAGGCTGCCTCCTTTACTTCTAAGATAAGCCACTGTAGAGCAGCAGACAACGGGGGGGGAAGAAGGCCAAAATTGCTAACCTGACTCGTCGTCTGCGGACAGCATTGGGGGGCAAGGCACTGGGCGGCGGCTCAAGTGCTCTTATAAAAAGGGAGGAGAGGGAGACAGACAGACCGCACATGGGGCATTTATTCGAAGAGAAGCCCACTGCTTGATGTCCGGGAATGCCCTAACGCCGACTAAAGGAGGACTCCGCTCTGCTATATTGAGAATAGTGTGAGAGAAGGGGGGGGGGGGGGGGTGGGGGGGGGGGTTGTGTAAGACCCTGTTAGGTAAGACTGGGGGGGAAATGCAATTGTTACGGATTTAAGGTACGAACAATGGAGCACGTTGATCGAGGGAGGCTCCGGCTTGACAAAGGGGAGGGGGGGACTCTGGCATATTGGCGCGAACAGGACCGTCTTGCGCTCGGGGGGTGGTGGGGAATACCCCTACGGACAGGGGGGCCATCGGGGGCAACAAACGGTGATGAAAACTATCGGCTCCTGGCGATAGGAGTCTTCTGCTCGGAAGGCGGGTTTATCGTGGAAATTGGTAGTCGATTCTTGCTACTAAGGACGCGGAGAAAGGGTGTGCTCAGAACGCGCTGCCGCCTGGATCAAAAGGGTGGCGTGAAGCAGACACTCAAGTGAGGGAATTCTCCAAAGAGATTTTCGCAATAAGTAGGAATCGGGGACAGTTCGAGGAAAAACATAAGCGATACGGCGGGCAGCGCGCGGGGCTTAATCTACCCGTTCGCCTTCTTAAGAGGGGAGGAACATTAGAATTCTGAAGGGGGATGAGGGGAGACTCCCGTGGGTGTGACGGGACGGGGGTTGTACGGTATCAGGCTGTTATTGAGTGGGATTGAAGAGAGACGTAGCTCGAAACAAAACATTGGTGTATCTCTCTCACAGGGGGGGAATATGGCGATGGTGGTTCGCGCCCGAGGGGAATGAAAAATGCCAAGAAGCAACGCTCGTAGTGCGCCAATGGGAAGTTACAAAGGAGAACACACCCCCATGGGGGGTAGGAGAGTCTGGGGTCAGGGTCCTCCGGCACTGGGGGGTGCGAACGGGGGGGAGGAGCCAGCCAGCGCGGTGCCCCTCCTCTCTAAGCGGGGTCGAGCAAGGGTGAAAAAAGACCCCTACAGTCAGGAAAAAGGTTGCCCATCCCATTAGGGGGGGGGGAAAGGCACGGAAGATCGGGTCCACTCCAGATTGGCTAACGGCCCATCAGGATCCGTCCTGCAGCTAGAAGGGTGGGGGGGAATAAAACAGATCAAGTCGCGAGAAGAACAAGGCCCCAGGCTAGATCACTCGTGGGTCGAAAACTCGCGTCTATCCGCATCTCGAGATAAAAAACCGTGTCCGCTCTTTGGAAGAGGTCGTGGCCTCCTCGAAAGGGAGAAGCGCTCCCGCCGGGACAACTGCACGTTTCCATCCTTCCAGAATCGGAACCATACTACGGGGGAAGGGCGGACAGGTCGAGCATTGGAGCGCGGATTGAAGCGCCCTCAAAATGGGAAACGCAGAGATAATGGAGGGGAGGGCCCGAAAAGGGACCGGTCAAGGGAAAAGAATCATTCGCGAAGCAAGATAGGAGCGTTCACTGGGGGTATTGCACTGGGGGGGGGGAGGGGGGTGGAGCAGCCAGAGGTGCGGATTCTCCCTCGGTAAGACCCCACGACGGGGGGCTGCGCGCCGATCATCCGAGGTCAGATGATTATGCCGCCCATCAGAAAAGGAGGCTTCTAAAATGGAGGGGGGGGGAACATCGGAATACGTGAGTGCCCTAAGACATTGGGGGGAGTATAGCCTTCAAGGAGGCCTATAGGCAGAGACTCGCCGTCACTTCAACTTGGGCTGAGGGACGATAATAAGGTTGGGCAGGCGGGGCACGAAAACGAAGCCTTTCGAACTCGGCAGGTCCTCGACCAGCGGCACGGGGGGGGGGGGCGTTCAAGGAGGGGGGAGAAGTAGTAGGTGTCCGGGGTGGAAGAGGGGGGGGGGGGAAGTCACGTGCGGTTCCCAGCTCTCATCGGATAAAGGGAGGAAGGTCTCTTAGAGGGAGATCTTTGGGGGGGTCCGGCTCTATACCGAGTAGAGAAAAGAGGCCGTAAATAATCTAAAGAGAAAAGATCAACGATTCCGTAGCTCGAGCGAAACCGTACTCCTGAACGATGCTACAAAAAAGGAATTTGCCGAGGGGGAAAGACAGCAAAAAGTGCGCAAAGCCATAGAGAAACTAGCACGTAAGGCCAAATGTATAGACGTAACAGCAAGGTTATCACCAAGAAGACGATTTTGGGGGAGTAGTGTTAAACATCGCGTCCTGGCGGGGGGTGTGATGGGGGGGGGCGATTGGAAGGACACCCCCGGCTGAACACAAGTGAAACAGCAGCACAAGCAATCCCCATCACAGGGGGGAGGGGGGAGCAGGAGAAGGGCCTTGGGAAAAGGGGGGCATCAAAGAGGGGTTCATGCGTAGGGAGACAGAACAACGACGGGAAGGGACACGGACGATGGAATCAATGAAAGGGAAGGGGGGGGCATGGTGCCTAAGGATTCGGCTAACTTCCCTTAATGCAGACGAAGGACAAGAGAGGAAGAAGGACCCTTCACGACTCACTTTAAAGACGTCAAAACGAATCCGCATGCGGAGAAGGGGAAAGTCTGTGTATTAGGCGGGGCGCTGCCAGATTCTTACAGAAGGAATGGGAGGGGACAAAGAGTGAAGATGTTGTAAAAGCATGCAACTGAGGTTCTAGATTAGGATATCGGCTATCCCCTGTCAGATGAGGACGTGAGACAGGCGGACACTAAGAGGGAAGCGTATGCAAGAAGAGGATAAAAAGAAGGACCTTTTCTATTCTTGGGAGGCAAAAGAAGAAGCAAAGCGAACCATACGAAAAAGAAAAGGGGGGGGGTCCGGAACCGTAAATAGAAAGCGGAAAATCAAAACATCCGCGACGAGCCGGCGACTCCGTTAAGCCGTAGGGAGGTGCAGCGCAACCAGGGAGGGAGGAAACTTACCTGGCGAGGGAACGGAGGCCAACTGCTCACAGCGGGGCGAGGAATTGGCCCAAAATGAGACCCAAAGGAAGTCCAGCCAGCGGGGGGGAGAATCTTGGGGGGGTCAGAGGTGGGGATGCTCTTCGCATTATTTTGAAAACGAGAAGGGATTCACTTTGCTCTGCTGGAAGAAGGAACCGGGTCGAAGCTCCGGAAATGGTCTCCGGAAAAAAAATTTTCTAAGATTATGTTCGAACCGTAAAGCGTCGACTATGTGAAGGTGGGGGAGGGGGGGGGAGGAACCCTCTGCCGTTCTTAAGCCGAGAGCAGCCGATGGTTGGGGGTTCCAGTTTGCCCCGATGGATCGCAGGGAGGTGCTTGAGAAAGATCTTCTGCAGGGAAAAAGAAATCACCACCGTAAATTTCAACCAGAAGCAACAAAACTACATGATCACAGGAAAAAGAGAGTCGAACCAAATGTCACGAAAGAAGGAGAAGAAGATCAATTAGGGGAGAAACAGAGAAAGACCACATGCAAGTTGCTTGAAGGCTTTTATCCAGATTGACTACTCGTACAGGGGGAGGAACGCCGGGATTGCAATTGGGGGGAGAAGCGCCCACGTAGCCCGACAAAACAACCCGCGTGGCGGGCGAGGGCGTCTAAGGAAGGGGGGTGATGAGACGGGTCGCTGCGTATTCCCAAGGAGTGATTTGTAAGCGGGACAGGGGGGCAGCTCATCGAAGGGAAATGAAAAGAAGGGGGGGCAGGAGGGGTGGATGCACCTTGACGACACATAATGAATCGAGGCTGGACACAGGGCCGTCAATGAGGTCAGCAATGGAAAAACGAGGGTAAATCTTGGTTGGGGAAATCTCAGGAATCACCAAACAACACGACGGGCGTGAAAGGAAGAGAGGCCAGATCGCAAGGAGCTACGGAGGGGGAGAGGTATCCGGAAGGGAAGCATGCAGACGAGGCACCAGACGCGGCCATCGTCTAGGGGGGGGGGCGCGGGGGGGGGAGGGAGGGGGACAGCGAATGCCGGTGACTGGAGAAGTAGGCTGAGCAGCACCACTCTCAAAATAGAAGTCTGGGAATCACCCGCGCACCAAGCTGCGTGCAGGCCGACAAGCCCCGCGGCTGGAACGTTTCCGACCACTAAGTGACAGGATGAGGGGTGATTACGTCCGGGGGGGGGCGATGCTTTCTTCGTCAGGAGAAGCAGCTCGGAAGCCGTGGTCGGCCTAGCGGTTGCCTCCCGACGACGCATGTGGGGAAGGACGCGACTGGACGGCTTTGGGAAGAGGGAGGGATAAAGGGGCCGGAGAGGGGGAGGGGTTTTGAAGGTTGTTTTTTTTCGGGAATGTGGTAAGGATGGTCTTCGGCGAAAGAAAAGATCGGGAAAGGAGGGAAAACGGGGGAAAACGGGACATCTGATCTGGCGGTGTCCGTTCTCCCCATAGGGCGGCATGCAAATATCTCCGTCACGAATGGGAAGGGAGGAAAGACAGACAATTTGACAAAAAGGGTTTGATTTCAAGAAAATTGGGGGGACCGGGGACCAGATTTTCGGAGCGCGAGTCATCGGGACCCTCTTAGAGTAGAAGGGAAGAGGCCTTACAGACCCAGCGGGATAATAAGGCGCGTGACGCGAAAGTAAGGGGGGGAGTTCCTGCCGAGTTGCAACCGTCATTTGAAGGAGAGGACAGGAATTTGCATCTGTGGGTTTAGGGAGAGGGAGAGTCAAGTGGGACTCGTCAGGCGTGTGATCCATGTGGCGCCGTAGGGGGAAGATCGTTAACGCAGAGTGCGAATCTCCTTGGTAACGCGCGAAGGGAGCCGGGAGGACGCTGGCGGAGTGGGAGGGGAGCAGGAGGTTAGCGTCGTATGCTCTCTTCGCTAATTGTTCTCATCGGGGTGGGGGGGGGGGGCTGAGAGGGTTGCGGAATTACATCTGAAAATTGGGGGAAGAAATAGTTCCCGTTGGTGGAACCTCGTGCACCGGCGTAAAAAGTCTCTCGTGGGACATGGGATCTCCTGAGAGAATTTCGAAGGGTCTGCATGGCAGACAGTAATTCAAGAGGACGAAGGGAAGGTAGGACTCGCCGAGGGAGAGGAATTAACTACTACACTGTCGCGCGCGCACTCAAGGCTGGGGAGCAGTCTGGGGTATTCGAGGGGGGGAGGGGAAAAAAGATGTAACATAAGATTGGTTCAGGAGAGGACAGGAGACGTAAGCTGTCGGTGGGCTGCATGGGATTCATGAAGCTCGGGGACGGACAACTGAGACGCTCTGGAAAAGGGTGGCTGGAAATCGTCACGGCAGGGAATGCGCGCGGGAGGGGGGTTTGTGTGAACGTTAAGGCCTCTCGACATCTTTAGGGTATACCAAATTCATCGGGCACGAGAGAGGGCTATCGTTCAGAGGGGGTTGGGTTAGGCTTGGGGGCTTCTGATGGGGGGGGGGGAAAACGGGGTGGAGCGGGATCGAAGGCTCTCCAGGGTCATTCAGGCCAAACATCGAAGGCGGCCCATCTTCGTGAGGGGGGGGTCACGACGGAGGTGAGAACGAAAGGGGGGCTTTCCGGACGTGTCTCGGGGGGAGCGGAAGGGGGGTGATGGGCGAAATGGGGTGAATTATCGCTGTTTCACGATTCATCGGGGGGTGGTGGGACCGGTGCGTCAGAGTCGTTGAGAAAGTACGGGTGAATCGGGGATTTCGGGAATGATTCTTAACGGGGAGGGTATTTCAGCAAGGCTTGATGGGGGAGAATGGAAGATTTTTCAGGTGGCGCACCTAACAGGATAGGCAGGAAAAGCTACGTCCAGAAGGTCAGCCTAAAGGGTCGCTAAATCCATAGGACTCACGAGAATAGAGCAGAGTAAGAAAACAGACAGTGAGAAACAGGATCGACGCATAGCAACCGTGCACTCTGCGATTAAAGAAAGGAAAACCTGGCAGTAGTGGGGGGGGCAGGGGGGCGGCGATCTTGGAAAAGAGGGTTAGGCAGTGATCAATTATTTGGTGAGAGAATACTGTTGCGAGTTTATTTATGGGGGGAACAGACTAACAAAAAAAGGGGAAGGGAGACTCTGAACGGATACAAACGGATACTGGTTGCCGAAGGGCTGTATCTCTACACCGAAAAGAGCGAGGCGCCATCGGGGTAACGAAGCTTCGGGGGATCTATCCACTGATACGGGATGAGCAGGGAGCTAGGCAACTTAACCGATGGGACAAGGGCTGTAGTAAGGGGAGAACCCTGGCCGGACCACAGACCCAACAGTGCCGGTCCCAGCGCGCAGAATATCTTCAGGAGGGCGTACTTTCTTGCCTTGGGATCCTTTTTTCAATATAATCACGAAGGGGGCTTTTACTAACACGTCGGGGTGGCCTTGGTCATTTGTGAGGGCGGAGCTGCAAAATTTTTCGACGAAGAGGTCTTACTCCTTGGATTCAATCACGCGGGGCGGGGGCTCAGGACTGGACCCGGGGCCTTCCTTTTTATTGCAGAGCGAGAGACCGTCTTGACCGCTTACGGAGTTGGGAACCATCCCAG
>Ga0179591_1266324_pt1 | contig 11738 bp, 12 predicted proteins | sample CZOMad2_1_08_16f_FD_182891 | JGI IMG/M metagenome (GOLD analysis project Ga0179591, IMG submission 182891) | Vadose zone soil fungal communities from Angelo Coast Range Reserve, California, USA - CZOMad2_1_08_16fungal (PacBio error correction) | ecosystem: Environmental > Terrestrial > Soil >...
GGTGAACAGAGGGGGAACGCAACACTCCGACATGCAATTTAGAAAGAAGTCTATATCCGCCTCAGGGGAAACCGATTGTTTCATCAGAGATATCTATCGTTTTTTGACGAAAAGGAGACGTCACCAACGAAGGTGTGGTGCGGTCTCGGACAGACCAAGTGGGGACTGGGGGAAAATCCTAAGACCCATCGCCCTTGGAGGGGCCGAAAAAAGAAATGGGAGTGAGTCCAATTTCCGAAAAAGGAGACGGGGTGGGAACACAGACGGAAGAAATTGCAGATCCAGGACGGATAACGCAGGAGGAAAAAACTAACTTTAAACTGGGACAGACGGGAGGGGACGGAACATAAGCCGATGGGAAACCCCAAAGAGAGAAAAGAGGGGGGGGGACGGCGTAACGTTAACGTGGAATGTATTGCGATACCCCTAAACTGCCTAAATATTGGCCCCCAGGAGAAAGGGTAACGCGAGAAAATGCTTGGTTTGGTGGAGAGGGGGCATATAGCAGGAGGCAAGGGATTGTAGACTTGTTTTACCTCTTAACAATTCAGGGAGTGCCCATCAATCACATCAACCAAAAGGTCCAAGCCGGGCGGTGTAAAAACAAAAGGGGCAGTACAGAGGCGCGCTGGAGTCAAAAGGCCGCTTTCGCTGGGGTAAAACTGTCCGTTTCCAGCGCGGGGGGGGGAGGGGACGGAACGAAGGGGGGAAGACAACTGGGGGGAACGGAAAAGAAAGAATGCCTTGAGCCAAAAATGAGCACAAAAAATTCTTCGCCAAACGTCGACGGGGTCGGGGGGCTGTAAAAGAATGTAAAGGGCCGACCCGCAGAGTGCAAGCCGCAAAACCGGGAAAAAAATTTTGTTTTGTGCCCCCTGGAGGGGACGAACTTTTACGGAGGATACGGCGGAATCAAAGAAAAACAAAAAAGGCCAAAAAAAAAAAGAGCAAAGGCGAACAAAAATAAGCCGCCGGGTATGGAACCCAGCTTTATTTCGATACCACAGCGGAAATCAGGGGGGCCTGGTTGCAAGCCTGCCTGGGGGGGGTCAAGAGAACCACACAGAAAAGGGGCGAGGGAGGACGGGAGGTTGGGGACAAGGGGGTGATTGCTCATAAACCTTTCTGGACGTGAAGGATATAAAGCCATTGACGACAAATGGATGGATTCAGCAAATAGCGGGAGAAAAAGGAAAGGGTTATCAAGAAGTTAAAAGGACCGGCGGCGGCCCTTGGTCAGATTCCAGGGCCCTGAAACGGAAGAAGTCGAAAGGGGGGGGCAAAAAGAAAAAGGGGTGGAAGAATCGGAAAGGGCGCGGGAAGTTGATGGGGGGTTAAAAAGGCCGTGGTGTTCCACACCGTTTCCCTGATACGCCCTTTGGTGCTGGGGGGGGTCAGCAGAACGGGAGAAAAAAAGAAGGAGGCGCGCAGGGTTCCCCTAACAGACTCACTGACCGATGCAGGGTTAACTTGGGGGGGGAAACCCACGGGGTGGGAGAGGGTCATTCGGGGGTCTTGAATAACAAGATCTTAATAAAACCCAAGAAGACTCGGTCACAGGACATGGGCTGAAAGGGCTTTGGGACGGTAGGGGCACAGCGTTGTCAAATCTCAGGACAAAACTCTTTGCCTTCCTGCAAGGTGGAACTGCGACAGGCCTCGGACGGGAACGGGAAAAGGATCCGCAGTTCTCGGGGGAGTTCCCAACCACGGAAAGAAAATGTAACGCGGAAGGTTCGAACGAAGATCAGCGAGATCTTCTCGATTGACGAGGTGGTGAAAGTAAAGTCATTGGCATTCAAGAAAAAAGCCAAGGGGAAGAAGCGGTTTCGGAAATTGGGCAAGTCTACCCGAACAGGGGGGGGTGGTGAAAAAGAAACGTCACTCAAGATCACCCCCTAAAATGGGGGGTAACTTTACGTGGACGCGGGAAAAGCGAGAGCTTCGAAGTCTTCGTTTCCCACATTTGTAACGAAAGCTGCCTTTAGGGGGGCAGAGGGATATAACAAAGGGACAAAGGAAGCCGGAGAAAACCATAAAAGAAACCGATGGTTTTGGGTTCTAAAGTGTTTCCTGCACCAGGGGGGGTGCCGGGGAAGGGGACCATGGGGGGTAAGGGGGACAGGAGGCGCCAGGGAACTAATGGGTAGCCCTTGTTAAACGAACACCTAAATTCGGGGTAACCAATTCAAAGGGGGGAGGCTTGCAAGAAACCGGAAGAAACAGAGGCAAAACTCGGGTGCGGAGATCCCAGGAAACCAGGCGGAGTTGGAGGGGGGTTTCGGAGGACCGGCGAAAAAGTATCTATTAGGTGTCGGTTGGTACCCAAGGTCGTCTTTTTCTTTTGCTGACCCAGAGGTTTCGTGGGTCTTTTGACAAGTACTGGGGAAAGGGAAGTTGAAAGGAAACCTTCAAGAAAAAGAAGAATCGAAGATATGAAAGCCTGTTCTGGGAATAATGATCGCCGGGGAAAAGGGGGGGGGGGAGAAAAAATGCACGGACGCACGGGGGCGAAAGGGGGGAGCACAAGGGGAAGGGTTCCGCGAGCAGGGGGTCCAAAAGGCAAGGCCAGCGGCAAGAAAAGCAATCACACCCCCATTCCGCGTCAAAAAGGATCACCATCGAAGCTCAAGAAGAAACGGTAAAGGGGAGAAAGGGCAAAGGCCACTAAGAAATGGGAAACTAGTCCCCAAAAAAAAAAAACCCCCCCCCCCCCCCCTTGCCTGCCCCCCTCCACCGTGGCCAACAAGGTTACCGGGGGAAATGTGTCCACCCAACGTCATAGGGGCGAGGGAGAGCTTGAGAAGTTTGTAATGGAAAAAGCGCCACATCCCAACCCGGTGCGTGGAAAAACAAACGCTTCAAATAAAGGAAAAAAAAGAAGGAAAAGTACAAAACTCATAGGGGACGTTTGATAAAGAAACGCCGAAGGACGTCAAGGGTACGCTGTGGGGGACAACAGAAGGGTCCTTGAACTTTGAAAAGGACACTAAAAAGGGGAAAAAAAGGAAAACTTGAAAGAGGGCACGGCTTCAAACGAGGGGACCGGGGCACGGAACCAATTGTTGGTTGGGCAGGGTCACGTACAAAAGTCTTTGGCTGTCCTGAACATCGGGACCGCAAGAAAAGAACCGGAGGTGAGGAAAAGCACTCCGCAGGGGGGGGGAAAAAAAGCCAGCCGCCAACCCAAAGGCCTACGAAAGCGCCCGCGGGGGGCTCTAACGTCTAGGGTGTTCGTTGAAGAAAGAAACCCCATGTTTTCCGCCAAAAAAAGTGCCGGGGAAGAAGCAGCTTGCCAAACTCGGGGTAGGGACGGTCCGTGGGGGAGGTTGCGTGCGTCCTCAAAGGGGAGGAATACTGGGGGTTTTCACGTAAAAAGGGGGGCACCGGAAAGTGATAGGGTGCTCTTCAAGCGGTACCTCGGGGTGGGAAGGACTGCTTACCTTCTGGAGATAGGATTCCACGCCTTCTAACTGGGGGGACCCAGTCTATTTGCATACATGGAGGAGGGGGAAAGGAAATGGACTTGGAAACTTGGCGGGCAGGGGGGGGGGGTTCGGGGGAGTATAACGCTGGGGAAATTGACCTCTCGCCCTAACAGGAAAAACCGTCAAAAACGGGGGGAAAAACGTTACCCACCAAGGTGGCAAACATACAACGACAGTCCACACAAAAGGTTCCACCGCAACACCGGCACAAGGTTCGCTCAAAGTGATGAGAACGAGGGTGTGTGACACTTTACTTCGAGAACAGACCCTGTGACACTGCGCAGTAGAAGGGGCAGGGACAAAGGAAAATGTCCTGACACCACGTTTAGATTATGGTTGTAGCCAATCAAAAAAGACCGGAATTGTAAACGAAAAGAAATGTTTTCAATCCACTCTTATTTCCCACCAACAAAAAAAGAAAACCGCCAGCAACGGGCACAACGCACAGGTAATTCTGTGCTGGGGAAAAAAAAACGGAAGGGAAAAAAAGTGGGCAAAGACCAAACCACGTGGAAAAGGGGGTCGACGGGCCGGGAAGCAGGTCAACTGCACAACTGTGGGTGGGGGGGGGCGCCGGAAGCCGGAGACCATCATAAAAACAGAAAACAACGGAAATTGAAAAAGAGAAGAGTAGACGTCCTTGCGGCGTTGTGGGCGGGGGGCAAGCCCTAACCAGAGCCGGCTAAAAAAAGGGGACGCACTGGTCAAAGGGAAAAAAACAAACCTCTTCATCAAACGACTACTCCTGCGGTGGGAGGGGCACCGGCGTGGGAATGGGGGGGTAGGGGGAAGAAGGGAGGAAAAAAAATCTGGGTCTTTTCTCGTGGCCAGCACGGATTGAGGGACGAGAATCAACGGCATGGGGAAGGAAGGCAATGGGCGGGAAAGAACCCACGGAGGGAAATACAGGGGGGCGCAGAGCCGGGTTGTTTGTCGGCGGGCAGACCTCAACTTTCCAGCCCCGTTGTAGAGACACCAAAGTGGTTGATTTGGGAAATGGGGTATATGGGGGGGCCTCGTGGGACGTGTGTGGGACCAATGGGCCACGTTTTCCAAGGTTTGAAGGTACCGTTTGGAAATGGAGGGACGGACAGAACGTCCCAGCCGAACAACGAAAAACCGTAACAAAAGAAAATGGTCAGCGCGGTAGAGGGGGAAAACACTGGGGGTTGAAAAAAAAAAACCCCAGTAACTTCGTGACTAGACCGGCCTACGGAAGAAACTAATCAAGGGGGGTCAATAAGAGCCATAGAGGCAGGGGGGGGCTTCCACAAAGGGTTGACAAAGATCCTCAAAATGCCCCAGACCCTACCCCTCCGGTACATATACCCATCCTCGGGCGTCCTGGGACTCGTAATCCATTAGAGAGTTCCAAAAAAAGAACCGACGATCAGGAAAAAGCCGCTCGTAAGGGGGCCACAGGAGGGGCGGCTCAACAGAAACTCTTATTGTGACCCGTTGCTGAGAAAAGAGCTAACAAAAAAACACCGGCCCGAAGAGGGGTTGCCGCCAGAAAAGGGGAAACGATAGAGGAAAAAAAGCAAGTTTGGACATTGTGAATAGGAATGTTCAAAAGTGATGCCTAATAGTGCACGCATTGATGTTGGGGAAAAAAAAAAAGATACAACGGGGAGTGAAAAGAAACGGGACAGGCGTTATAACGGAAAAACAAAGGAAAGAGTCAAATTTTCATGTGAAGGTTTGTCAACTCACGCGTGGGGTGGGCATGTCGGGGCGCGTTGGGCGGGACAACCGGAGACAGGCTAAGCGGAACTATTGGGACGGGCCACAGGGGAAAAAAAAGGGTAACGCCGCCCATTGTCAAAACTAAATCACTTTCCTTGGAGACGTAACCGGCCCTTAATCCAACAATAGGCCAAGGAGAGCCCGATCAAGGAGCCGTTCTGACTATGGGGGAAGACCAACTGACCACCTGCGGGCAAGGGTCAGGGAGAAGTTCAACACCTTCAGAACGCGCCCCTGGGCGAAAAACAATCCCATGGTAAACGCAAGTGCGACAGCAGGTCTGCAGAGGAGAAGCCCGAGTAAGTTAGTCCAGAAGAACCGAAGGTCGATGTGGGGTAAAAAAGGAGGGGTTTCACACGTCAAAAACCTACACCACCTCCAATTCGAAACCATACGATGGGTACCAATCCGTTAAGAAGAGAATCGGAATGGAGCAGGAAAAAAAAAAAAAAAAAAAAGAGGGACAGCCCGGGGCCCGGGGAAGGAGGCCAGAAAAAACGAACCAAAAATGCCATATACTTCAGAACATGTTGTAACTAAAAAGTAAAACGAAAATCAACCAAGAGGCGAACCCGATGAGGCCGGACACCAAAAATGGGAAAAAAAAATAAGCAAGAAATGAACAAAAAAGAAACACCATCGGTTGTTGTGATGTCAAAAAGGAGCGGGACCTTTTCCGAAAGAAAAACGCGCACAGAACACGAACAGCCAGTGTCTCCTGGTTGGGGACGCATTCCCTCCGTCGCACGCGTAACAATGGGGTCACGAACTTTGGGATCGGTACAGCGGGGGGGAGGGTGGGTCCGCCACGACCATTTGCGCACCCTGCCCTCCAAGGGCAGGTAAGACTCCCGCCCTGACGAAAGAGCGATAAAAAAAAAAAAGAAAAAAAAAGAGAACAGGTCGAATGGGGGGGGGGGGGGGCTTGCCGGGTGTCTCAGGTTGGAGATCACTGGCTCAGGAACAGTGGGAAGCTAACGGAGTCCCTAAAAAAGGTGACAGGGCCAAAAAAGAGTTCGCCTACCGCGTGGAGACAGGTTCCAGGGAAGTAATCAACAAAAATGCATCCCAAGAGGGGTGTATGGGGGGGGGGTGTTTTGTCGGGTGACGGGCTTGGACCAAAAAAGACAGCCAAAGAAATGAAAACGGGGTGCAAGAACAACAGGTGCGAATCGCAAAAAATGGGTATGTCAGTGGTAAAGCACCGGCGACGGGGCAGGGAAACAGCATGACGCTCCAGAGGGTAAAGCCGTAGAAACGGACCCCTTTGTACACACGGCCCCAATGGCCCATCCACTGCAAAGGAACGAGGATCACTATCGTTGAAGGGGGTCCCCACAAGAACTTAAAAAGTCCTCAGCAGAATTCCGTAATCAAAAAAGGCGCCCCTTTCATCACTGGAGAAAAACACCGGGCTGCGCCGCAACTGCAAGGCAATACACATCGAATGGAGCACAGGAGAAAAAGGTAAAAGAAAAGGTATGACTCAGAAAAAAAACGTAACGAAGGTAACCCACGAGACCATGGTGCACGGGGACCAGATACCCAGCACGCGCCAAAAGCGGAGTGCGAGTGGGTCTGAGAAAAACGTGGAATGACACCATGCCCGTGCGGATCAAAAAAGCGATAGAGCGGAGTTGTCTCCTCCTGGTTCGCGCCCAGCGCCAGTCGGGGGCAGGGGAGAAAAACACCAAAAAGGGAGGGGGGGGGGGACCGGCGCAGTTAAAGGGGCGTTAATTCGACCAGACCGAACAAAGCAACGTGTCCGAACCGCCAAACAAAAGGATCTCGGGTGCAAGAAGGGTATTGAAGAAACAACAAGGAGGGACAAAGTCCGAATAAAAACAAAGAACGGCCAAAACTAATCAGGCCAAAGGAAAAATAGAGAAAAAAGTGAAGCCGGTTGTGAACGCCCAGGGGGTGAGGAGGATGATGGTCCCAAAAAGCCAAAAAAAAAAAAAAAAGGCCAGTGAAGGTAAGTCATACCAATTCAACACCGTGAAAAGAATGATGCCCCGAGAAAAAAAAAAACGCATCGCAGTCATCACCCGAAAAGTTCCCAAAAAAAAAGGGCAAAGATGGAAAAGGGGGAACACAGACGGCTAGCCAAAGAAAAGGCCAACCTGGTTAGAGGATACTGCTAACAACCCCGAGCAGAGCCGGGTGGGCGGCCGACAAGCGGGGTGATGGCCAGTCCGCAGCTGAGTCCAGGTTGATTTGGGGGAAGCACGCGCCCGTTTTATCAAGAAAACAGTCGAAGGCTTCACGGACTCTCTCTGATCGCCAGTTAATCGCAAGATCAAAAGGGAGGGGAGGCAAAACGAGCCAGCCGAGTGGGGGGGGGAAAGGGAAAAAAAAGGGGGAATGCGGTGGAGAAGAGAATTAAGCAAAACAACCGTCTGTTGGGGAGTATCTGATACCCAGAGATCCGCCCTGCTACAGCCGAAGGAGAAGCGGATATAGGACTGAAGGGGAAGCCCGACATGTCACGAAGCATTGCGAGGAAAACACGACCAGGAGTAGATCCGGCACAACAAAAAAAAAGGGGGGGAGAGGAAAAGATGATACCAATGTTCGCGGCAATCTCGACCAAGGGCAGGACGCCGCCACGCTATAAATATCCTCGGCAAAGACCGGTTCGAAAAAACAAGGGGAACGATAGTGAAGAATAACAAGGGTCACACAACACCGTTTGGTGTCAGGAATCAGGAATGCCTGGCGGGACCAAACAGCAAGGGAAACAAAGGGAGGCTCGGACAAAAGTCATGTATGTTTCAATTGGTGTTTCCCGTTTAAGGCGCTCAGGGGGCGCTTCCCCGCCGGGGAAATGGCCCTTGGATCAAGTCCCCGGATGAAAACGGCCGGTGGGAGAAACAGGAAACATGACCGAGGTGAGAAGGGGAACCTCAAACACTTCCTCTCACCAATAGAAAAAGCCGGGGTTTTTGAAGCGGTAGTAACTCAGGGGGTAGGAGCAAACGTATGCGACACGACAAAAAAAAAAGGTTGGTGGGGCCCGGATGACCTGGGGGAAAGGCGCAGGTTAAGTGGGGGGGAAGTGAATCATCCGCTCGGAAAAACTGGGGGGACGAAGGTGGAATTGGGAAGCTAACGGTAACCCTCCTGGACCAATCAAATCATCGCCCCATGACCTCCCTCGGGCTCAATGGAAAAAAAAAAAACGCTGGAATACTGGGGGAAAAGCTCGGAATTTCGGCCTGCTTTCAACGGACGGCCGGGGGTCGGGCCGGGTGAATTTTGACGGAAAAATGCGCGCCGGGGGAAGAAGTGAAAACTTGCTGGGAAAGAACAGAGAGTGGGGTCAAAGGCAAAACGTGGTGCTTAGGGTCTGCCTGCCGGACGGGGCAAGGGGGACGGGCGCAGGGGAAAAAAGCGGGATCAAGCAAGGAGTCCAATCCTCACCGAGCATTTTGTGTGAAGCACTGCCCGACAAGAATGAGGAATCTAATACGGGGACAGGGAGGGGCCAGGAAAAAAACTAATAAAATCGAAGCTCCCTAGAAAGTGAAAGCCGGCAACCGTCAATCTCGTTCGAGGAACCAGCTGGGGGGGGGGGGGGGAACAAAAACAGCATACAAAAAAAAAGATTTTTGGTGAATCGCACGCTGTGTGGGCATACTAAACCAACCAGTGTCGCGGTAATCCGTTCAAAAGTGTTGTAAAAACCTGCCATCCCTGTTCCCACTGGGTATCGTCGGGGCTGCAGCCAATTTGACAGTGGGGGGGGAGGGACGGCAAGGCCGCGACGGAAAAAGAAAAAGGTGGTCTTCTCAAGGTTCCAATGCGAAAGGGGCGGCCTTCAAGGAAATGGGCCTGACGGAAGCGTCGCCGGGGGGGCAACCTCGATAGGATCATCGGCACTCGAAAAGGGAAATGGGGGCCAGGCCAGGGGGGGGTTAACCAGGGGACAGTTCTAATGTCTTTAGAAAATTGAACGGGTGGGGCCGGACGGGCGTGCGACCACCGATACTCCAAAAATTGCAAAAAAGGGGAGGGAATCACGGGGTGTGGTTCCACCCAACAGGGGGGGGGCCCATTTCTTTTGCGTGGCTTGCGGACGATCGGCAGAAAACCAGGGACATAATCGCGGGCAACTGAAACCACGGCTCTGTTTCACGCTGGAACCGACGGGCAAAGATACGGGGATATAAATCCGTCCCTATGACACCGGGCCAAAAAAGCCGTTTCGGGCGTGCCACGGGGGTTTGCAACGAAAAAAAAAAAGGACGGCCAGTGCTCGTTCCAAAGGTGGCGAACCCCTCGCAGAACCAATGGACGAAGCCAAAGACTGAAAACGAAAGAGAAAAAAAAATCTAGCTAATAGGGACTCAAACCAACGTCACGGAAGGAAAAAAAGGCCGAAAGGTCTTGTTTGACCAAAAAGAGGGGGGATTGCACAGCCTGACGGTGGAAATGGTTGCATGGCAGGAGACAAAACTACCTAAAGGAACCAGACTCGTTTAAAGTTCGCCGGAGCAAAAGAGGCGGTTGAACGGACGTTGGCCAAAAAGGAGACAGAAAATGCGTGGGGGGGGGGGGGGGAACCTGGGGGTTGGTTGGGGGTTGTGTCCAGGTGAAAGGGGCGGTACCGGATTAAATAAAAACAGTCGAGAAGGACCCATACAAAACCTGATGGTTTGTGGCTGATGTTGGTCAAGGTAGTTTTGCTTTATGTGCAATGGGGGGTTACGGGGGGGAACAACGTAAATTAGACAGCCGACCGGGGGGGGTTTGACAAAAGGTAAAGGGAAAGACCGAATTCGTTGCATCGCCATGGTCGCAGGGACACTGTATCAAGAAAAGCCAGGTCGAGGATTTCCGCAAGAACAAGGGGGAGACGATGGGGGGAACTGAAAAACAACCCCCCGGCTATTATTACGTGGCTTTTTTAACCAGAGGCAAGGGGTGTCCGGAAGGGGTTTCTTGGGGTCTTTTTCTTCTCCTGAACAGAACATGCAAAAAGAGCAACATATGGAAAGGACGGGAGGACCGGAAAAGGACAAAGAGGGGGCCTGCAAACGAAAGGGGACGAGGCTGACGCACGTACCATTGACTGGTCCGCCACCGGCCCCTTGGTGGAAACGGATAAAGGTACTGAGAGGAAGGGCAGCAAGCAAGGCCCAATAACATTAGCAGACAAAACTCCTGGGGAGACAGGCGGCCCAGAAAAATGGAATGATACCGGGGGGGGCGGTTCCAACAGAGGGTGATTTCACAAAAGTGCAATGACCAAAGCACAGCAACCAGAACGGGGTGCCGCGAAAGCAATACGGATGGAGCTTTAATCAGTGGAGAGGTTACGAAAATCGCAAACAATACCAAACCGGTGCGTGGAAAAAAAAGCTTCACTGAACGGCAAAACAAACGCAATAGTTTGGGGAGGGTTTATACCCCCTTTGAACTTCAACGGCGAAACGGGTACCTGGGGGTAAAACCTAAGGGTGTCTGAACAACGGTGACTATGATAAAGAGCAATGTAACGTTCCATAACTTCAACCGAACTTTGCCGGGGGGGGAATCGGTCCTGGAGGTGGGCGGGAAAACTGAAGGGCGGCAGGTGCCGTTCGTCGCGTACCTCAAACCCCGCCAACTTTGGGGGTCACAACCGAAAGACAAAGGGGGGGTAGGAAAAAAAAAAAACACACCTTAAACAACAGGAAAAGAGCCCGTTCAGGCTTTCGAGTGCTTGGCAGGACCACGCACCAATCCAAAAACAAAAAAAAAAGGAAGGATTTAAGAATAAACCGCAACTTGCAACATTAAATGGTGTGAAGAAAGGGGGTTGGGGGGACTGGAGGGCGGCAAAACGGTGGTCCCGAACCGGGGGGTAAAGACGGGCCCCGAGGGAGGCGGCGTCTCGTTAAAAAGGGGCTCTGGGAACCCTTCTTAAAAGGCGGCTTCCTAATGCAGGAAAGGAACCGGCTACTGGGGGGGGTGAAAATGGCGATTCTCAGGGATCAAAAGGAGAAAAAAAAGAAAAATCCGGGGAGGGGGCCGGCGGGTTTTTCGTCGGGACGAGGCAAGGAAAGCGGCAAAGGAACCAACAACCGGAAAAAACAAAGTGAACGGGGTGGAAAAAAAAAGGTGAAAACACGTACACGAGAACGGGGTCAATCAACCCCTGTCAACCGTAAACTGGTGAAAAAAAGGAAAAAAAAAACAGCTCGAGAACAACCCCGCGGTGGGCGTTCGCCGCCGAACACCAAAGAAGAGCGGAAAGGCACAAGAGACGGACAGAGCAACCGACAAAGGCAAGTCAGCCAGCAGGGTAGGGGCCAAAGGGGCCAATCAAAGGTAAAAAAACAAAGGCTCATCCCTCGATTCGGCCCCACGAACAGCCCCGAAACCGGCAAACTGCCAAACGGGGGCGGGGACAGCAAAACAGGCGCCCAGTAACGCCCAGAAAGGGAAGAAGGGTAGCCGGCCAACAAGAAGGGAGCGCCGCAACAACAACTGGTGTGGGTGCCTCGAAAGCCGGCGGGG
>Ga0179591_1289636_pt1 | contig 11737 bp, 18 predicted proteins | sample CZOMad2_1_08_16f_FD_182891 | JGI IMG/M metagenome (GOLD analysis project Ga0179591, IMG submission 182891) | Vadose zone soil fungal communities from Angelo Coast Range Reserve, California, USA - CZOMad2_1_08_16fungal (PacBio error correction) | ecosystem: Environmental > Terrestrial > Soil >...
GGGTTGTCCCATGCCTGATGACGAGAGCACTGACGTTCCCGCGAAGGGAGAAGCCCAGCCTTCTAAGACTTGAACTAGAGGCAATTTCTCTCCACAACGTTGCGTAACATCCGGGACCGCGCCCAGGGCTTACTGGCTCCCACTAACTCGAATGAAGGGCGTGCGCGGTTCTCCACCGTGACCGTCGCCGAACCACGGGTAGCGCCGCCTGCAAGGTTGGTGCAGGCCCACCAGGGGGGCACGTCGGCTGGGAGTGAACCTTGCGCCCGACAGGAATGCGCCGCAAAGGGTCGAACAGGCGCGGTCAGGCAGACCGGGCCCGCCCGGACGGTCTGCCCCATCAAAAACTGTGAAGAGCGGCGGATCCCGCGAATGCAGCGGTCTCGCGTAGCCGTTCAGCCACAGGCATGCAGGTCCCGACACCTGTCCTGATTGGGACCGCCCAACGTACAGCTGAATCACCCTTTTAATGGGCGGATCAGTTTTTGCATCTGGGAAAAAATAGCCCGCGAAAAAAAACTCGGTCAGCATAAGCACACCTGGGCTCGTCGTAGCCAATGAGAAAATCCACTGAGGCTGATCTCGATTAAAAAAAGGACGTGGGACCGCTTCTTCTTGGGGGAAGGAGAAAGAGATAGACAGCTCTTAAAAAGGAAAAAAAAGACGTACGACGGGGGAGAAAAAGACAACTCCTGCCCAGAAAAAAAAGTACCCGGTCCACCATGACACAGGGATTGGAAGCAAAGGAACCAAAAAAAAAGAAAGGGAGTCTCCACCAAGAAAAAAGAAAAGAAAAGAAACCTAGGTGGGAAAAATTACAAACCCCGAAGAGGAGGACTCAAACATCAACGTCGGGCACGCTCTCGCCTGCCCACAAAGGAGAAAAAGTCAAGGGGAGGACTTTATTTCAGCTAAGGAAAAGAGGGGGGTCCCGGAGAGAAAAGGGGGGGGTTGTTGTGAAACGGAAAGAGGGACATTGAGGGTGAAGGGATGAAAAAATTACTAGGGGAAAAAAATCTGTTGGGGTTGAAGGTCGGCCTAAAGAAGCGCATGGAAAGACAAGGTGGATTGTAAGAGGCCTCAGGAAAGAAACCATCTGATGTAGGGGAAAAAGGAAAAGCCGTGACTTAGTAAGAAAAAGTCTAAAAAGGAAGAGGGAAACAAAAACAGAACCGGAGCACGAGCAAAGGTGAAAACCCTTGCGCCATGGGGAAAAAACAGGCGGGAAAAGTCTTAAGGGGGAGAAAAGACTCGGGAAGTAACCGAAAAGAAACCTGAAGTACCGAATCTGTCCGGTCAATCGCTAACAATCCACTGCCCCGACCTGACGAGAGACGTGAGGAATCAGAGGAAAAAACGACCTTGTCAATGAAAGGGGCGGGAGATGCGAAACAAAAAAGGAAAAATAGTCCAAAAGGAAAAACGGACCAAAAAAAAAAAAAGGAGACCAAAAAGGGCAGCCGTAATGGTGCCGGGGGCTCGCTGGCAAGAAGTAAGAGAAAGAGATGAAAAAGCGGAGGGAGGTCTAAGGGTACGCTCGATTGGAAAAAAGAAAGAAGGACTTCCGAAAAAAAAGGGGAGGGGGCCCAGAAATTGATGTAAAAAAAAAAGGAGTTAACAACCAGGAGTAGGAGTATAGGAAATAAGTTAATCCCGTATACAGAAAAAAATACAAGCAAGGCTTGCCTCAAAGAAAAAAGAATGGGGGTAAATGAAAAGGGGACAAACCTCGAACAAAAAAAAACCAAAGACGTCCAAAGAGAAGTGCGGGAGTGGAGCCAATTACACGATCTGTGGTGGAATAGAAAAAATGAGGGAAAAACTAAGGAAAACGCACGCACGACAATATGAGAAAAGTGACACAAAAAAAAAGGAAAAAGAATCATCGGGGCGCCCTGTCGGTGCAGACACAAATGAACCGCAATGACAACACGTTAGGGCAAAACCGGGTGGTGGAGTCCTCTTAAAAGAAGAAGCGAAAAGGTAATCTCCGAAAGGCTGTTTTTAAGACCTTCCCCGTTACTGCGCCGGGAGGTATGTACAAAATGGAGTAAGGAGAGGGTCCGGGGAGGACAAAAAAGAGAACGACCGATGCCTATGGGAAGGGGGGGTTGGACGATTCTAAAGGAGGGAAGGGAGAAAAAATCCAAGCCTTACCAAATTCAAAAGAGTGAGACGATCCCTGAATGACCCGCAGAAGAGAAACTGGGAAACGAAGAGCTGGCGATCTTTCTGGAGCCTATAAAGCGTCCTACTAAGACCCTTAAATCCAAGGGAATCGAAAGTATTGGCTCGGCGGCGAGAGGCTCGGCGGAAAGCTCACATCGCCACCCAGCCCGTCCACCCAAGCCTGACGTTGGCCGGATCCACCAAGAAACGGGTAGACCTGTGATGGCAGCACCCTGGACGCAAGCCGACCGCGGCATCCTCGAAGCACGTGGTCCGAATCTGTCAAACGACGGTGTTGGCCTTAAAACGGTCAAAACTTACAAACGTCTGCAACGGCGTTGCCCTGCCGACCGGCGGCCGGGTGTCAGTGCCTGGGCGCCCCGGGTCCGGTGCTGTGCGCACGGCGGGAAGTCCCCCGAGCATCCGCCAACGGCTGTCGCAGTTCTAAAGGACAGCACTTGCTCATTTCCATGGTGGGGGGGGGGTGGAATCTCTCTCGGGAGGGGTGGTTCGGGAAAAGGGCAAGGTCCCGTGGCGTTTTGGTTTGGCAGGTAGGGGGGGGGTGCAAACTGATGTAGGAGGCGGCTGGAGGGAGGGGAGTTAGGGAGGACGGGGATGTTGTTGGGGTGTAAGGGGGTCATGGAGCCAGAGGGGGGACCGATGGATCCTTGATTAGGGAGGGGGGAGTAATTTAAGTGGTAGAGTCGGTCTGGGTAGGGACGGGGGGGGGTGGAGGGGTGAGAGGATGGGAGTGGGAGGAGGGGGCGGAGGCGATGTCGACGACTGTGGGGTCGAGACGCGGGGGTGAAAATGCTGCCGGGGTGGGTGGGAGTACTGGGACAAGTAGGGGGTAATCCGAGGGGGGGGTGTTGAAGGGAGGTGGGGACAGGCGCGCTGGTTACAGGAGGGTCTAATCCGGGGATGTAATGTTTATAAACACGGGGTGTACGCGGCATGCGTTCTTGCGGTAGGTCCTGTGATTGCGGGAAGGGGGCTGTGGAACCAGGGAGACGAGAGGGGGAGGGTGAGGAGGGGATGGAGAGAGGGGGAAGTAGTACATGGCAGGCGGGGCGAAGTGAAAACGGGTTGTGAGGGCCCCAATGTTGGATTGGGAAGGTATCTGGGGAGAGGGGAAAGTTGAAAGGAGGGGGGGGTGGGCGGGGAGTCGGTTAGGAGCGGGGAGGAGCGGCGGTACACGTGGGCGAATTGGGGGGGAGGGAGGATGGCCCTGTGCGGTCCGTAGGTGGGTTCCGGTCGGGATGGTCTACTGGTCGAGGGGGGGCGCCGGGGTGGATCAAGCATGAGGGGAGGGGAAGTGAGAAGTGGGGGGGGGTTGGCGGGGGGGGGGGGGAGGAGGAGGGGGGTGGGGTGAGGCGGCCAGGGTAATAGGGGTGGGGAAGGGGAGGGTGGTGTGGGGGTGGGGGGGGGGGAGCGGGGGGGGTAGGGGGAGGGGTGGGAGCTTGTGCAGGGAGAAGGGGGGGCGTCAGCGGTGTGGGTGGTACGGTGTCGGAGGAGGACGAGGGAGTGTGCTGAGGGGGGGGGGGGGAGAGGAAGGGGAATGAGGAGGCGTGGGAGAGGAGGGGGAGGGAGTAGTATATGGTGGGGGTAAGGGAGGGGGGGGGAAGGGGGGAGGTATAGTGAGGGGGGAGAAGGGAGGGTAGTAGGGAGGGATGGGAGGGGGAGGATGAGTGGGGGCTGCCCTGCCGGGCCGGAACGGGGCGGGGGCTGCCGGGGGGCTCTTATCGGGGGGTTAAGGGGGAGAGAGGGGGGGGTTCGAAACACGGGGTGTTGGGGAGGGGGTATGGGTGGCTCGGGGGGGGGAAGGGACTATGGGGCTGAGAGGAAAGGAGGGGGCATGGTGGGGGTTACACCGGGGCCGCCGAGACGGTCCCGGGTGGAAAAAGAAGGAAATACCCGCTACAGAGTATAAGATCACACAACAACAGAGTGGGAAAAAATATATAGAAAAAGCTGGGGTTTTAAAAGGGAAGGATGGTAAAAGGAAGGGAACTCACGAAATGAGAAGGCTAATCTGACCTAACTTCGACAGAGCCCTCAAACTTTACTTTTGACTTTCGGCGAAGCAGGCAACTTTATGAAAACTAAGTAAGAAAAATTGAGGGAAGGATGAAAAAGGGGAGGTACGCTTGGAATCTATCCGTGGAATAAGTCTCTTTCAAAGCTGGTTCTTCTGGGAAAAAAAGGGGGGACCGGCCTCCTCCCCAGGGAATAACCGGGGGAAACTTTACTTAAGGGGGCGAAGAAAACTGGAGAGGGACGGAAAGGAAAACTTGACTTGGGCAAGGGGAACACACACCGAAAAAGTGGCTCCCTGAAAATGGTTCTAAAAAACGGGAAAGGGGGGCTTCAAAGGCCACGAAGTGAAGAAAAGCCGTCATCACCTCTCACAGGGAAACAAAAGGAGTCTTTAAAGACAAAAGATAAGAGGAGAGGTTCCATATGAAAAGGCGTGAAAGTATGCAGGGTGATCAATGAGGAAAATTGAAAAACCGTGGGGCCATGCCAGTCGTACCATGGAAAAGCCAAGGGCTGTCACCTGGTTTACTTTTGTGGTATAAAGGGAAGGGACGAAAAAAGTGTCCCAAAAGAAAAGAGAGAGAAAAAAAACCTGAAAAAGAGCGGGGACCCTAGGAAAGAAAGCAATAAAAAGCGATTCGAAATCTCCTTTGGAATGGCCCAAAAAGGGGAGGGAGGGGGGAAGAAGGGGAAGCTCGAACAAGAGAGAACGGAAACATCAGAAGAACTACCTGGAAAGACCGCACAAACAGAGAAAAACCCAAAAAGCTTGCAAGAAGAAAAAAGGCACGCCCCCAAAAAGAAATACATTTTCGAAGACAGAAAGAAGAAGGCACCCGACGGGAAAAGGAAAACAAAAAGACGAGAAGGGGGGAGAACCGCAACGTCGGAGAGGGTACGCGGGCCAAAAAAACCCCAAATGTCTACAGTAAACTTCGTAGGGCTGGGGTATTGGCTTTCGCGAAGCCCTTCTAAGGACTGGGGGAAGAGGAGAGAAAGTTGTGGGGGAAACAAAGAAAAATTTGCCCGGAAAGATGGGAACATGCGGCGACGTGCACCAAAAGACGTGTCAAAAAGGCCGAAAAAAAAAAAGTCGCCGAGGTAACCTGGAAAAAGGTTTTCAGCCGCCCAGAAAAATGAAAGGAGGTAGGCCATCCAGGACGGGGAAAGGGAGATGGAAAGGGGAAAAGAGACAGAAAAAGGGAAAAGGGATCTCAACAGGGGGACCAAGGCGAACCAGTCGTCCGGGAATGGTAGAAAAGGGAAAAGGCTCCATGTGACCCATCGCTCCGGAAGAAAGAAGCCTCCGGAACTTGAGAAGGAAGGAAGATGCGAGAGGAAGAAGGAGAAAAAAGACCGGACTGAGAACGGAAGGAAAAAGAAGGCGACCAAGACGGTTACCGGTCGAGAGACTCAACAACAACACTGGGATGAAAGATATCAGAAAAACTGGGCACTTACCGAAGGCAGCGGGGGGGGAAGAAAGCAAGAAGAGGGACGGAGGAATGGAAGAGAGGAGAAAAAGAGAAGGCCCGAATAAGTCGGGCCAAAGTTACGTAAGAGGGCCAATCAACCTAAGAAAGGGAACGGAGGACCTACCCAAGGGGAAGGAACCCGGTGTCATCTCAAAGAAAAGGGAAAAGAAGACGGGCAAGAAAAAAGATGAAAGAAGAGAAGCGAAAGGAAAGTCTGAAGACCCCTGAAAAGGTCCTGGGACGGCGCACAAAAAAGAAAAACCATTACTCTCTGAAAGGAGAAAGAGGAAAAGGGACCAGACCTATCGTAAAAAGCACTGAAGCCCGGAAAAAAAGCAGAAAGTGAAAAATCAAAACACAACCACAGCTCGAAATCACGGAGGGGGCTAAAGAAAAGGAACCAAAATAAAATTCTTCTACCCTTTGGAGGCGAGGGGGGAGAAAAACTAACCTGGCGGAAGGAAAAACTACTTTGGGGAGGGAGGAAGAAACCGTTGGGGGGAACGTCAAAGGTAGATATCACTGGCGGCTGAACGGGGCTCGTCACAACTGCTGTCACGGTGGAAGGGTTTTTACGAGGTCTCGAAAACAGGGAGAAGACTAAAAAGGGGGTCCGACTGGGGTTAAAGCTGGCGAGCTTAAATCCGACCCAGCACGTCAAAAAAATGAAAATAATATCGGGTAGCATCGACTGTAAAGAGAAGAAATGGGGGGGGGGTCGAAGGCTTAGAAAAGAAGGGAAAAAAAGAAAAACGGAAAACCGGAGAAAAGGGAATCGACTGCCGAGGTAAGCGGTTCCAAAAAAATTAGATAACAACAAAAGGGGGTCAAAAAACCTTAAAAAAAAAAAGAAGGGTTGGACGGAAGACCAAAAAAAATTGAAAATGGAACCATGTGGCTGGGAAAACCCAGACCCAGGGGGGAAGACAGTATCAGGGAAAAAGGACCGCAGCTGAAAACGACCGGAGGGGGGAGGCTGGAAAAGGGAAAGAGGGAGGGTGGACTCCAGGGGAAAAAAAAGTGCCCAGGGACCGGAACGGGGAAAGGGGAGAAAAAACAGGAGGTACAATGGTTGGGGACGAGTCGCAACAAATACCTAAATAAGAAATCCGAGTTCCCCAAATCAAAAATGTGCAGACTGAAAGGGAAAATCCCTGGTCCAAGGCTCTACAAAGGGGGAGCCAGCCGGTAAAACACGGTAAAGGCTAAAAAACACGTCCGTCCCCAAAAAAGGGGAGAGGGACCCAGAAGAGGACCAAAGGAGAGGCAGGGATATAAAAAGGGGGATAGGGGACAGGTAAAGAACAGGATAAGAAAGTTAAAAAAGGGAGTGCGGGTAGATAACCCGCCTCTACTTCAAGAAGGAGCCGTTGCCTTCACGAGAAAAGAAAGGGGGGACAGGAGACAGATAAAATTCAGGAAAAAGAAAAACAATGAAAAACAGAAAAAAGTCGAGTCACACAAAAAAGGTGGGAAGGAGGAAAAGGCTCCAGAGGGGCTGGATTTTTCCCCGGTGACAAGAGGGGATGACGGGGGATGAAGAAAGGGGGGAGGACTCAAGAAAAAAACAAGAAAAAAAATGCAGCCTAAACGGGAAAGAAGGGGCTCTGGAAATAAAAAAGAAAAGGAAGGGGGAAAAAAAAACGGGAGCAGGAACCGAATCACAGGAAAAGAGATTACCTGAAGAGACCTGACAGAGGGAAAAGAGAGGTCGAGGGGAGGACGGGGGAGACAGACCTGGGACGCAGTGCGGAAGACAAGTTTAGCGCTCAAAGATAGAATTCTTCAGGGTTCAGCCCTTCAAAAAAAAAGTAAGACTTGGCACTGTCTGCCAGGGAGAAAGAGGGGGTGGACGGGGAAAAAAGAAACGGACCATGGGAAAAAAAAAAAAAAAAAAAAGAGCAGTAGGCCCAGAAAACCGTCCGTAAGGGGGGTCCGTAAAATGGAAGGAAATTGAACGCAGAAAGGGATAGCAGACCACGTCTCGATCGATTCCGAGTCAAAGAAGGAGAAGGGGCACCCCAGAGGAAAAAAAGAAAAATTGGGGAAAGAAGTGACAAACCCAAGGAAACCAGCAAGGGGAAAGTGCAAAAATTATGTTGGTGGTCTGAAAGAGTGGTCAAAAGAGGGAACCCAAGGGAAACCGCGAAGCATATAAAAAGAGGGGCACTAACAAAAGAAAAGAGTTCCTTTGAAGATTCGGCATATAAGAAAAAGGAGAGAGAACACGAGTGCGAAGATCACGCATGAAACTAGGGACTGGGTTTAAGTCAAAATAACGTCAAAAAAAAAACCCCTGTGAAAAAAACGAAAGGTGAGGGAAAAAAGTCGAAAGGGACCAAGAGGAAAAGAAACTCTTAAAAAAAAACCTAAACTCAAAAAGACGAAGAACCAATCCACTCGAAGTCAGTTCACCGAACGACACAGCAACCTCGGTGAAAGTCAGAAGAAACACCCCAGCCTGGGTCTTCAACAAGAAAAGAAAAAGAGGAAACTAAAGAAGAAAAAACCGGGTTCAACTAAAAGGTAGGAAAGTCTGTCTCCATGAATAGAAATCATTATGTCAACTGAAACCATGTTTTTAACTGTAAACGCCAGGAAGGTTCAAGTGGAGGTGAAAGTGACGTAAAAGTGAAAAAAAGAAATAGGGAGGGGGATAAAAAAAAAAATCTTCCAAGTTTGGACCTTGGTTGGGAGGGTAAGGGACCTTGAAAATTAAAGGGAGGATGTCTGGGGCCAAGCCGCTGTCTCGTATGAGTAGATGAACCTGATTCAAGAAAAGTCAGAGATCCCGCGCCACCGGGAAAAACTATCTCACCTTTTGGGGCAAGAAAAAAAGGGGAGAGCAAAAAGGGGCAAAGAAAGACCAGGTGCAAAAACATAGTAAATCACTAACGAAGAAGTGGTCAGATAGAGATTGGAAGACAGAGTCTGGCCACGACGATCAAAGCAGGTGACTGCACTACGTGGGCCCTTAGAAGATGAAAGCACCATTTTCACGGTAAAAAAAAAAGAGAGAGCACAAAAAAAAGGGAGTAGGAGGGGGAAAGGTCACGGTGAACCTGGGGAGATCGAAAAGATCCTTCAAAGGTAAAGAAGTTCTGGCTTTAAAGAGGGCAGCGGATTCTCTTACTGAGAAAAAAAGCTGTGAGAAGAAAGGAAAATGGGGACCAACAAAGAGTTAAAGAACTAAAAGGCCGAAAATTCTCATAACCCAGAAAGTTGCCCAATCAAGATAGGTAGAGGAGGAGTGCAAAATCCAAATACGAAAAAAAAAACGGAAAAGGGAGGAAGACAAGAAAGGAAAAAAGGGACTGTCCAGGAAAAAGAATCACAAAAAAGAGTCCGGATCGCCGGGCGTGAGGGACAAATGACAAAAAAAGGTGCAACTATCCAACTGGAAACGCCAGGAAACACCGCCGAGGGGAGAGTCAAAAAAAAAAAGGAAAGAACAAAAGATGGAACAAGAAACCGGCATACCGGGCTTCAGACAATGGGGGAGGACGGACGACTGAAAATGCTTTCCTGAAGGAAGAAAATGGGGTTTTACCACTCAAAACCAGGGGGGAAAAAGGGAAAAAGGGGGGAGGGGAGCAAAGTACGGGAGTGGCTGGGAGAACAAACAAGCGGACGAAAGGGAAGGAACTAGTTCTGGCGCAACGGGGCCGGTGAAGCAGACGGGCCGACCGGGCAGGAAATGGACGCGTGTCGAGCGGAGAAAGAAGACCAAGAAGAAACGAGGGGAAAAAAGGTCGATCCTGTTACTCTTCCTAAGTGGTTCGGATCTAAGAAAATACGAAAAGGAAATCCTTAAAACGGGAAAGAGGACAAAAAAAGGAGTCAGGGCTAAAAGAGGGAAGGGACCAGGAACACATGAAAAAAACAAAGGAACACATAAAGACCCAACTGGGATTTACGGTCAGCAAAAGAAAAGGTGGCGGGAACGGGAAAATCCCGGATGAACCGAATAAGACGTACCAAGGGCGAATCACGAGAAACTAGGCGAAGTGTCACGAGAGGAAAACTAAAAGACCCCGCGCGCGGTAAAAGGGGGGAAGGCGCGGTGTCTGACGTACAGGGAAAAAAGGAAAAAGGGGGGAACTTCCGGCAAAGAAGGAGAATGGGGGGTCGCAGAAAAAAAGGGGGATGAACCAAAAGGCCGGTGCTGCGAAAAAAAAGCAAACCCGACGTCCTCAATGAGGGACACACTCCCGGAGGTCGTCAAAAAAAGGCAAGCACTTCCACAAAGGGGAGAGGAGAAAAAAAAACCTTTAGAAGACCGGAAGGGAACTGGGGTTAAGCGAAAAAAAAAAAAATCAAAGACACTAATGAGAACGAAGGGCGGGAATGTTAAGAAAAGAAGTCGGCGTTCCGTAAAAAAAGAGACTAACTTTTAAAAGAGGTAGAGACTAAACTAGAGAAAAAGAAAGTTAGACTGAGAAAGTGAATTCGCCAGATATTAACGAGGGCCGGCGGAAAGTACAAAAGGCACATCATTCCCGGGGAAAAAAAAAGGGCTCGTAAGAGAAAGAGAAAAAAAAAACAGGGATAGAACTAGTATGACGTTTGTTCCACGATTTGATTTTTTGGGGAGGAAAGGTGACTTTTAAAGTAGAACGAAAGAGTAAACAGTGCTAAAAAAGGGGCCAAGAGACTGAAAACGAAAGGAGACGGGTAACGTGAGGCGAGAAAAAAGACATCCTCAGAAACTTTGTACTGACTGACGGAGGAATCCTTTACCAAAATGGACACTTCTTACCAAAGAATAAGGCTCGGAATTCGAGAATAAAGGAGGGAGAATACTTCTGACAAGAATGATCCAAGCTATCACTCCAGAAAAAGGAATGAGGAACTTGAGGCCCTTGCATCCGCTGGGCAAATAGAAGGGAGAGGAAGGGAAGGGGTGACCTTTCTCTAAAAAGGAAAAAGGGGAGAAAGTCACTTGAAAAAGGGAGCAGGGAGGGGCATCCGGAAAAAAATGTCCCGTCAAAACCGCAAAGGATTAACGCAGAAGCTATTTGAAAGGAGACCACTACGCCTGAGCTTATGCATAGTGCAGGAAGGACTAAAGGGAAAAGCAAACATTTCTTAAAAACCAACTGTTGCCTGCCAGTGGTTGACCCGGGAAAATCCAGACAATCTGGGGAAGCCAGGGGGGGACGCGGTTTTTTTGGGGAGAAGAGGAAGGTTCCGCAAGAGCCACCCGAGGTAGAGACCAAAAAGATCCCCCACCAAAAAAACCCCCACAAGCCCTCCCACCAGAACCACAACCTTATTGACGGGCCAGGCGTAGCCTAATCCCTAGGGAGGAGAGAAAAACTAGAGAAAGCTCTGGTTGGGGCCCGTGCCGGCGGGTGGTGGCGAATAAGCACGCTACAACTCGAACCTGCCGCACGTTCGGCAAAACTTACCCTGAGACCATAACAGAAGGGGTAAAAAAAAAGGAAAACCAGGAGTGAAAAGGAGGAGAAGGATCCCCGAAACTCCCCGTACGGTGTTGGACTCCAAAAAAAAAAAAATCAGAAAAAAAACGCAGGTAATCGTAAAAACCACGGTCGGAGAGGAAGGACAGAAGTGAGTGAAACGCGCTACCCCAACGGGTCGACGCGTATGGAGGTCATGTTCTTCTAGAGAAAAGAGGAGGGAGGGAAACTCGATGAAGGGGGTACGAGAGAATTCGTCGCCTTCAGTCGGGTTACAAGTGAGTATTTTTAAAATTGTACGGCACCTACGACCGCATTCGCGGGTAATGGGGGGTGTTGATGGACGGACGGGGAATGGAAAGTAACACCATGACGGATGTAGGTAAAGAAAGATGGAAGAGGAGAGGAGGAGGTAATAGAAGAAAAAATAAACGTCGCCACCGGGTAACAAAGCTAAACCAAAAATTCATCCACGGCAGCCAGCATGAGAAAGTCTGAGACATTTTGAAATGAGAAAACATAAAGTGCCAAGACTCCTCAGGGAAAGGAAAAGCATGGACGACGAAACAGGACCTTACCAAACTTGATGCAAAGAAAAAGGGATGACGATTGCAAAAAGTTACACGGTTAATG
>Ga0179591_1236514_pt1 | contig 11735 bp, 16 predicted proteins | sample CZOMad2_1_08_16f_FD_182891 | JGI IMG/M metagenome (GOLD analysis project Ga0179591, IMG submission 182891) | Vadose zone soil fungal communities from Angelo Coast Range Reserve, California, USA - CZOMad2_1_08_16fungal (PacBio error correction) | ecosystem: Environmental > Terrestrial > Soil >...
CAGGAAAACTAGACAAAAGTGCTATCAAAGATTGAGGGACGTGAGTGGAAAAAGAGGTGCGGGATGAAAAAACGTCCGAAAGCACAATGCAGAGTCGTCGCACAGTCCTTGGACCCGGCAGAAAAAAAAAAATGAGCCTCCTTGAACGTTACCTACCGCGGAACTACATTCCCCGGGTGAGTGATTCCCAGGGTTAATTCCCCTACGAAGCGACATGCAGCAAGAAAATAGAAGTCGACACAACGCTGGGGCTGTTCCAAAGGATCATAGCCCGACAAACAATGTCCTGTCATTTAAGAAGAAGGAGACGATGTGGGGATAGAGGGTCGGGTCATAGCAGTGTCACAAAGAAGGAGGGCGCAGAGAAAATCGGGATTGGCGAGAAAGAAGTAACGCCAAAGGCACGGCAAAATAGGACAGTCCAAGAGGATTTCGCGGTATCGGGCTCAAAAAAAAGGTCTGCGATGATTCAACGGGAACTTGTCACGACGGGTGCACGACGGGCGACAGTCATGGGGAAAAAAAATCAAAAACCACAAAAAAATTTTAGTGAAGGAGCAAGAAGAGCGGGGTCCATTGAGACTGTCAGAGGAAGAGCCGAGGAGGGAGATAAGCATGGGTCCAGTGCAGCACTGGAGAAGCGACAGCTAGATCAAAGACCCACAGATTGTGACGAAATTCCAGCATAAAAAACTCTACGATTGGAGGAGTTTAACAACCGTATGGAGTGAGGTCACAGTTGACGCCATCTTGAATCAACTGGGACAGCAAGAGAGAGACGGATAAACGAAGGGTCAAAAAAAACTGCGGCCGGCAAGGCAAGGGGGGCGGGTGAGCCCGACAAAGGAATTAGGAGAAGAAAGAGAAAATGGGGGAAAGCCGGGGTTTTAAAAAAGCTGGGGAAAAGGGTACCAAGGATTTGGGTCGGCCATGAGGACCACAGAGGGAAAGGGTTATTAAAAAGTGGCGATGGGGGAAAGAAAAAAACTAGCCACTGCGAAAACGAGAAAAGGTTCACGGAATGGGAAAACGACGGTAATCAACTTCCAACCCTGCTACTTATAAATACCCGGAAAAAGACAGCCCCGGGAGGATGTTGGCAGAAGAAAGGGTTAGAACTCCCCGAAGAACGAGACGAAGAAAGAAAAATCATGCAAAGGGATGCACGATCCCCGGCTAAAAGGAGCGGGAACGGCCACACTCGAGGGCAATGTCAATATCGCGGTCAAAAAAACAGAAGGACGGCTTGAAAGAAACTAATGAAAAGGAAATTGTTGTGACTACAATTGGGGGAAGCTTCGCTGGTGGGGTAAACAGTCGTTGTTAGGAGGCTGAATCTCTCAATCAACAGAAAGAGAGGATACAAAAGATGTCTAGCCCCAAGCAATTAACGAAGAATCTCAAAGCCTGGGACGAATAGGGATGACGCCATTATGCTAGCAAAAAAAACTAGTACAAAGGGATCGGGGAAGGTAGCAGTCCGTTGTTGAGAGCAATCGTTCCCGTGCAGCCGGAGGCAGACAACGTCTTTAAAGGTCTGAAAGACGTTCTTCTACGAGGAATGATCGGACGAAAAACACTCAAAAAAAAGGGGATGGAGGCTCAGGTTATAAAGGATCATCAGGGGAAGAGGGAAGCGAATGTGAGGGCCATAACACGAAAGGTTTCGTGTGCGCAGCAAGGGGCCAAAAGGGGGGGGGGGACACACGTAAAAACAATAAAAAAAAAACACGCGTGGAAGCATAAGGAATAAATGGACCCAAAAAAGCGGCGGACAAGTCGCAAAAAACAAGGAAGAAGAAAGTCTTCAAACGGGAGGATCGAGGACACGCAAGGCCGGAGAATGCAAAAAAAGGGGTGGACGGGTGTCTTGAAAGAAGGGCTATCGGAAAAGGGCCTTTTTCAGGAAGATTTAAGCTGAACGAATACGGGGGGGAAGAAGAGATTTCAAAAAAAGGGCTGGAATTCGTAAATTAAGCCACAAAAGAGGAGGTATGCGGTTGAAAAACAAAAGGCAAGAACAAAAACAAAGCACGGAAATCCCCATAGGAGCGAAGAAAGGGCCAGGAAATTTGCCGAAAAAGAAGAGAAACGCGGGTAAAGGCAAAATGCTGCCGAGCAAAAGCGTAAAGGTTTGTGGGAAAAAATTAACGGTGGATCACGAGAAAGAAAAAAGACCTTTCGTCCCGGGAAGGGAGGAGAGCAGTTGGACCGCGCATCAAAAAATCTCGCTCAAAGAGAAAAGAGGAATAAAACGGCCATCATCAGAGGAGAGAAAAAAAAGTAAGGAGTGTCCCAAGAATAAAAAGAAACAAACACGGACGTGCGAAGGTCTGGCATGTCGCTTCCAGCTAAAGGAAAAAAAGGGCACACCAAGGTATGTGATGGGGAAAGTTCTTGATTTCTGACGACAAAAGGGGGAATAAAGAGCAGTAAAAAGAACCAATCTTCACAAGAAAGACCTCTTGATCCTAGGGAATCGTCTGGGAAAAGAAAACAAAACTGATTTGTGGAGATATATCTGACTAGGACAAAGAAAAATTTGGGAAGAGTGAAGAGGGAGAGGGAACATCACAGACAAATGTCTCGGGGGGGAACAGTTGAAAATCAAGAACGACTCATAACTACTGAGCCTCCGGGAAGGAAGAAAGGACTAAAAGCCTGTTTAGTTCCGCCACTGGACACCTATAAACGAGCGGCCGTCAGAGAGGAGAGGGCCAAGGCAGAAAGAGTCCGGGCGAAAGGGGAAAGTACTTCTCTGAGTCAAGGTGTCAGAAAGGGGGGGGGGAGGCATATTTGATTCTGGAGAGACAAGGAAAATCTTAATTTTCCGTCAACAAAACGTGAATACGACGCAAATGGCGGACTTCAGGGCGGTATCGGAGAGAAACACCAGGCTCGATGATCTCAAAGGGTGGAAAAAAAAAAGGTCATTTAACAGCACTCTGGGAAAGAAAGAAGAGTAGTTTAATTCGGGTTCGATGGGGAAATTCGGCAGCACGGTCGAATGCTTCAGGTAATACGAAGAGAGAACGGCGGTATCGGAATGGGTGGTTTACCGCCGAGGCAGAAAAAAGGCTACCCAGAAAGGGAAAGGAGGTGACGAAAGAGCGGGTCTATGGAACAAACGGAGGGGTCGGTCCAGCTTGGTACGCCATAGGGGGAAAAAAGAACAAGAAGATCCGGCACCTGAAAAACAAAAAAAGTGGCAGGGAAGAAAAGGGAAGAGGAAACGAAACCAGGATAGACCACCGATGTGAGACGGGTCACAGCCGTGGAGGTAAAAAGAGGGGGGGGAGATTCTATAGTGATTATTAAGGAAAACGGGGGGGGGCCTGTGGGGAAAGAAAAAATTAAAAAAAAAACTGAGGCGAAAAGTGTGGACTGAATGGAAAGACAACAGTAAATACAAATGGGGAAGAGGAAAAAAAACGTTACATACATAAACGGTCCCTGGGAAATGGGGGGAAAGCTCCTATAATGAACCAACCAAGAAGGAAAAAAACCATCCTGTGGTATACGCACGCTGCGCGAGAGGACGGGCTGCGAAAAAGAAGTTCTTGACAAATCCAAGAAAGGGAAAAGCTCAAAAGTGCATGGAGGGAGAGAAGGAAAAAACCTCAAAGGTTGGGGCAGATTTATTTAAAGAAGGGAAAGGTGTTTTAACGACTCGGAGGGTTGCTTAACCTTACTTTCTGCGCTCTCAACACACACGAGAGAGTAGAAAGATTACCTAAACCAAGAAGTAAAAGGGTAGGCCCAAAAAATGCCTAAGGTCCCAAGAAGGAAACGACCTAGAACCATGAGTGAGGAATAACATTCCATTGCACAAACTTACCCAGGATCGTTGATTAGCTGGAGAGAAGGGACTCCTGGCCGAAAGGGTCAGACCAAGGAAAAGGGCAGGTGCGTTTATTCAATCGGAGTCGTTTATAATTCTGGACCAAACACCTCGCACTGGATGGGAGGCTCAACGGTCTTTATCTAAAGGCGAGGAGGGAAAGAGTTGGAGGGCCATAAATAGGCAAGAAGAAAGGGATTGTCGGGGCTACCTGTCTGGGAGGAAAACTAAAGAACTGGAGCAAAAATCGTGGACCGAAAATCCTATTGTGAAGAACCCACGTGGTCTCAAACTCAACAGCTACACAGACCACATCGGGCTGGATCGAAACAGGAAGGTCGAGGGGGAGGAAGACCGGTAAACAGAAAAAAGGGGGGTGGAACGGATTGGGATAAAGGGACGCTCATGACAGTTCTGTCAAAGGGCAGGGCAGCGGAGCACAACCGGGGCACGTTGTCAAACTCTGAGACGAGAGGAATTCTTAAGTTAATAACAGCGGGAGGGATCGGAGGAAATCTGAATCGCACCCGCTGCAACTCCACGGAGAGAGACGACCGCGAGAGGAGAACGTCGCACCCTGCAACGTGCAACCTTGGAACGCAAAAAAAAGGGGCGTGTCAAGGGATATTTCAATAGGACTGGGGAAGAGCACCCGAAAAGAAGAGATCGAAGCCGGTGAGAGAGCAAGAGACCAGAATTCCTCCATCGGAAAGGAGGCAGGCAAGGGCCTTGACGTCTAATAAAAGGGCAGCTCGCATCTACGTGTAGAGAACCCCGCTATACGAAATAATCTACAAAATCCTCGTAGGCTATAAAGAAAGACCTTCGTCAGAGAAAGGCCGGCGAAGCCTTGGAACAAAAAAAAAAGGGCCAAAAACGCGGAGGAAGGCTTCGAATTACGAGAGGAAGGGAAAAAGATTGCACACGCAGAGGGATTGTAATTGTTTCAAGGAGGCAGGGGAGTTCAGGGGGCGGGCGCAGGACTGGGACGAGGTCAGGGGTTCGAAAAAGAAGAAAAACCAACTCTAAAACCGAACATGGGAAGACACGTTAGAGGTGGCCTCGGGATTGATGACAACAGAATGGAAAGAAGCGATCACGACGAGGGCACAAAGGGGATCAAATTGTCTTCAGGGAAGAGGGTGGCGAGTGCTGCAAGAAATCACATCTCTCTGACTAGAAGGGCGCCACGACGATGCCTCAGAGAAAGAAGAACTACCGAGAAACCTATTCCCCAAAGTATAAAATGAAAGGGGCCATGTCAAAAAGCTCAAGCTCAGGAGCACGACATGTCGGATTAACAGTAATCAGCAGGAAACAATGAAAGTGGGTGGAGAAGAAGGGAGTGGAAGTTATTCAAGGTCATATCGTGGGGAAAAACCTTCTATGAAGGGCCATCGGGATGGGAGAATGACAGGCCAAAGGACAAGGCATATAGAGAAGAAATAAAGGATCGAAGGTCCGGGCATCGAAGCCACCGCCTAAAGGAAAAAAACCTTTTGGGACCGAAGTTGCTCGCATCAGAATTCCCGAAGGAGGGCACATTTACCCTTTACCCGGGGCAGTAAGCAAGGGAGGGAGCAAATTCTCAGTGAGAGAGCACAATTGAGATCGCTCAAAAAGGACCGACTGTGAAGAGAAAAATGGCACGCGATCAAAAAAACCTCGGCTTTCAAGACAGAAACGCGCGTAGGTTTCTCTATGGAACAAGAAGTCTAGGGGAAGCTACTGAATCAGGGGTCCATAAGGCAGTGCCTGGCTTACAAGAGAAAAAAAAGCATAGCGATGCGCCACGGCAGAATCCCCTCCTCAAAACTAATGCGGGAGACCAAAAAAAGTTCAAGGAGGGGTGTTGAAAACCTCTGGGAAAGCGCAATGAATTGGTATCTTCCCCCTGTATTACCAAAGGGGAGAGACCGTGCTTAAAGTGTAGGTGTGGAGAATCGCAAGTTGAAAAAAGAGAAACGGAAAACCGAACTTACTGGGTCAAGACAAAGGCAGGCAAGAGGAAACCTGCAGAGTAAGGGGAGCAAAACCATCCCAAAAAAAAACCGGAGGGAGAAAGGACTCGCGCCGATAATAAGAATATCCTCCTAAAAAACTGATCCGAAGAACTGACAACGAAAAAAATCGAGAGGAGAGGAAAGGGTCAAAGCCTCACCGAATGCTCAATTTCAAAAGACTAGGGGTTCCGCAAGCATTGGGACTTGTATTGTCGAGGCGGAGACATTAAATCGAAGAAGGTTGAGGTATTGTTAAGAACTCAGGGGGAGGGGAATCTTCAAGCATAATTGGGGGGGGACAAAAGCTTTTATGGTAAGAAAGAACCACCAGAGGAGAAAAGAGAGAGATTGCAAAAAGATAAGCTAATGAGAGAACAAAAAAGTCGAAATTCAAATTGCAATAAGTCAGCAAAAGGTCAAGTAGTCGTGGAACAGCAGAAGAAGCAAGGGGATTGTTGTCAACACTAGGATCGTATGAAAAAAAGGGGGGTCTGGGGGCGCCTTGAACACTTGTAATCCTAAGCCAAAGGCATCCCCTTGACATGAGGGAGGGGGGCGAGCGTGCTACTACGGAGTCTCATTATACGAGAGAACAAAATCTCCCTCAAAGGATTGGCGCCAGAGTTTCAAAATTTGGGGGAGGGGAAAGCGATTGTGAGGGCTACAAACGGGGAGGGTTATTCACCTGGGAAACTATTAACACTCCGACAAGAGGACAAAAAAAAGCAAACTCTGTGCGCATCCTTTGGACAAAAAAAAACTAAATAACAAGCGGAGAACCGTAGACAAGAGGGAAAACTCTTATAATCAAGAAAAGGAAGTAGGGAAAAACTAAAAAAAAGAGTAGACGAGGCCGCGGGGTTTGGAAGGAGGGAGAAAGAAGGAACCTCTGCTACAATAAAATATTCAGAGCGACAGCTTACGGGGAAGGAACAGAGCGGAGTTGATGAGTTGCTTCGTCAATGGAATTCGATCTGGGGGTGAAGAGAGGGAAACCGAACTCACCCGCACCTTGGCGCGGCAAGAACGCGGCTCATTACATACTCGAACCAGAGCAGTGAAAAACAAAAAAAAAAGCAACGACGAAGGGGGGAAAAACTGGTCCACAGAGTACAGGCCAGGAGCGCGGGAAAGGGAAAAAAGGGGAGAGAGGGTAAACTTCCGAGCCCGATACCGAGAAAAAAAAGGGAGGGCCGAAAGTGTTTACGTAAGGAGACACCGCTCTTGAAGATAGCGAAAAGGCCTGGAGGGAAAAACTCCCGAATACTCTACCCTGGGGGAATTCGACTATCCTTCTAATGGTAGAATCTCTGACAAAAAGAAAAAGCAATCCACGAAAAAAGAAAAGTTCTTGATCATGGAAGGTTCTCGTTGAAGGGAAAAAGGTCAAAGAAAAAGATGGTTCAGCGTAGTTAAGAGGCGAATGAGTTATTTGTGTGCTTTCTGGAACGCAGGCAAGGAACGGAAAAAAAAATACTTGTGGAGGAAGCTCACTCCGCCAAACTCAGACATGGGAAAAAAAGGTCCTCCGGGGGGAAGAGAGGGATCTAGAGAAAAAAACAAAGGAATTCAACATCAAACAGGCCACAAAGGAGAGAAACAGCTTTCCCGTCGGTGAAGAAAGTTGGGGGAGAACTCAATCCAAACTATTCGGAGACACAGTGACTTGCCGGAAGAAAAAGAATGAAAAAAACCTCCTTGAAAAGGGGAAGAAGGAAAGACCCTTTAGAATTCACGGAAAGAGGGGAGAAACGCGCATAACAAGAAGCGTCAAATCATGTGGGGGAGGAACTCGAAGGAACAAAAAGGGATGTCGTTAGAGAAAGGAAGGGTGTAGAAGAGTTCTGTTCATAGTCGTGGGTCAAAAAAGGAAATTTTGCCAGCTCAATCGTGATGGAGAAAAGAAGAAAACACCCCGCAATCGGCGACGAAAAAGAAGAGGAGGATGGAGAAGGAAATCGTCCACCTCTGTGATAATGAAAGGGCACAGGTAAACAAAAGTTTCGGAAGCAAGATAAAGAAAAAAGATCTTCCTCTTTACACACGCGGGGCGAGAGAGGGCAGGGAAATTCAATGCAATCTCCGGACTGGGAAGAGCCAAGGATTCAAACCGCGCAGGGGAAAGCCGCCGGGTAAGAGCACAAATTCACCGATGAAAGGAAACCAGGAGATTACGGGTTACTGAGGGACAGAAAAAAAAAAAGGCTCGTCTCATGGCCCACAGGGGGATAAAAGGGGTTTAACTAGGGCTAGTACAAACTTGTTAGAGGAACCGTTCAAAGGGGCCTCAACCGAAAAACCCGCGGCCAGGAGAAAAAGGCTCTCCTCCCGTGAGGAAAAATCCCCGATGTGGGGACGACCAAGATGAGCGAAGGGGGGGGAGCTTCAAAAAAAAAGGAAAAAAGAGTAAAAGGAGGAACCGGTGTGTTTACGGACCTGGGGATGACTCACCAGCCCACGAAAATCGTAAAGAACCGTGCGTGGCAAACAAACGATGAAGAAGGAAACCTAGAAAGATCAAAGGGAGCAAAAAAGAAACTGCGTCATGGAGATGGGGGGCCAGAACAAAGAGAGACTCACGGAAGAAATAAAATAAAAAAATCACCGTGAGGCCCCCGGGAGGCGCGGAGAGTACATTTCAGTCATCACAACTAGAGAGGTCAAGAATCCTCGTTGTCCAGGAGCAAAAAAAAGTTGTGGGGCCTTTCTAGATGGGAGAGGGCAACAAGCAAGGGAAAAGGGGGGGAAATTGGCCTACGGCTCTTTTGACTAGGAGAGGGGGGATTTTGGTCTCCGGACGAGGGGTGAAGATTACTAAATCTCACAAAAAAGAGCAAGGATGCCTACATAAACCAAATGGCTATCACAAATCCAATTCGATATTCCCCAGCTCATGGAAACAACTATCGCATTACCGAAGGAGAGAAGGTGCCTGACAAGAAGAATCACAGCGGGGGGAGAAAGGAAAAAAAATCTTAGTGAGCAGGGTGAGGGAAAACAGGGACCAGGTACAACGGGAGAAACAAAGAAATCAAATGAAGTCGGTATTATTCGAAGAGGATTACGGAACGTGATTTCTATCGGCGAGGGAAGACAAAGAACTGACCAACGGATGTATGGGGGCCCCGGGAGGAAAAGAATGGTACTGGGGGGTAGGCTTTGTGATGGGCCGAAAAGAGGGGGGGGTGCTGTGGCATAAATCGGGGGGAGGAACAAGACAATCAGGGACGGTAAAAGGAAAGAAGAATATTTTAGCATCCTGGGAAGATACCAATCAGGGGAAAAAAAAACATCTTCTGGGACAACTAAAAAGAAAGGTTTAGAAAGGACCGAGTCGAAACTCCAAGGCCGCTGCGCAAGGCGAAGGAGAGGGGGGGGGGGTGGAAGGGAAGGTTTATTCCGTTAACAAAAAAAAAGGGGGGGAATGAGAGGGGAAATTTACATCATGCATAACAAGCAAACCGCAGACACGTGGAAAGAGAACCGGGTCGGGGGTGTCTTTCGAAAGAGGAAATAGGACCATCTCGACGCTCGAGGCAGAAGGGGGGGGACCTTCGTCAATACCTGCGCGATAGTCACTCCCGACGAGAAAACATAGTCATTGACGAGCGGCTTGGGGATAAGGAAAAGAGAAACGCGTATAACGAAAAAGAGGGGGAGAAAAGGGGAAAGTAGAATACAAAAGATTTGGGTGTCAAAAGGAAATCGTAATCTCCAAAAAAAAAAGAACCACGAGGAAACCGAGGAAGGGAAGAGATTATGAGACAAATCCAGAGGGAAGGAGCGCAGAAAAAGCTTTAACAACTATAGAAAGAAGAAATGCACCTTCGACTCAGGAATAAGCTGGAAAGGGATCCGATGGTGGCAACGGCGAGAGGGAAAACAAACATTCTCTGGGGACAGGAGAAGGGCGAAAGGGCGCAAGATCTCGGTGATACATGTTGCAAAGAAAAAAAGAAGATGAAAAGTGTCTCTGTTCAAGGATCTAAGGGGGGGACTTTCTACTTTCTGGACAGGACAGGGAAACAATCGAATTTGAGGCGGCAAATCAAAATGCAAAAGAGGAAAAGAAAAAAAAAAGAGGTTATCCTAGGGTGGCCACGATTGATAAAGAAAAAACAACACAACCGGAGAGGAATTCCACTCGGAGGACCGACGAGCACCAAAAGGAAAGAGTATTTTCTTCCCTTGGTCTGCAGAGTTGTCTAGTGCGCAAAGGAAAAACAATTCGCTATTGCACCTTCCCTTGGGACGCAAAAAAGAGAAAGAAGAAAAAACAATAATGCCTCCTTAACTTAAGGAGGGAAAAGAGGGAATAGTGCAATGTGGAAGTCACCGAGACTAAGGAAAAAAGAACAGGACGTCCAAAGGATCGTGAGGAGGGTGAAAATGCTCTAGGAAGCGAGGGAAGAAAGGGAGATTCTTTAGTAGAGGAAGAAAGGAGGGGACTGTCCTAGTGTGACGCAGATGCAAAGATAGTGTCTAAAAAATTCAAAGGATTCCCCTGCCAGGCAGCGAGTACACGATGGAAAGGAGGGAAAAGAGCGGGCCACCGATGAGAGGTAAGAAATTGGAAAAAAAATCCAAGGGGGCTCTTTCAAAGACGGAAAGGCCAATCCTCTAGGGGTACAGCCTTACACGAGGGGAGAGGAAAGTTCTACAAGGCCGAACGGTTAAAGGGGAGAGAAAACGGAATGCAAGAAAAAATTTGCTATCGCGAATGTGGACCAGGGCATAGAGAGGAGAAACCCGCTATCACCGACAAAGAAGTGGACTTCACTTAAAAGGAAAAAAAACGCTGCGCGGTTCTCGGGGAAAACACCTGTATATAGAAGAGGGTTAAGGGTTTACTGGGGGAAAAAGAAGACTGGCAGACAGTGGCAGGGGAAAAGAAAAGAAGGGAAAAAACGGCAAAAAGCGCAGAGGAAGAGGGTAGTCACTACGAGCCCGACTTTCAGAAGAAAGAAGAAACAGCCAATAACGGTTACAGCCGCGTAGGAAAAAAGGAGAGAGAGGGGGAGAGAAATGTTCGTCCACCACTGAACCGGGGGGGGAGTTTATGAGTGGACGGAAGGAAAAAACTACCAGTAATCCACACCTGAGGCTAGAAAAAAAACAGGGGAATTGCAGTTTTGGTCACGCTCGTCAAGAAGGAAAAAAGGAGGTATAAAGACCGGGATGAAAAGACAGACGTGCGGAAGGAGAGTGGGACAAAAGGAGATGAAATCCCGAAACGAAAAAAAAAGAAATATTACGAAGCCATCCACGGGACCTAAGGAGACGAAGGGGAGCGGGTAAATGTTGCACCATCCAAATATGCTACCTTTCAGAGGGAAGGAGAAACAAATTTGGGAATTGAGAGGGAAAAGGGAATCAAAAATTTCGTTAAAGGGGGGGGGGGGGAAAGAAAAAAGGTAGTTGAACCTGAGATGGGGGGAAAGAGGGGAAAGTTTGTTGCGCCTGAGCGGGGGGGAGAAAATCTCACAAAAACCAAAAAGGAAAAGAGAGAAGCCTAAAGCTCAAAAGGGAGGAAAACCGAAAAAGGAGTCCCATCTCCGGAGGGGAAAGAGGGACAAACTGGACGAGGGATGGAAGGAAATAATTAATGCAAACACAAAAAACAAAAAAAAAAAAAAAAAAAAAAATCCCGGAGGGGGGCGGCCGCGAAACGATTTTAACGTGAAGACGGGAGGGGTTTGGGCGCCAATTGACACAATGAAAAGAGAAGGCAGCCGGGGGGGGCACCCAGGGGGAAGAAAAAGTGGGAGGGTGATTAGGAGGGCTTGAGTCTCCGGTCTGCGGGGCAAGGCGAACAAACATCACGCACGGGATTTTGGTATGGGGGAGGGATAAGATTGTAAAACACATGTTGAAGGTGGAGAGGGGGACCG
>Ga0179591_1270917_pt1 | contig 11735 bp, 13 predicted proteins | sample CZOMad2_1_08_16f_FD_182891 | JGI IMG/M metagenome (GOLD analysis project Ga0179591, IMG submission 182891) | Vadose zone soil fungal communities from Angelo Coast Range Reserve, California, USA - CZOMad2_1_08_16fungal (PacBio error correction) | ecosystem: Environmental > Terrestrial > Soil >...
ATGGAACTGGTCAATAGGGCTGGCGTATGGAATAAAAGAACACTCAGCCGGTCGGGACCAAATAGTGGTGGACCTCTAAGTAAAAAGGGGACGGCTGAGGTGGGAACATAGAATCAAAACAGGAAAAAACCTAGATCCATAGGGCGTGAGTGGGGGGGGGGGGGGGGGTAGCGACAAACAGCGAGTAGCATATACATGGGTCATGGAACCAGATTTGAACTTCCTCAATTTTGGCTAACAGCCACGCGTGGGAGAGATGGCATCTTGCAGAGGGGTGTAGTTTGAAAACTGAGGGTCTTCGAAAGGGGGGGGGGTAAATGAAGGTAAAGGAAAAAAAGGAGGTGGGGGGGAAGCCACACAGGATGGGAAGCGTCAGAGTCTAGTCGGGTCGAACTGTTCCGGTTCCCGTCTGTACTGCGGAGGGAAGGTAACAGGGAAATAAAACTTAATGACAAAAGCAACTGGAGCGGACTCACTGGGGTGTGACACTAAAAGGGGAAAGAAAGGTACCTACTGGTTAAAAGAAACCTTTCGTGACGGAAAGGATCTATTGTTAAGGAAAAGACAACAACGTAGAGGGGGGCAGGAAGGGGGTTGCCCTTTGGGTATCAGCGTGTCTAAGTCTCAAGAGGGGGAGTAAGGGCCCCCGCAGCTGCCAGTGGCCGGAGGAAAACTGCCAATGGTTTCAGCAACGCTTAGGTTCGCTGTGGGCTGGAAGCCAATGGTTCATGTGAGGGCCTGCGGGGATATACTTGCCATGGGTTCGGACAGACCGGTTCATCGTGGACATCCGTGTTCGCCGGCTCTAAAGAGTGCAGATAAAACGGGAATGACGAAGCTTTGTTCCGGTAAAAAGTCCGTGCGTCCTCCGGGTATGAAACGAAACCGAATATGAAAGTGTTGAGACAAGAATCGCCTGCAAGGGGGCGATTGACGGTATGATCGCCGGTCAAAAAGGGGTCCACGTATGAAGTTCCTCTTCACATCTTGGCTGCTACTTGGATGGTGCCGCGTGGCTGGCAACTGGCGGGGACTGCCGGGAGGGATATTGGCTCTCCTACGTCATGGGGTTCGGTCTGACACGGAAGCGGCGCAAAGATGTCTAAGGAAAACAAACTCTTAAAGACCGGGGCGGAAGTGAATCCCCAAGGCCGGTCTCAAGGAAATCGGGTCGCTGAGGCATCGGGGGCGAGCAGCCAGCTCCCTGCGTATGGGGTAAGAAGACGAGCAAAGAAAAAACGACGGGGTATCGGCCCCATTTCGAAGGAATTATCCCGTGAAAGGGTTGCAATGGACGGGAGGGGACGCTTGGGCTACGAGTTGCAAGTTACTCAGCAACCACGGGCTGGGAAAAAGGCCTTCCTCCTACTGTACCACCTGATACGCAACGCGAACCCGCTATCCAAGCCCTGCGAGGGGAGGAAAAAGAAACCTGTCCTACCCTGGGGCGGACGAGGGAGCCGAAGACACGGGGTCACCTGGAAAGGGGCAAGAAAGTACTCCTTTTTCATAGGATACGAGGAGCTCGGAGATGACAGCAAAGCCAGACCTGCGACGGAAAGGGGGGAGGGGTCCGATTCCTGCAAGCTGAGCCCGTTGACGGCGCCGTAGAAAGTGGAGGCCATAGGGCTAAAGGGGGGAAAAGGCAACTTCCTGACAAAGGGAAAAGTCAGACCGCCGAGGAAACCCTGCATTCACAGTCGGCACGAAAGAGGGTGGGGGGGGGGTGGTGGTGGGTGGCTGGTGGAACCAAGAAAGAAATACGTGGGGGGTCATCTTTTCCAGGGACTGGAGTCGGGGAAACTTACATTGGGGGGGGGGGGGGGGGGAGTGTGGGGGGGGGGAGGGGGGGGGGGGGGGTGTGGGGGGGGGGGGGGGGGGGGTAGGGAAAGTCCCATTTTGCACACGGTGGGGTTAACGGGCCTCAGAGGGGAAGTCGGGGGCGGTGATCACTTGAGGCCGTATCATGTGTAGGCCTCCTCCTGGTCTCAAGCGACAATGTGTGGGAGAGTATAAGACTCTTTTGCACGCCTGTGATGAATCACCTAAGCAACGGCAAATGCACCACGTTACTTGGCTGGTAATTGCGGGTAAAATATTGGGTGAACACCTAGTGAGCCACATGATCAGATGACGCCGCAGGTAGGGGGCCAGACTGACTGTAAGAAGGCTTCGTTTAAAGTCTTGGGGGGTAACTCACCATGCTGGGACGATCTGCAACCACCTGGCAGGCGGTCAGACGGGCGGTCGCCAATGTGTGGCGGGACGAGGACGTCGGGAGGTACCCAGCTGGTTCTCCAATCTGGGGTGACGCAACATTGGGACGGAACTAAAAGGGGTCAAAGGGAAGAGGCGGAGGCAAATTCACTGGATCACCGCCCGTGTTCGTCGCGGACCAGGAGCCCACTTGCTGGGCGAGGGGTCAAGAACTGCCTACGAAGGGGAAGGAGGGTTCACGCCGATTCACTTCTGGGAGAATAAGAAAAAACGAAAGGTGTGTGGGGAAAAGACTGCCCGGTAGCAAGACGGAAAAACCACAACTCCCGGGAAACATTTGGTGGAGACGAGGAAACGCCGGAAAGCACTGATTAAGAGCTTTCCTCGTCGAAAATACTAGGATGAATAGTGCCGTTCAAGGACCAGGAGAGCGGAGGGTTCCATCTGTTCTTGTGTCCTGAAAAATAAGGACTCAGGAGGAAAGCTGGGATGCTCCTTGAAAGGGGAAGGGATTCAAGGGGGGGGGGGGGGCAACTCATTCAATCATGGAAAACAAAGCGCCCTTTGGTACGCCATGGGAGGAAAGAAGGGACGACAAAAAACCATAAACACAAAACCCGGGTCACAACGGCTCGCTGCCGACAAACCTTGCGCGCGTACACCCACGGGCGAGGAGGATCGGAACAACAACACAAACGGGAGGATAAAAAAAAAAGAACTCTCCGGGGCTGTGAAGAGACAGTGAGTACCGCTGGGCGGGAAAGGTCCCATTGTGGGTGGGCTTGGTCTCTCGACCGCGGTGGTCCCTTGGCGTATAAACGAGGGAGGAAAACATTTCTCCAGAGTTCAGGGGGGGGAAAGAAGGAAGGAGATAGGAACCGGAGAGTGGAAAACACAGGAATATCTGTCACTTATCAAATAACAAAAACTCCGATGGTTAAAAAAAAAAAAAAAAAAACACCGGCCAAAACCGGGGTAGGACGTCTAGCCCTTCTGTAGCGGACCGGCGAGGGACCGAACTCAGGCTCATTCCGCGTCAGCCACGGGAAGAGTAAAGCTCTCCGCTAGGGGCAAATGGAGGGGGGAGGCTTATTCCGAGTCTTGCAAAAAAATGTGTTTCCGGAAACAAATTTTCCGTGTCAGGGGAGACGGTGCTTCTCCCAGAGAACAAAACGCGTGCCTCATTTGGGACCTTCATGCTGAAAAAAGGAAGGCAGCTCCCACATGCACCCGGAACCTCCTCACGACTAAAAACAAAAAAAAAAACAAGTAGCGGTACCGACTACTAAAGAAACGTCACCTTTTCCCAGGGAAGGTACACTAAAATGACAGGCGGGTCCCCAAACCAGGTAAAAAGGTGAAACTGGGGGGGCGCCCAAGAAAGGCAATCTCGTACAGGCCCCAAACGGCCTTCGAGCAAGGGGGGCCGCTAGCAGGCTCAAGCTGGGGACGAAAGGATGGGGTGGCGCAAGAAGGAAGTCACTGGGAAAAAGGACCCATCCATCATGTCCTCGTAATCTATTTCCATAGGAGGAGTACATGGGCTGAACTTTGGGTTAACAGTAAAAACGTACCCTAGGAAAGCACATTTATACGTTAAGTCCCAAAGAGTGGTGCAGTTGAAGGCAGATCACTTGGTGGACCTCTCGTCCGGATCTTCAACAAGTGCTGCCGTAAGAAAAGGTAGGTTATCCCTCATACGCAAGGGTCCTAAAGTGTTATATAAAAAAGTTCCCCTCGTGCGTATGTTCAATTACACCCTGCTTGTCCCTACCGGAGATGTTACTGCAAGGGGGGCCGGGAGTTCCGCCGCTGGCGGCCAAGGAGGACAGATTTTCTGCACTGTCTCCCCGAAAAACAAACCACGGCTAGGAAGCTGAAACCGTCGTCCGCCGTGGCATAACGTGGTCCAGGGGTGCAGGGCGATATGTCCTGTCCGAGTCCCCATGAACATGGTTCTGTAAGCCACTCTTTAGTGGCGAAGATTCTGGTGCATCCTCCGTCACTGAGAAAAAAATGGATAATGTACCAAAATCGGAATCCTTGGGCGTCGGGAAAGATTGCTAATTCGGCATCAGAAATTCTCCGGAAGTTTACTAGCAGAGGAACCGGCATGGATTGCCGGGAGAACAGGACACGCCTGATGGAGCAAGTAAAACGAGAGCCGAAACGGGGGGAGGGCCAGGTAAAGGGGGGGGACAGCAGTGAAAAGACTGTGATGTAGATGAAGGCCACGGCGTGATCAGATCAGTTCTACCCAGAGCAGATTACGGCACAAAAAGGGCCAGGGTACAAACGTGGGGTGAGTGGGGGAGCTACTACACCAAAAGCGCACGTCAAAAGAGGGTCAAAAAAACGGAAAAAAACCCGACTAGGCGACCTTTGCCGCGACCGACGTGTGGATCTGGCTCGCTGCGTCCACCAAAGGAAAAGAAGACCGCAAGTCGGACGGGATAGTCCATATTCATTAGCCCTGAACCGAGGTGCCGGTCTAATCAGGGGAGGCCGGGGTATCACGCGCGAAACCCAGTGGACAGGTATTTTTCTCACTGAGATATTCCACCTCCAAGAGATTCGCCAGACTACAGAAATGTAAGTAGGGTACACTAAGAGAACAACTACCCTCCAGTTGCCCGAGGGGAGGAATTCCATTCGCATTCACAGGGCAGCTATAGTTTCCAAACAAAAAAGCCCCGAGAGGTTTCAGCAATCATTGGGGAAAAGGGGACCTCATAAGACTTCAATCGGACAATTTAGGTCTGCTCGGTCTTGTGAACTGGGAAAAATCAAAAATGACGGGGTCATTGATGGAGGAAGGGGATATTAAGTCACAGAGGTAGTCAATTAAAAAGATGAGTTGCACGAGGCGGTCTAGATCAAACGAAAGAAAAAAGAGCGGTCAGCACCGACTTTCCCATGGAGGCTAACACTCTGAGGCAAGAAGAACAAATCTAGGCTAAAAAAATGACCATGTCATCGCCGCTATATAAGGAGACGTCACTGGAGGGGAAAACATAAGGTTCAGCTTGGGGGATGAAGAAATCACGGATTGGGATCATGAAACGTAGATTGTAAACCTCTTACACCACGCGGCAGAAGACCTCTCAGAACCAGGAAATGGCGGACCGTAAAAAGCGCATGCTGACAATGAAATGGAAGCCCTGTCGGGTGATTCGTTCACCACGAAAGTGAACCGCAGTGAGATATCTACAGAGAGTTTTCTTATCCCTATTATCTAGGTCTACGCCAAGGAGATAACTCAGGAACCCATGAAAAAGGGAGGGGGGCGAGAAAAGAGGAAGGCAAAGGAGAGTAGAAAAAGAAGGCTGGGGACAAAGTGGGCAGGGGGAAGGTGGAGGGGAGGAGGTGGGGGGGGGTGGACGGGTAGGGGGAGGGCGTGAAAGGGGTAGTGGAGGGGGGAGGAGGAAGGGAAGGAATAGGGTAGGAGCGGAGAGAGAGGAGAGGGGGGTGTGAAGAGAAGTGTGCAGAGTGTTGAGCGGAAAATGAGAGGAGGGGAGGTGGAGAAAGACCAAAACTAAAGAGGGGAGGGGAGGAGGCGAATAGAAAAAGGTTGAAAGAAGAGAAATGAGGAAGGGGGGTGGTGAGGGGGGAGAGGGGGGAGTGAGGGGAGATGGGAGTGAGGCGGGTGACTAGCGGGTGGGTTGGGGGTCAAGAGGAGGTCGTAGCATTAGGACGTAAACGGCAAGGAAAGGGTGAAGAATGAGGGCGAAGAGAGGGGGGGGGTTAAGGTGGCGGGGGGAAGGCGTGCCGTAAGGCTGGGGGCCTCTAAAAAATGGACTCTGGGTCCTCTTTGTGTGTCGAAACGAGGCGGCACGTAACACAACGCCCACTTTTTGCTGGAAGTTCCAAAGCTGCTGCCCAGAGGAGACAGGGAGGGTGAACTGGTAGTCAGGGTTCAAGCTGACAGTTTAGCTATCTAGAAACCACCGGGGGTTGGGGGGGGGGGGGGGTGGGGGGGGGGGGGGGGGGGGGGGGGGGGGGGTATAATCACCGATTATTACGCGCCTCTTTTCTTTAACTGGGGAAAATTGAAATCTTCAACTGGTGGGGGGGTCAGATCGTATCACACCGTATTTCGTAAAGGTTGTACCTTTAATTGACATGTACGACCTCCGGAGAAGAAGTAGAAGATGTGAATGATCACTTATGGGACAAACCGGCCGTGAACTGCTACTTTGCTGTGAAATTACTCTATAATTAACACATTTTCAGTTGTGAATTGGGCCCATGGGAGGATGAAACTCATGAATATTCTCGTTGGGGACGGGCCCAGCCAACGGGTCAGTCAAAGGTTAAAACGGTAACTTGCCACTCTGTAGAAAGCGGAAACGGACACAAATGATACAGATGCGCAATTCAGAGCAGGCAACTGCGCATCGTGGTTGAGAGGAAGGGTCAAGGTCCAGCCCCGACAGTGGGGGAAAACAATATTCATGTTACAAACCGAACAACGTGAAAGGTACCGTCACGAATGCTGATAACCGGAAGGGGGGCGTACCAGTACTCGCCTCTGCGTCCACGCGAACCGCGGCGAAACTACAGAAGTCTGGTAGGAAAAAGATATAGTCACGGGGAAGGACGATACTTCAGAAGGACAGTCTGGGAATGAATTCTTTACACTCGCGGAAGAAAGGGAGTCTCAGTCTCCGTAATTGTTTGTGGCTCAAAAATTGACGGCCAGTAAACATTACTTTATGTATCCCCGAACCCGCTGGCAAACTCAAGAACAAAAAACACAAGCACTTTATTCGTCGTCGATACAGAGACAAATCCAGTGGGGACCAGATCTATCTACGGGGCACAAAAGTTGGGACTTTCCGGAAGACCGGTGGGCCCTAGGGATCCCTAAACGTTATCACTAGTCTCTTCAATGGTTGGGGCTGTTCGGTGATGGAAAAAAATAGTTGCCGCACGAGTGCTGTCTCCATGGCCTCGTATAGTGGGGATAAGGGGCAGGGAAAAGTCGACACTTTTGGGGAAGAGATGTACCGGCGACAGTTCGTCAGCCTCTGGGAAAGTGGGTAATTTTCGGTTTGGACCATTCAACGCACCCTCTTCGCAGCAAAATCTTTTGTTGCATCTCAAGGGACAGGTGAGGAGATCTCACAACACATGATTAGGAGGGGAAAAGAGAGGAACCTGTGAGCCGTGGGAGGACCAAGTGGCAGGGCTAGGGTTAGCTTTCCCGCGGAACGGCCGGCTTTCCTTCATGCGGAGAACCTCTGAACTACTGTCAAAGAGAAGTTTTCCCTTCCTCCGCGCACGGGATCAACTAAAAATGGGCCGAGGACTTCTTATCTTTTTGCGCACTCGCTACACGAATCGCCAAGGAGTAACTGCACCAGGTCTCGGATGATCATGGCTTCGGTGTAGACGGACCTCGGTGCAGGATCCGTTGATGGGGGGGGGGGGGGGCGTGGGATCTCGCCCGTCGTGGTGTCTGGTGCATCTGTACGGGCGCTGTTTAGATCCAATATCTTGCCTGAAACCCACTTCACTGCTGGTTTGTCACAGGGCCAGGCAGGCAAACCACTACCGGTTGAACTTGGGCTCTGTACGAGGAGGCGGAAAGACGGTTTGGAATTCGACTGGCTACTGAATAGGTGGGAGCCTAACATGGTGACCAGAAGGCGTGATCGACTACCTAGGAGTGTCATGGTTGGTTTGTTAAGAAGGCAGAAATGGCACTTAACAAACCCGTCCATTGTCCATGGGAAAGGGCGGGATTGTGGTGAGGATAGAAACCTTGAAGGTCTTTCACCGATTCCGGGAGAAAGTGCTGGTCTGTGTAATTTCTCCAAAAGTAGTGAACATCTAATCTGCGCCATCGTCCAGATCCTAGGTGGGAATGGGGGGAATTGTTTCTCGAAGAATATCCGCATGTGAGTGTTATCTAATAAAGCATACTCTCTCGGGTCTCATGACCTTTCACGTGTATATGCCTCCAGGGGAGGGCAAAAAAAGCGTAAACAAGGAAAGGGGACCTCCCTTGCACTACGACGTTAATCTATGAGGAGGAAATCACCGTCGGCAAGAAAATCTGAAGGCACCATAACGTACCTCTTCCTGCCTGGATCCTTCTTGCTTGTTCAGCTGCTCTATAAAGGTCCGTTCTGACCTATTGCCAAAAACCAAAAATCAGGGGCTTGGAGTACGTCCCAGGTCAAGACCAAAAGGGGCCGCGAAGGTGTGTTCTGACTGAAACCCCCGGGTGGGGGGGCCGAAATTCTCTATGCGGGGAAAAAGGGATGGCATTGTCTCATGGGTCAGCAGGTACAAAGGCAAGTTGCCAAGCGTGGGGGGTGACGCCACGGGCCCGAACAAACCGCTGGGGAGCTCACTTCTCCGTGGGGGTGAGGGTAAGGGCTTTCCTGCGGCAACGGACTTCATAAACTGTCGGTCAGGGGTCGGCCTGGCATAAGGGAAGTCCACAACGGTCTGCTAGAAGCCAGTTCGTTGATCACGTCCAGGGGGAACCCCTGACACTACGTGTGAATAACGGTACTTCTCATTAGGAGAAACTTGGTTACCCCATCCTTCGATGGCGGAATGGTACACGGGTGAAAAGGCTTGTAAAGCATACGGCCGGGGTCAGGAAAACCGCCTGTCTGGGGGACGTTCAGCTAGGACGTATGGGGGACAGGAAAAAAAAATTTCCGTTATAGGGACAAAAAACTCGCCCGGGGGGTTGGGGGGAGGGGGGGGGTGGGGGGGGGGGGGGGGGGGGGGGGGGTGGGGGGGGGGGGGTACCTTTTCGCCTTTTGTGTCTGGCCGGCGAAAAAACTGTCGCAATCATGTAAATTCTTTGGCAACTCTCGGACCTAGGGGACTGAGACAGCTTGAATCTAAAAAAGGCGTGCGGTCCCTCTTCTTTGCAGCGGGAAAGTGCTAAAGACAAGTAACTGCGCTCCGAGAATGGGGGGGGAAAAACAGACCGAGATGCAATGGTTGCCTTGAAGGGTTAAGAAGTTAGTTGTGTGTGGTCCATATTGTCACGGCAGGGTCTAAAAGGTTCTGCTTGGCTCAGGGATGCTTGTAGGGGGTGCGTGCGATTCTCGGAAGACGAACAAGTTGGCCTGAAAACTGGTCGGCGGAACAGTCCGACGGGCTTGAAATATGAGAAAAGTCAAATTCCTTACACACGCACGTGATAATCTCAATGCACAGAGGATTCCGCTAGGAAGATAGGTGGACTTCGATGAGGCAGACTAGACGCAGAAATGAGGATAATCGGGTGGGTGGAACGAGCTATTCACAGAATCCACAAAGATGGTTCTTAAAAGGGCGACCTAGTTATCCGGGGAAAGGGGGGGTGGGCACTTGGTCCTGAGTGGGTGGGAGGGGGGCAGGGTCACCCACCAACCATTTGCATTGAAAGCACCCGTTCGGTAAACGTTTCTAATTCAAACAGCGATTATATATCAGTGGCTTCTTACTTAATATAAATGGCCAGTCTAGTGCTCTTTTATGACGCACCTGGACGGAACTGGTCTTCAAAGAAAGTGGAAGACTAAATAAGGAGGGCGTCTCGTTCCTTATAACGCCGTTTTCCGGATGATATAGCAGTCGCGGTATGTGAGGATAAGACAATGTATGTTCTAGGAATCTCTCAAGACCGGCGCAAAAAGGTGTGTAGCGAAACGCATCCGGAGGGGCCCTGACGGTTGTACCAAGAGTCACGGATACTAATTCAAAAGTTTAAACCAAGTTAGAAGGCGAAATACTAAGCGTCCTTTCATTAGGCGGAACTACTTTTGGTGTGGTGCAGGCACTAGTCAGCATCTTTGGCGCGGGGGCTGTAAAAGCGCTTATATTCCTCTCTAAACTTGGGCTTACATGTAAGTGGCATTGGGGGCGCGGCCGGCAGGCTGGGGCAGATGTGAGGGTTCAACTTCGGAAGTTATGGCGGCACCTCTGGCTCGTCGGGGGACAGGTAGGGAGCTGGAACCAGGTGCTTGTAAAAACTCCAGCCTTGAGCTAAACACTTACTCCGTGGGGGTGGGGCTTAATTGGTCATAAGGTTCAATACACCTATTCTAAACCATCGACAAAAGAAGATGCAAGCACCGCTGGGAAATCAGGAAGGCGAGTTTAACAGGTTCTGGTTGACAATTGGAAACCTGGGCGGTGGACAAAAAAATCCTGCCTAGGACTAAAGATTCTGGCGGCATAGACTGATGGTTGGGGGGGCCAGGTCCAAAATCGGTTTAGGTCACAGATGTTTAAAGACACTGGGGGGGCGTGCTCATGGACAGGGCCTAAAAGGTTGATGTGACTCGCCTAAGGAAAGGGCTGACGGGCCACCTTTCGTTACTCCGGGGGGGGAAGGACAAGGACTTGAGGAGGTCAAAGGGACGGCCAGGGGAGGAAACTGAGGCACTCCGATTCCTAGTAAAGGATAGAAAGGGGGGAAAAGGGGGTTTTTCTTCCATTAACGGAGTCTTCGGCAAAGACCGAAAGAACAAGGGACAAGGACCTGATGGCTGGAACATTATGAGGAGAGTCCGCGGTAGCTGAGAGGGAATCTCGTAGCCGGGGAGAGGGGAGGCAGGCCTGCGGGATTGATCAATTATCCTGCCGAGGCAGAGGGGGTAAACACTGTCCGGGGGCTGTATTACATTGCAGGAGATATGCAGGAAGGCTCTGCCCACTATGTCACTTTGTTGCGTTCCATTTCGATAAGCCTGTAACAAAGACTGGGACAAACCAAACTTTCACTGGGGGTTAGAAGAGGCTCAAACCGGCTTCCAGGTCAAAAATACTATTGGGCTTCTTCCTTAAATCTCTTCACAAAAAAAAAAGGATGATGGGGGGAAAAAGATATAAGTGTCCATAGAATGAGAGGGGGTAAAAGGATGGGCAGTTGTTGGGGGGAATCGCGTTTCCTCACCCGTGTGGGGGGTGGCTTGGGGGGGGTGGAACGGGTCCATTTCAGTGAGAAAAAGAAAATGGCAGACCCAGGTGATGGGCGGAAAATGAGTATTCAAACTACGAAGAAGGGAATCCCAGAAGACACGCGACTGTACGATTATAATAGCCTGATCAAAAGGAGAACCGCCCGGAGAGGGGCCGAGTATAAACATCTTCCTTGACGGGCAGAAGAGCCCTCGCGTGTCGACTTCTGGGGCGGAAGCGGATTCTCATCACTAATTCACAAAGGTATTCTCCGCCATCCTTGAACAGAAAGGATGTGGGGGGGCAGCAAGTGCCGTCGAACAGGGCACCTTCAGGCCGTCCAAATTTGCCGGGTCTTGAAAATCGGTCAAAAGTCGAAAAAATATACACCTAGGGAGAACTCATTTCCTTAAGGATTAAGAGTAGGTGAACTAGATACGTTTCCCGTAACCACTTCAGGCGCCCACGCTATAACTAAATCATCTTGCCCCTTGGGCATACTGAGTGTAGACTAGGACCCTTTGAAATTTATGCAACACGCAAATGTCGTGTAAAACACAGATGGTAAGGTGAAGAAGATGGTGCCGCACGATATCAGAGGT
>Ga0179591_1334183_pt1 | contig 11735 bp, 15 predicted proteins | sample CZOMad2_1_08_16f_FD_182891 | JGI IMG/M metagenome (GOLD analysis project Ga0179591, IMG submission 182891) | Vadose zone soil fungal communities from Angelo Coast Range Reserve, California, USA - CZOMad2_1_08_16fungal (PacBio error correction) | ecosystem: Environmental > Terrestrial > Soil >...
GGTATAGAAGGGGGATCGTTCAGAATCTCTTAAGTGGTGAGGGGTGACTCTGCCCTAGGATGCTCACTTAGAAAAAAAAAAAAATAAAAGAGAGGAGAGCCGCAGATTCATGGCAGGGGGGTACTCTATGAGGGGAGATAAACGTTCCTCAACGCCATGCCTCTTTCGGAGAGAGGGAGAGAGGGGAAAGGCACGAAGAATCTGTTGCTTATGTCAAAACCAATCCTCACAGGGAGTAGGAAGAAAGAGAACACACAACGCGTCATCTATGGGACCGGCTGAAGGAAAAAAGGGAACTGTGCGCGGGTGCCGACCAGAGGGTGCGGTTAAGAAAGGGAAGAAGAGTAAAGAAGCGCAAAAAGGGTACCAACAACTGGGGGGGGGAGGGGTGCAAAGGCGTCCGCTCGTAGTACTCTAAAGGCCTAGGAAGGGCCGCTCTTTCTCGAGCACACTCCGAGTAGTAAGGAGGAGAGGGAAATGGGGGGGGGGGCAAAGAGAAAAACCTCAGGGGTTGGATCTTCAGTGTGGAAGGGCCGAAGGTTTAATCAAGGAAGTAATAAAATAAACTCGAGAAGGAGACGTTCTGCGAAAAACGAGGAAAAGAGTGGGGAAAAGATAAACAAAAGACGAGGGAACAGCTGTAGTGGAACCAGGGGAGGATGATGCCTGGGGTTCGGGACCAGGGCGATGAGGGCACATATCACGGTGTGAGATACCGACCGGAATGGATGCAAAGAGAAGGAGAAAAAGCGAGTGGGAAGAAGAGGAAGACCGGTCAGAACCAGTCCAAGGCTTTGGGACTCAGGAAAAGCACTTTTGATGGACGCCTTTTCATCACAGGGGCGGTTTGTATCCCAAGAGGAAAACAGTAGATTAAGAGGCGAGTAGAGCGTACAACAAACGCGGAGAGACAAAAGGAGCCTCGTCAAGCGAGCGAGAGCTTTCTCTCAAGGGAAGGGGAAGAAAAAGGGAAGGACCGAATAGAAGAGCAGAGGAGTCTGCAGTCTCGGGAACCTAAGAGCAACCTCCCGATCTTCGCATCGAATTAAGGGGGGCGAAACTGGATGTGAACAGGGGGTGGGTGGTGAGGGGAGAACTCCAATCGAAACTTACCCCTCTGAGGGAGGCCTCCCGCTAAAATAATGGGGGACGATCGCGCCGATACGAATGGGTGGGGAACGATGTGCGGGGTCATAAGGTGCAATTCTGAATGAGAGGAAGGGGGATTGGTAAAACCTTTCTATTTAAAGGGTTTCCTCTTGTGGGTCAGCTAGTTTATTCCGGGGCTACTGAAGGAGGATTAGACGAGGAATAGGGAAACGGGGTCAAAAGAATCAGGCTATATCTCTGTCACACTAAGATTATGTTGTTAATGATCCCAGTTTCAGGAATAGCAGACGAAGGGGTAGTCATCAGGGGGACGAAGAAGGAAACCCTTATCTTTATCTTAGCCTAGAAGGAAAGGAGGGTAGTGAAGGGGGTGGGGGAGTATGGATAGTGCGGTGTGGGGGGGTATGGCGCGGAGGGGCGGGGAGAAGTGGGAACGAAGGCCTAGAGACGGACCGGGAATGCACGTTCTCGTGTTGGGCGTCACTGGGGGGAAAAACAAAAAGGCAGAATCTGAGGGAAAAAGGGAGAGCATCAGGGGTATGGAGAGAAAGTAAGCAGGCGAGCCGGGTTTCAAACGAGGAAATAGGCAGACCAGGTCGGAAACGGGTTTTGCCAGGCGATCACAAGGGAGAGAAAAGAAAGCGGAAGGGAGGATCTGGAAAAAATTAGTCCTAATAGTATAGGCGGGGGGTACCTCGACCAGCCCGGCGGGAAAAGGTAGTGAGGCCGACTAGGGACATTGCATAGGAGGAGGGGGTGGGGGGACACTCGGGTACGGTTCTTTATCCCGGCTCGGGGTGACGTACTTGACATGTTAAGGGGAGTATACTATAAGGAGAGGGGAGGAGGGAAGAATACGCCGTGACGAGATCTAAAACATCTCTCCAACACCGGATTATTAAGGAAATCTTTTCGATCGAACAATAGCAGGGAGGGGGAGAAAAAAGAAGAGGGAGAGGGGACATCGGAAAAAAAGGAAGAGAGAGCTTCAGACGCGCCGTCGAGTGGAACCGGATCAGGGACAGCTTCAGAAAACCTGGTCCGACCTAGTATCTAGACCTCGCCCCTATCCAAGCAAAAAGAGGGGGAGGGGAGAAGTCAACAAAAGAACGAGGACAGAATCAAGAAAGACAATACTCCTTTCTTCATAAATCTCGAGGGTTCTCATTGAATTAAATTACCTAAGCGAATTGAACGCACAGTAATATTCTCCTGAGAAAAACCAGGGGAGAACAAGGGAAGTAGGAAGGCTAATCTAGAAGAACGCGACGAGTCCGCAGAGAAAAACGTTGAGACACAATTTCCCATGACCCAAAAGCAGAACTAAGGCCTAATCAAAGTCTCTCAAAAACAAGAAAGACGACGAGTGAGAAAAAACTCGGTATCATGATAGAGGCCCTGGGAACCTAAGGAGGACTCAAACAAGCCTAGAAGGGGGAATTGACGCGGGATCCCCCATAATCGTAGCCGTGAGGGTGGGAGGGCCGAAGTCTATGACTAATCAGGAACAGGAGAAAGGAAAAGTTCAGGGAGAGAAAACCTGGAATCCAAGAGTTTGGGACCCCAAGACAGCAGCTAAAAAGGGAAGAATAAAAGACATCAGCTTCCGGTCGAAGAAGACGTATTCCAGAGGGAGAATACGACCAAGGGGGGGACGGCCAAGGGGGGGGCGAGAGGGGGCTATGCCGCGGCGAACGGCTCCGAGAAGATGCATAGGAAGGAAGGGTACCGTCGCCCGCATCACCACAAAATGGAAGAAGATAACCCTAATTCGGAGGGCGGATGAGGGGGGGGAAATACAAGAGGAAGGGGGGGGGAATTTACTACTGCGACCAGAGTCTTCATTCAGGGGACGATGTAGGAGACTCGTAGTACAGAAATAGGACAGGAAAGCTTGGAAGGGGGGGGATGACATCTCTGGTCGCGAAAATCGCCTGATCTACATTCGCGCTTCTCAATTGCAAAGTCTTACGGGAGGAAAACCATGACACCGAACCTTTTGATCCTACTTCCCATCTTTCCGAAGTTTATCGGGGGGGGGGTACACCGATATAACTCTCTGGGCTGGCCCCTTCACAGGAGGTATCTTCAACAACGTGATAAGGGACGGGAGGAGACAGGAAAAGAAGGGGGGGAAGGGGGGGATGGCCCAGGCTACAAACTAACCGATTCAATTAATAAAGAGGGGTCGATTGACAGGACCGAGAGGACGGTTCCTACATAGTAGACTAGAGTCAAATGGACTCAAATGGGGGGAAGGGAAAATTAGAGGAAAGAAGAAGCAGAGGGGGGGACTACTCCTAGTGTTCATCCGGTCATCCCTAGTACAAAGTGTATAATAGAAGTTAAAAAGATCCTTCTAGGAGTAGACTTCGACTAGTAGGACGTTATTGGATGAAAAAAATGAGAAAAAAGGAGATGGGGGGAAAGATGTCAACGGGCGATCGCGTTCAACGCACACCCTGCTAAATGGAAATGCGAAAAAAAGGGGGCTTGATCGAAGGTAGTCCTATGTAAGATTTTGGGGGGGGTAAGGGGTAGAAGATGCGCTCCCGTAGAGGGGGAGGGTCCGGAGAGAGAAGGGTTTCTGAGAGACACGCTTCTTGGGACTTGATTCAGGGGAGAGAGAGAACTGGGCGTCTACTGCAGACGCTCTTTAAAGAACCACATGACTGAGCAAGGGGAAAGCTTAGAGGAGGAGAAGCGGTATGCCTATTACAAATCTTAAGAGGGCCTCGATGGAATGAATCTACAGAGAGGAATACGGAATCAGAGAGGGGAAAAAGCTAGAGTAAAAATGCTGACATGCTGTCAGGAAACGTACGTGTGGGACAGAAACATGCGGGTCTCTCTGGATCTATTCGGCTCATGCAAAAGGTGAGGGGGGGGGAAATGAGAACTGGACGAAGAGAGACTAGGTATATAGATGGGTCACGGCGCGGCTCTTCAAAGGGGGGAACTTTTATAAAAGTAAATCTCCTTTCACGTGGGTAGCTATTGAAGCCTGTCGAAGAGTAAGGGGAGGAACGAATCTCAAGAAGGAAAAACCACATCGAAGTAGAAAAGGGAGGGAACTCGCCGGAATACTCAACTCTGCACTTTTTGGATTACACATATTCCATAGGTGCCGTCCGCAGTAGGGTATCAGAAAAGGAAGGGAAGGATATACAGTTGAGGGAGAAAGGAAAGTCAAGATTAACCTCAAAAAAATAGTTTGGACACCATCAAAGCGGAGGGTCCGCAAGGTCATCAGAAGGAACAAGAGGGACGAGGACTATCGGCTTGGGAGAAGACCTCGCTTAAGATGAAGAGAAGGGAAGGGGCAGGGGCTGAGGAGGGAGAACGTCACAAGCGCAGGGAGGGAACGGCCGCTGATAGACGTAGAGCATCTAAACGGAGGAAGTTAAAGGAGGGGACAATAAAAAAAAAAAACACGGCCTGTTTCCTGGTGACTAGAGAAAAGAAGAATAGCAAGGATCGGAAATAGAGAGACCCAGAATAAGGCCTCAGGGGGATGACAGATCTAGAAACTCGGGATTTCGATGTAACTGTAAAGTTTAAATTGAAAAAAACGACTTGAGGCTCACTCGTGCCTGGAAAGAGTCCGAGTCTAGGAGTAGAAAGATAAGGGAGAGGAGGATCTATACAAGAATCGGATCTTAACAAGCCGCATCAATCCCACCAGGTCAAGGGTCTTAGTCGCTCCCCTTTGATGCGCCTATAGGGGCGAGGGGGATTTTCAAGGAGACGGGCGTGGTATCGAAATCCCCCCACGAGCCTGAATGGCGACCAAATCTGGAAATAATCGCTCCACTAGACCGTCATCGCCTAGGACCCCTCCTTCTAGAAGGTCTAAAGGGTTAAGAAGGTAGAACCAAGGATGGAAACACCATCAAGTTGGGGGATGGCTAGTTTAGACAGACGGAAAGGGCTCGTCTAGGGGCACCCGGCAAAGTATTTATCCAGCAGGGGAGAAGGAACGAAAGAGGAGGGGGCAGAAAAAAGCCCTTTTCCGAGTCAGATCTGTTCCCCTCTAGGAGAGGTGGCGGCGTTCCTCGAGAAACGTACCGAGTCGAGGCAAAGAAGCCGAAAATATCTGGGTAAGCGGAAAAGAGTATCGGAATCGCCGCGGAGTCAGTGCTCGAAAGACCAGGGAATGAAGGCACGCTCCAGAACGAGCAGAAAAGCAGTTCGGCAGATCTACATGCACGGCACCGAACAGCTCGTAAGCCGCAAAGTTCAGAATAGTGAACAAGAAATCGAAAAATTTCGACGACATCTTCTTTGTCGCGGTCGGACAGCACGCAAGAATTAGAAGGGTCCGTGGACGACCAACAGCAGTTAGGGGGGTGCCACGTAGAGCATGAGCGAGTAAACCCAGGTACCATCGGACTTCTTTGATGTTTGAGAAGGAAGCCTAACTCGAGGGATAATCGGTTAGGGCTATCGGACAGGATCTCATCTAAGAAGGCCAATCCCGCGATTACCTCTCGACTTCAAATTGTCTAAAAACGAGATGTGTAGGGAGAAGGAGGAATGGAAGGAGGGGAAGGGATTTTTACCGGGGCAAATGGGACCTCTGCCAAGAAATAACCCTCGAGTAGTTAAAGAAAAAAGGAAGAGTGGGGGGGGGAGAAAATCAAGGGGCAAATGAACATGCTTTTTATGTCGTAAAAAAAAGTCCGCTATGAAACTGTAAAGGGGTAAGATAAAGGAGAGGGTCACGGTTAATCTACCGAACGTGGATCCAAGCGTAGATAACGAAAAAAGGTGTTACCGCAACCGTAGTGCCCGCGTCACCGGGGAAGGGGCCGGGAGGGAGCCAAAGAGGTAGTGACCTTGTGTGGCAGTCACCGGGGAGCTTGGGGTAACCTCAGATATACGAAGCTTCTAGAGACTAAGGAGGAGGCAATGAGGAAAAAACTGGGGGCCTGAAACTGCTCTTTGAAATAGGCGGAATTTCTTGTAACTAGCGAAGAAAGAGCCTCGTCCTCATTGGAGTCTTGGAAGTCGCCCGGGGGAAAAAAGAAAGAGGCAAAATATAGAGAGAAAGAAGACAGGAAGAGTTCGTTTAACGGGGACATGTTTTGGGGGATGGGGGAATCTGCGCCTCATGAACTCCCCGGACAGAGGAATCTATGAGAAGGAAAGGGGGGGAGGAAAAAAGCAGGCGGCCCAGGGTCGAGCACTCAGAGTCGGCCACTCTATTATCAATACAAGATTATTATCAGTGATCGAGCCAGGAATGGGAAAAGTAGAGGGGACGGGGGGGGGGGGGCTGGAGTGAGGCTCTGGGTCGAAAGCAAATGGATGCCTGTGGCGCGACTTTCTGAGGGAAAAGTAGAATTAAAGAAGGGGTCATCAACGAACAGCACGGGGTCACATCAAAGACTTCACGCTGAAGAACATCGCAGATTATTTGGCATCGTCGAGTAGGAACAGGAGTGGAAGGGAGGAGGTGTAAATATGTTGGAGTCACTTGGATATCTCGTAAGTCTGCCAGATCAGGTTGGGGAGAAGTGGGGGAGGAAGTCGGGATGCGAGGGAGACTGGTCATTGGGGGATTCTCTAGTTGTAAGTTTCGACCATCAAGTCGGGAACAAGCTGGAGGGGGGGAAGTCTCAGTAAGTAATCGGGTTAAGGACAATAAAAGGGGAAAACTAGCCGTGGGGACGTAGTACGAAGGAAGGGGAGCAAGAGGGGATCCACTTTACAGACTTGGTGGCCGGAGTTAGCCTACGCTCCGGGCGACCATAGGGCGAGTAGGAGAGGGAAGACCGGGAGGTAGATTGGAATTCATTGTGAGGATCTGTGGGACTCACCCCGGAACAGGGGAAATGGAGGGGAGGGTGATCTTTAGAGGACAATACGCTGAAGCTCGTGCTAGTTTTGGGCGCTTTGAATGTGAGGAAAAGGGGGAACAGAGACCGGGTAAGAAAAGCTCTTATCAGTTGATGGGGACTCAGATAGAGGGTCTGAAGAAATCTACAGAAGTTGACCGAGATCTACCAAAGAGAAGCTCAAACAAAAAACAAAGGGGGGTGGAACGAGTTTTAAGGTCCTGAGGGGGGGGGCGGGAGCTATATTTCAGCGAGAAACCCATTTTAAAGCTAAAGAGGAAGAAGAGTATCCCAGAAGGTAAGAAGATAAGGGGGGGAAGCCAAGCCTAGTCCGGGAAGACCTAGAACACCGAATCCCTTAATTCCAGGTGGGTTAGAGGAACCCCACTAAAAAGAAAGAAGCTTAACTGACATTCAATAAAGGATACCTTCCTTGAAAGATTGCCTTATCGTAACGGAAAACCCAATTGGGAAAGGAAGGCTAGGGGAAAGGAACAGTCAAGGAAAGTTGCGAGGAAATTCGTTCATCGAATCATCTCAGACTGCGGGGTCCATAGGCTCCCAAATGATCCTGTGAGGGGAGAACCCAAACAGTTAGGAGAGAACTAAAATAGACGTGACCAAGGGGTCAACTCAAAGGGCCCCACGTCTCCCACATTAGAGGAGAGGGTACAAGCGAAGGTAGCTCCCGCGGTCCGGCAATCTTGCTCTAACATATGGAGAACTCCGAATCTAAACATCTCAGCTCCTAAATTTTGGTGACAGAGGATATTACTAGAAGCATTGGAAGAAGTCTAAAAGGGGGGATTCAAATGTATACCAAGAATCATCACAAAAAGTGGGGAAAAAGGCGGAGCCTGCGAGTCCTCCAGCGAAAGTTCAACGGGGAAAGATAACGTTCCAGATGCTCGACGGGCGGAGGACAGGGCAGTGAAGAGCAGATTAGGGAGGTTCTTTAGATGGTAAACTTAGAATAGAAAAGAAAGACAAAAAAAAGGGGCAGTCCTTTAAGTCTTCACAGTTAGGGGGTCCCTAGGGAAGGGTTAAATGGGAAAGACCGCCTAAACATGACTTGCTTAGGAATTCTCAAGAGTAAGGAAGGGAAAAGGACACGGAACATGAGAGGTGACCAACAGAGTCGCAGCTCCTGTCTGGCCTCCTTACGACTTAGCGATCTCAGCAGCTTGAAGAATGTGTATGAAAAAAAAACCGTTCTGATACCACGATACCTCAAAAGGTGAGGACTCCTAACGTCCAAGAAGGGGCCGGGGCAAACTAGGGGGGATTTATGGCATTCAGTAGTAGGAAATGGGGTTCCTAATCGACAGGAGAAGTCCAAAAACGTACCTCGCATTAAAGTCTTTACCGGGAAGGGAGGACCTGAAGAAATATTAAGACTCAACGAACCCAGTTAGAAGACTCGCTGTAAATGACCACAAAGATTAGATCCAAAACCTTCCCTGAGGCAGGAATTGATTCTCCTACAGGATAGTAACCGGAGGCCTCTGGAAAAGAAGAGGAAAAAAAAAAGCCGATGGTTGAGGGGAAAAAATGTGTGCTGAGGCTATACTGGAAGATTTTATGAGAAAGATCTAATCCGGCTCTGAAGGAGGAGGGCCTTTTGAGGAGAATATGGCCGTGATGGAGGCAAAAGTCAAGAAAGGGGGTACCAATGAGGACAGGAGGAGGAGTGCAGTTGCTGTCCTCCCCAACGGATTTAGGTCCCGAAAAGGCGTCGGGGTATTTAGGGCCTCCGAGAAGATGCATAAGATGTTGAAGGGGGGAGGATTGGGGGGGGGGAAACTCTCAGGAGATATTTATTTCCTCCAAGTCTTCGCTCTAGGGGGCTTTGAACGATCCGTCGTGCACCAGACATAGGATAATAGGAGGAGGGAAGGGGGGGGAGAGTTGGAAGGTCTAGAAAAAGCATCGCTGATAGTATAGAGTCAACCTATTATTCCGGAGAAGGAGAGTGACTCGGGAAAGAGGTTACCTCGGAGACACTCTAAAACTCCTGGGGGGACATCGAGATCAGGTTCTCAAAAACTCGTTCAGAGGTATTGGAAAAAGGGAAGGGATACAGGGGGAGGAGAGCAAAGGGGGCCCTGTTAATGGTTCGACTTCGGCCAGAAAAGGAAGAAGTAGTACCTGGGGGGGTGTAGAACGCGGCGGGGAAAGTGAAAAGGGAGAGCGGAGGCGAGAGAATTCGTCTCTACGGGGACTAGCTGTGGCGGTCGAAATAAAAATAGCTCCTAGGGGGGAGCGAGGACCGTCTGACTAAGAGTGAGAAAAAAAACAGGGCTCGAAAAAGGGAAAAGCGGAAGACGACGGTGCCAGGGCTAATGCAAAAGTATCGGAAGAAATGGTCCGGCTGCTTCTTGAGGGTGCCGGTACCGAAGTAGCTCTATTGGGGTCTCGAAGGGAGGGAGAGGGGAGTGAGACATAGACATGAGGGAGCAAAAGAGGGAGGATCGGCTAAAGGGTTCGTTGGACGGCAAGCCAAATCAGGAGCGGTCCGCATTTCAAGAGAGAGAGAAGGGGTAGCGAGGGGGGAAGGGGGAGAGGCGAGACAAAGAGAAGGAGAGGGCTCTGAGCGAAAATCAATTCACCCTCTGTTCGACAAGAACTAGAGAAAAAACATAACTCGAAAGATAAAGATAGAATTCGCTCAGCTTCCGTTGAAGAGGAGAGGGGAAGTGGAGAAATACCTCAGGAAAAAGGAGGGACCGGGGACGATCCCACTGGAAAGGGGGTCGTAGTACCACTCCTGTCAGGGAAAGCGTCCGAACTGCGGCCCTAGACGGAAAAAAAGTTTCTGGTCTCCAACTCTACCGGAAGGAGCACTAGGGGGTAAGAAGAGGGACGACAAGAAAATGAAACTATGAAGAAAAGGAAAGGAGAGAAATTTACCCTAAATCGTCGGAGTTCTTAGGGGAGCAAGATCCGAGGAACGACCAGGCCTCGACGCGGATGTCGTAGCGTCCGGGAAGGGGGTAGAAGGGGGAGGGGAGGGGGGATATTGAGGGTCCTCGAGAGAAGGAAAAAAAATGGTTTCAAGACACCAACCCAGAACTATATAGAAAATGTGAAAAGTTCACGGGAGACCGCCAGTCGCCACCGAAGAGGATCCTCGAAAGAAAGGGAAAAGAAAAAACGCAGGCAACGAAGAAACAAGGCCCAGTTTTTTGTCGATATCGAGCAAAGGACGATGTAAGGGTAAGGTACCCGAAAAAATTGTAGTCATCTTCCGTCAAAGGGAAAAAGAAGGGGACGAGAAGGGAAACTGCCCATCCAATGGCTGGTCAAGCACCTTCAGGGAAGGAAAAAAACCTCTGACTGAGAGGTGTGCCTATTTCTGGGTAATAAAAGAGGCCAAGAGAGGCGTATTAGAAGACTTGATCTTCCTCAGGTCTTTAAGACGTGCGAGAATCGATCGGGAGCAGCATTTGTGTAGAAGAGAAAGATAGGCAGGAGGACATTCAGGTTTCTCTCGGAACGGGCACGCCGATCCCATCTTTAAAGGCAACGGGACGGGAGGAAAGAACAAACCACAAAGGGCTGCAAGCCAGGAGACTGAACAGGATTCCATCAGAGAGGGAGAAATTCAATGGAAGAAAAGAAGCGGGGGACTAACAGGTGAAACTTTTCGGGGTCTGCAGCGCAGGACCATCTCCTGCTTTCTGTTGTCCATCACTGAATCCAAGGGGCGGTAGAAGAGGACAGCAGAAGAGGGGGGGGGAAGAAGGGCTAAGCGGATCTCTCGCAGACAACATAAGGAATACACGGGTCGTGATTCAGGGTGGGCGACGGGGGGGGGAAGAAGAAGGGGGAAAGGAAAGATGACCGGAACCAGCTAATCCTAAGGGGAGGGTTCACTTACGACGATATTCACGAGGACCCGACTCAGGAAAGAGAGGGAAAAAAAGGGGAGGGTCCGTCTTATAGGATCGAGGACTCGTTGAGGTGTACAGTAGGGTCAGGGTTTGCTAGGGGGAAAAGTCAAGCCGAGTAAGATAAAACAGAGGAAAGGGAAATGAGAGGCAACAGACGCGGTTCTGAAGGAAGGCACTCTTTTGAGTGGTTTAGGATTCACCTGTCCTGGGTTTAAGAAACTATATCGGCCTCGCGCTCTCAACATTGGAGCAAAACAGGTGTGGGCCCGAGGAGTAGCCTAAACGATAAATCTTGGAAGGAAAGTAGGGGATGTTAACGGAGACTACGCTAGAAGCAATGGCTTTTCTCTTGATTGGAAAAAAAACTTACCAACAGGGTCCACAAGGTCTTCTCCAAACAGATCCAGCAGCCGGGAGGGGGGAGGAAATAGGGTCAAAGGGGGGTGATGCGAAACTCGGTTATGGATCACTGGACCCTGAGGTCAAACTTCCGTTATACAGAAACTTCGAGCATGTGGCCGAGCAGCGCTATTCAGAGGGCACGAGAAGCAGGATGAGGAGGAAGAAGACGCGAAGGAGGGGAAGAAACCTTCTGTTGAGGAGAGATGTGAAGTTCAGGAACTTGTCGCCAGAAACGAAGGAGTTCGACGGCGCCATGCGATGACGGTCGAATTAGGACGAAAAGAAAATGTCCGCTATAGAGGGAATGCAACAAAGTTGTTCAATCTGCGCGTCGAAAAAAACTGTGGGAAGCGGTCTTTTCGGTGAGCGATACGCCTCAGATAAAGGGAGGGTTCTCCATCAGACGATCAGGGGGGGAGAAAGGGGGGGGCTTAGTAGGGGAGGAGGGGCGTGAGGAATCATGGGCATTAGTGGGTTTTTTTTTTTTGAA
>Ga0179591_1275186_pt1 | contig 11732 bp, 11 predicted proteins | sample CZOMad2_1_08_16f_FD_182891 | JGI IMG/M metagenome (GOLD analysis project Ga0179591, IMG submission 182891) | Vadose zone soil fungal communities from Angelo Coast Range Reserve, California, USA - CZOMad2_1_08_16fungal (PacBio error correction) | ecosystem: Environmental > Terrestrial > Soil >...
CCGGCCCTTGCGCGAAACGGATCATCATTTTGCCCACGAACTGATGCATCGTCTGGTTCGCGGTCGACGCCTAAACCGGGGTACGCTATGGCCCACAGGTTTTCCGATCTTCGGTTCGGCAATATGGCATGGTGATCTCAAACTCGGCATGTGGCGTGGTTGGTGCAGATAGCCTATTATTACATAAGTTTCTGGTGCGCCTCTGTCCATCGTCCACGGCAACGGTTCAGTTTTCGGCGGCTGGTTATGATGGGCCAGTTTACGCGTGTTGTTTCTAATGCGAGCCTTTCTCGAGCGTTTCTATTCGTGCCTTTCGTAATGCGTCGTGATCTTTTCTTTTTTGGTCATAATTTGTTCCTGGGCCGGTTCTGTTGACTATGTCTCGCTTGCCATGCCTGACCACTAGTTTCGCGTCGCGTTTGTTGGGGAGACATTATACCGCTGCTGGTACGTTTTGCCTGAAATAGCGGGGAGCCGATCAGTGGTCGTATGAGTGGGTCTGGGTCTGTTTATATCTGCCGACCGGGAACTTTCGAACGCCATTTAATTGTCATCTGGTGTGATACCGTCGGCTCCCGTGCTGTAGGACAATACTTTCTGCGGCTGCGGTCGTCGCCTTCTTGTGGGGGTACTGCTGATACCTTGGTGTCACTGGCGTTTGGCGTGTTCAAGCAGACGGTTGCCTCATGATATTCTATCTGGGCTTATAATGTTGGCGTTCTCCAGCCCATCGCGATCGATCTGCCCCTTCCTTTAATGGTGGAAGGAGTGCCGCGCGTTGATCGATGGGAACCAAGACGCGGTCATAGTCTTCCTTTGTCTTGCTTGTATAACCGACGTGACGGTGTTGGGCGAGCCGCTTCTCTGCTGCAGTTCGCTTGATCGCTGTATTGTTTCACAGTGCTGTGGCTTTTCCGGTAACTGGCCTGTCAGCAACTCATGTTCCCTTCTTGTCGAGCGTTACTTATGTTGCCTTATCCTTGGTCTACGAAAGCACGTGTTTTTTGTTTTTTTAGGGTGAAAGCTCCTATGTTTGGGGTGTGGCGCAACCCCACTTCGACAGCTTGGTTGTTCCTGGTCCTTCCCATTTCGTTTCTCGAGGGCTTTGCAATAGATTGGGTGCGTTCACTTTTTTTGTGGTCTGAGTCTGCGCCGGCTTGTTGATGCTGCTTGCCATGGCCAATATCCCTATAGCTTTTCTTCACTGTGGCGTTGCGCATTCCGGTGAGTTTGTGTGCGTGCGTCTCGTTCGATCCCAATCAGCAATTTCTTTTTGTGAACTGTGAAATTATCGGATGGCTCAACTACTACAATCGCCTTCTGTTCGTCTACGGTGTCCGATGTTCCCAATCATTCGCTTTGCTTTCAACTGTATGGCTCTGGCCTCAGTGTCGGAGCCCGCCGTTCTTGCCTTGTGATGTGGTCAGCTCCTGTTACGCGTTTCTTATTTTCCTGCTAACGGCTCTCGCTCCATTCCGCCTTTTCTTTCGCCTTTTCTTTTTACATTTGCCTTTGCCAATGTGAACCTCTCTGCTTAGGCTAAGTATTCGGTGGTGTTTGTCTGACGCTAAATGCCCCACAATGCTTCATATTCTTGGTCTCTCCTCTCTCCTCTTGGCATTCTTGGCTTTTTTCTGAGAATGTCAGATGTGTACGTTTCCCATTCGGTTTTCTCTAGCCTGCCTCTCTTCCCGGTGTCGTGTCTCTGTCCTTCGGCTGTCCGATGAGGCGTTTTTCTCGTAATAATTGCGGTCTCGGGTTCGTTTCGTCGGGCGTTCAGTTTTGTGTTGCTATGGTTCTTCTCTTTGTCCATTTGCGATTATGCTCTTCTAGAGAACGCTGCGATATCTTGTCGTGTCACATTTTCGTGAGCTTGCAGTACGGGAGTCTGGCCTTCTGTGGTGAGTTCTTCATTCTCTTTTCGCGGGCTGTGCGTGCCCATGCGTATCGCCATTCTATCTTGTCTTATTTTTTCTGTTTCAAGAAAGAAGTCCTCTAGTAACTTCGGCCGTGTATCACTATTTATAATCTTTGATCTTGACGTCCGTTTTGCATTCTTGTTCCGTTTTTGGTGTGTGGTGCTCAGTTTCACTCTAGTCTGAACTGATCTTCGTTAACGGGCATTTGTTTGCGTTCCTTCCTTTTTTTTTCCCCTTCTTGACTCGTTATGGGGATTGGCGTATACACTAGGTGAGTGATTTCTTGTTTCTTATCTTAGAGTCCCGGACCCTTCCTTATTCTTTCCTCTGTGTTGTCCATGTCTGTTACTTTTTCTCTGGGGTGGTGTTTTTCTGCATGCCGTTCGTTTGGCCTTATGTGGACTAATGACCTTATTCCGTCTTCTTTTTCGCGTCGTTCAGAGTTGGGTTCTCCGGTTCGTCGAGTTTGTGGCGATATTGTCTGGAGACGTGTGCTTTCAAATCGCTATACCTCCCGATTGTCTTGTCTGATGGCCTCATATATGTACATGTCTATAAATTGAAACATTGTCGTTTCTTATGTTTTTCTTAACGTCCCTGCGGGTGATCAAGGTCTTTCGGCCTCCCAACGGTTTTGTGGTATATTGCGGTGTAGTAGCCACTACCATTTAACAGAAAATTCTGGCAGATCCACTTAATTTTCGAAGGACATGTATTTTGCAATATCAGGTGCTTATACTTGATCAGGGACTATGTTCGCAATGCAATCTTGCTTTCTAATGATCTTAGTTTTTTTCGACTTGTTGTTGAGCGTGTCTGCCATCTTGCTCTCCTTAGTTCTTCCTATCTTACTATGTTTTTTCGTGTTATTTGTTCTGTTGGGTATTCCTATCGTTGCCGTCATCTGCGTCAGTCTTTAGAGGTCTATTTGTTCTTTGACTGAACCTTTTTTACTTTCCAATCTCGCGTTTTACTTAGGAGATTTTCCATGTATATTTCTCCTGGTATTGCAAATTCTGCATCAGTTGTCGCCAGGTATCGATGTACTAGACATGACTTTCGCTCTGTCCGGGGCAACTTCAGGGTTGTGTCGTGAAGGGTCATGTGAGAACTGGGTGTGATGCTACGGGCGCCTGTACTTTGCATCATAAATGTCTTCTTCTTGGTGGAATTAATCTCGTCTTTGTGCTTTGTTGTGTATAACTGATTTCGTTTTCTTTTTCTCTTGCATCGTCTCCGTCGGTCTGGTCGCTTGGCGATGCATGGACAAAGCCGCGCCTTTTTTGTCTGCTATAACCCGGATAGAAGTTGTCCCAATCGAAGAGAACCAGGAGTCTTCTACGTGTGTCGATGTCGCACTCCCTCTAGTCTTCGTTTTTTTCGATTTTTTGTTTCCAGATTCCATTTAGCGGTTAGTTTTCCTTGTGAGTTGTCTGGGCGCGTCCTCCGAGACTGTTCAGGTCATTCCAGTTGTCTTTACTGCTTGGCTGCTGCTTCGCCTGCTTACTTTGTTCTTTCTTATGTTTTTTAATTGTACGCCTCGTCAAGGGCCGTGAAGAACAGGCGTAGCTCCATCCATTTGCCTTTTTTGACACTCAACTGCGGGGAAAGCAGCATGTCTAGTCCGCGGCAAAAGCCGTAGTCCCCTTATAATGCTCTCGCGCGTATATGATTGAGAGAAGCAATAACGGTCCTGAGCTGGCGTAGCATGGGTTGTTTTCCCCGCTCGTTTTTTCCGTTCCGCTTTGAGGTGCCGTCTACCGTATCCTTACAGTGCCTTCCTCGTTCTGTGTCGGTCGGGCCCTTTATTCTCATTGTTTCTTCTCACATGCGCTTCGTTCTGATGAGGGCAATTCCCATAACCGAGCTAGGCAATAGTCTCTCCTCAGCAGAATGTTCATTAACATTACTGGGTTAGGAGGATGGAAAATATTAGATGTATATTTGGTTCTGCTTCGTATGGACATTGCCGCTTCTGGTCGTGTTGTGCGTCTTTTTTTGTGTGGACAACTAGGCGATTTCGGTTCCGGATTCGACATGGTATTTGTGTGTGACGGCTCGCTGGACTTTGGTGTGGGTGTCAAGGCGCCTGTCGTCTCGTTCTCGCATCTGCGTTTTCTTGTTGCTTCCTGCCTAGCTTTATTTCGCTGGGTGGCGGAGGAGTATCGTTGGGGCTTTTGCTTGGTGACTTGGATGCTGCTGGAGAAGATAAGGCTTGCTTTCTTTCCCGTACTAGTTGGTCGTGTTCAACCTGTTGGCAGCGGATGTGCGCCGCCTGTGTTTTTTTTTGTCGGTTGCCCCTTTTTTGCGTGGCTTGTTCTTCCCTTCGTGGTTTGAGTCTTGTTGTGGTTTGTAGTGCAGGGGTCTTAGCTGTTCATCTGTGATGAGTTCCTGGTTACAGTTGCTGCGGTGCGCGTCGCGTCTAGACAATTCTCCTAGGGAACTCCTTGCTGTGGTAATTCTGAATTTTCGAAGAGTGTGTTGCTGCATCCGGTTCCGTTGAAGCTGTGGTCGTTGGGGATGGGGGGGTTGGGAGGGGGGGGTGGGGGGTGGGGGTGGGGGGGGGTGGGGGGGTAGTGGGGGGGGGGGGGGTGTGTTGTGGTTTCTTCGTTGGGGGTCAGGTTTAGTCGGTAGCAAGAGGGTCGGGGCGGCTTTGTCTTGTATTATGAGGTGTCGACGCCGATTCGAGCGATGTAGTATGCAGAATGTTAAGTTTCTGTTTGGCTTCTTTTCAGGCATGCGGTGATTCTTTCAACTCTTAGGAGCATTTTGGTTTCTGGTTCAATGGTGCGTGTCGTGACATCATCCTAAGTCTACTGCTTTCCCTGGGTCTGTGTTCATTCCCCTTAAGGTGCCTGACATTTGATTGTAGTTTTTCTCTTTGTCTCTGATTCCCCTGTGCGCTGATCTTTTGGAAGATGTTTGGTCAATCTCGGATATTGGACATCATTGTCCCGGTTTCTAATATGGTGCTGTTGTGCCGTGTTTGTTCGGCTATATTGTTTCTCGTGAGTGCCATCTTTTCTCGCCTTGTCTGCAGCTGGTGTCATAATGGCGCATCGTCCAGGGTCAGGGCGTAGGCTGTCAGCGGCGGCGTTGCCTTTTCGTCATTTCTGGCTCGGCTATGGCTCTTTGGGTGCTGTCCGTCATATCCGACTGGCTGTCTTTTTTAATCAGTCCTATGTCTTTTAAATTGTGGATGCCGGTTTTGTTCATGTGTTTTATGTTGTTGGCCTCGCTTTTTCTTGTATTCATGTCGTGGCTTTCCGATTGTCTCTGTGTCTATATCAGTCCTGTTGCGGGTTTCTTTTGCTTATTCTCCGGTCGTTGTCGGCAAATGTATGGCGGTTTTCAATGTGTTCCTTCATTTCTCTTTTGGTCATTTTCTTTCCTTATCGGCTGTCCTTCATGAAAGTGGACATATTGCGGGGTCTGCTGCTGCTTTTTTGTCCATGCTTTGGTCAGCACATTATCGCATGATTCTCTGTTTGTTAACCGGGGTTGTCCATATCTTCGGGGAATCTGATTGATTTCAGGTTTTGTTTTCTTTGTCGAACTGCTTTCGGGCTTGTCGGTATGGTCAAGGCTGTAACGTACGTCGCCGGGTCTCGGTATGTTCGAATGCCGGTCTTCCTGTACGTCCTCCTCTCCCTCAGGTTCGCGGGAGGGCATGGGGTCAAATGTCTTCGTAATCGTATTTCGTCTCTGAACTCTGATGGGTCTTTTTGTGCAAATTGGCAGCGCTGTTTCTTGTCCACCGCGGTCGATCATGATATTATTTGCTCGCCGTTTGCCTTTGGGTCTTTGAGGTTTCTGTGCTTAGGTCTATTTGGCGTGGCGTTGGCCCGCTCAGGCGGAATGGAGAAGCTGCCCACAGAAGGTGACTGTCCGGCGGTATCGTCTTGCTGAGCTTCGAATGCGCGTATCGCGCGTTGGGGCCATGAGTTGCGTGGGTTTCGACTGAAGACCTCGTTGTTCGCTGGAACGCGAATTACTATTTTCCTCCTCCGTAGGCCCCGTATATTCTGAACGTCCCATAGGGGTCAGGCTAGGTATATACTTTGGTAGGCGGTATTCCGAATGTGTCCTTTTTCTGTTCCGCCGCGCTTGTCTTCCAGCGGTCTGAGATCCTAGTTAGTTCTTGTTGGGTCTGTTAGTTGTCTGGATTTTATCCACTTACCGATTTGCTTGGCCGTAGGGTGGTCCTTTGCACGACTATGTTTTGCCGGTAGTCGGTTGTCGAAAGTGAATTTGGCGGATGGGTCTGTAGCCGCAGAGCTGTGCGTGTCCTGCTTGTATTGGTGCGTGTTCGGTGGCAGAGTAGTTGGGCTCTCTGACTACTTGAGCCTCTGCCATTGAGTTTGGTTTTGAATGCGTCTTGAATATTTTGGGGTACATTCGGCTCTATCGTTGGTATTGCTTTGATTGTGCGATGTTTAGTTGGCTCATCCTGTATATTTGCAGTTTGTCTTCTTCACTCATCGTGTGATTGCGTGATTGGGTATCGACCTGAGACGCCGGCCCCAGTCTCGGATGCTTCGCCGTGTGTCTGTCTGTGGGTATTATTGTGATGACCGGCCTCACTTTTTTTGGCCCTTGTTGTGCTTGTTTCCGTTTACGTGGTTATCCTTTGGTTCTCATTATTGTGGCTGTCTCTTCGTCGTAAATTTGATCCGTCACGTGCATAAGCTTGGTCTGTAGGTGGGGTCTGTTCGCGCCCGCTTTACTTTTGTTATTTGCTTTTCCTGTTAAAAATCCTGGTTGCTTGTTTGCGAACTGACGTTGGCATATGTGCTGCTTTTCTTATTGTAGGGTGCTTGGTCGTTGGTTGTCGACTTTGCTGTTTTGTTCTTTCTTTCTGGTAGCTGCGCACTATGCTATGTTTACATCTCGCTGCTCCGCTCGTTTTCGTCGAGAGTTTGTCGTTGTGTTATGTCGGTTCTCGCCCTTCGTTCGGGTGTGTCTCATTCTATGATATTTTCTGCCCTGTTCTGTGTGTATGTCCCTGGCGATCAACGCGGGGAAATCGGTCTTCACTAGTGTATGCCATTCAGGCAGATCGATCATCGCGTGGGTTGTGGATGGCTTCTTGCAACATCATAATCTCCTATGTATATGCTTATGTATTGCAACACAACGGTTCTTGAAACGACTATATATTTTCTTGCAGTTCACCGGTACTCCGCATCCATGCTGACAGCTGCCTGCGCTCGTAGGATTTGGTCCTTCTTCATCAGGATTTCGTCGGTATCCACCTTCCATTGTATATCTGGCGTGCGTGTGGTTTGCCTTCGGTCGGGCAGATAGATCCATGATCTATTGCGCCTCTCGCTTTTACTGTTGGATTTTTTGGATCCCCAGCATATTCGGCGTACCCGAGTTTCGTATATTGTTCTCTCCATCCTGAGGCGGCTTCTGCTTGTGGTTCTTGTCTGGGGGGGTCGAGTCCATTGTTTTATCTCCATGGCTCCATTGGCTTTTATCCTTTTGCCGGTCATTTTCGGCCTTGATGGCACTACTTTGTTAGCTGCTTTCCGGGTTTGCTCGTTGATCTTAGGTACGGGCTCATCCATCACTTTGTTCTTCATTGTCCGCTCTGAACCGTATGTATCTCTCCTGCCGTGGGTTTATCGATGAGGTCAGGTCGGTTTCTCTGAGTTACTTTATGTAAGTAATAGTGCTTTTGTGTCGCCTTACTTTCTCGGCCTTTTCCTTATGCTCGGGTCTTTGATGATCGCACGTTCATGGGTCCATTTGTATTGACTGAAAATTTCGCTGTGTCATATTGGGATGTGTTTTGCCTCGGTTCGTGTCGGTCGATCTTATCGCGCGTAACTGAGTGTAACGGTGTCTAAGTTCAGTCGTGGCAAAACATCTGTCATGATTCCGTGGGTTTTCGCGCGCAAAGGGCACGGGGATTCATTGGCTTCTTGCAACATGACTAACAACGGATTAGGTATTTGAAAATATTATTTTGATTGAGAGAGTGGTTTTGTCCGTTGCCTATTCGGTGCGCTTGTCTGGTGAACGTGTCTGTTTATTTGTTTCTTATTCTCTAGTTGGTCGTTTCTTCTATACGACTTTTTTTTATTGTTGTCGGGATGGTTTTCGGTCGTTTTTGTCGCGGGGTCCGGGACTTGCCGACGATTGCTCGGAAGATTCGCTATGCACAGGGTTTTTTCGGCTAGATAATTTTGGTCATTGTTGGTTGTTCTCTGATAATGCACGTGCAAGTTGTGGGCGGGTTGGGCAATTTTCTTATATTTATTTTTACATGATTCAGTTCGTTGGCGGTCCTCGTTCTCATTTGTCCGCCATAGTTTCTGGTCCACGGGCTAATGGATCTTTATTTTTGTGCTTTTGGTGCTGTGTGGGTATGGTATTGGCTGCAGTACGTCTTATATCGAGCCCTTTGTTCCGGGTGTCTTTCATTTCGTGCCTTCTGGTATGCCGTTGAACCGGCCTAATTTTGCTCTTTGTGTTGCCTGGGTACATTGGCTCTGCTGCCTTGACATGATCTGCCTTACTAGGCGTTTAGCCGTGTCGGTTGGGTGATGGACATATGATACGCTGGTAGCTAGTTATGGGTGGTTGGCCGTAATGCGCTGGGTGACTGCTCGTATTCAGTTGGCGATATGAGAGTTGCGGTTCTGGGTTCTGGTTTATCTGCTTGTCCGACGTCTCTGTTTTGTTGTGGGTTTTGTTGGAGAACTTCGTACGTTCCATTGATTACTTGGGGTGGGGATATCTGTCCGGTGACGGTCTCCCCGTGGGGTACAATGACTCTGAGCTTCGGTTCGTCGCCTTGTGATGACGGATTAAGCGGTGCACTTTCGTTGTGTCGTTTTCTAGACCGTTGGCATTTCATGATATCTTGGATTTTATTGATGTTGGCCGTTCGTTTGTTGGGCCTCTATCAACAGCCATCTTTCTTATGGCGTTGATCTGCCTGTAAATGGTGAATTGTAGTTTGTCCCTGCGTTTGATCTGAGTGGATACTCTAAGACCCGGGTGCTATATTCTCTGCTTGACGCGATCGTGCTGACGGTTCATCGTGGGGGCGAGTCCGCTCTTCTCGCGCATTCGAGGATGCGCCTGAGTTTAGTCATTGCTTTTGGTCTTGTGGCGGTCCGGGTGTTTAACGGTGCCTTTTTGTCGTTCAACGCATGGCCCTCTTTCTGCATTCTGGAACGGATAGTGGGCCATCCTTTCGAACTATTGGCATACTCGCTTGGTTTGGTTTCTTTTAGGTAAAGCTTTTACATGTGGGGTCGGCTGCCCTTTTGTATTTTTGGGGCCACTCTGACCTAGTCTCGTTTGTTTCGCCTTTTTGGATCAATTTTCGGCGTAGGCGCAGAATAGTAGGGTTCCGTTCACGATTTTTTTTTGTCTCTTTTTCTCGCGGCTTTTTGGGCGTTATTGTTTGATTCCGTTGTCGCATCAATATTCCTGGCTATGCGTCCACGGGTCGGTTTTCTCGAGTTTTGTGTGTCTGTGGCGTCCCGGTTCGGAATCCATCACATTCTATGGTGGGTGATATTCTAGGATATTCGGTGGTATGGCGCATACTATTCAATCTGCCAGTTCGTTTCTTCTATCGTGCCGATGTTCTCCAACATATTTATTACTTCGAGGGGCTTTTCATTATCCTTGTATTGCGTTGGGCTGCCGTGGCGTGTTATGTCCCGCTCTTTGTCTTGCGCCTGGCAGCTCGGACGGGTGTACTTGTGTCTGTTTTAGGTGTTTTTGTTTTACCGTCTATTGCTGGTCCTACGCCTTCGCGTCCATTCCTTTTGTCCGCTTGATGCGCTGGAATTCGTTTCCGTGGGTTTCCCTCAGGACCCACCCTAGTTTTTCGGGCAAGATCGTGTGTGTGTCGATTCTTTCTATGTGTAACTTTGGATCCCTCATCTAGCTCGATCTGTGTCTTTCAGAGTCGTCTGGGCGATCGCGGTGGCGACAGTTAGGCGGCGCCCATTCGGTCCTCTCTGCCTTACTTCCTGGCTCTTTTTGTTTTCCTTCTCCGCTGCCGATGGGGCGTTCTCAATATTTTTTTTCTGTGCGGTCTTTTTCGTGTGGTCGTTCGCGTTCTAGTTGTATTTTTGTTTTTTTTTTGGGGTGCCTTTTTCTTTTCGTCGCTATTCATACTCTAGGAATTTTTCTTTTTTTGCTCGATACGTTCTTAATTCGAGGTCTCCAGTGACGGGATTCGTCGCTTCTGTGGGCAGGCCTTCTTTCTTCCCTTGCCTGGTCGTTGGACATTGGCTCACGCCTAATTACCTTGTTTCCTACGTTACAGGCTCCGTCTTTTGAGGACCGGCCGGGCTATAATAGTCGTGATCGACGTTCCGTGGTTGGCAGTCGTTGCTCGTTTGGTTTTTTGCATGTTTTTTCAGTGGTTGTGGTGCCGAGTCTCATCTGTTACGGGTAACTTACTTGTTTTTGCAATGTTTGGCCACTTGTCCGGCGTTTCCCCTGTCGACTTGAGTTGGGGGCTTTTTTGGTCCAGGTGTGGTCTAGGTATTTCATTTCCGATCGAGCCTCAGGTTCGTGCTCTCGTCGTTCCTGATTTTGGTCCTTTGCCATCGGGCCGGGTTTCGCGTAGGCGCCTCAATCTGTTTTCCTGATTTTGGGATTCCTGTTCAGTCCCGGTTTCAACTTTTAGTTTTTGTTTTGGGTCGATATGTGCTGGCTGAGCTTGTGCAAGCTGGTCTTGATTTCCTACTGGATTGTGCTTTCTGATGGGAGTGGCTGCAGATAGGGATTGTGCGATGGAGTTTGGATAACATTTGTTTCCGTTTTCTTCTTTGCGTTACGTGCGGGGCTCCCAGCGGGCTTGATTCCCAATCGGTTTTGGGTTGAATCCGGTAAAGTTCATCTAGACTGAAACCGAAAGCTGTGCTAGACCACAATCTGTAATGTGACTGATTGCAGGCAGTCGGTTAGATATGACGTGACGATGGTCAGAGGCTCGTAGTCGTAAGACAGGTCCCTTGCGTCCGCTTGCTTTTCTCCAGCTTCCTTTGCTTTTGACGATTTGCGTACCATTGTGCCCAATGTCTGCGTCATGGCTGATGTAGGCGTAGTCATTGCGATCTCGTTTTTACCCTTATCGGCCTAATCTCGGGATTCGATAGATGTCCATATACTTCTGGATTGCAAACACTTCAGTGTTTGCGCCTAGTTGGATCGGTACAAGTGACTCATCTCCTCGCTGTCAGTGCCTATGCTTCATTTCAGTGTGTCGTGAAGGTCTAGTTAGGAACTTGTGATGCACTGCCGTTCTTCTTGCGCGCAAATGTCTGCTCGGGTGGATACCGCGTTTCGCCTTTCTTGGCTCTGGCGATCAGCTTTTGCTTTGCTCTTTTCATTCGTTCCTCGTTCTGCGTCTGCTTTCTAATCTATGGTGTACAAATGCCTGCTGCTCTTCTTGGCTTTCGCGGAGAAATTTGCCGATTCGTAGAAAAGAACGCTAGCTTCACGCCGCTGGCTGCACTTACCCTTCGCATTCATTTTTATTCCTATCGGCGTTCCTGGAGTTGTTCTAGGCAAGAAGCGCGCCGCTCACGAGATCTTTGTCCCAGTGGTATTTCCGCTTGACGTCTGCTTGGTCTTCTGTCATACTTCACCTTCTTGATTGGAATACTGGGTCTCCGGCATATGGTGCCTTTTGTTTTCAAAAAATAGTTTTAGGCGGCGCCTTAATCAGTGTAGTTTGCACGCAATCTGCTGGGGAATATTCAGATTTGTGCATAAGTCTTAGTTCCGGGTTCGTATATAAGACCCGCGATATCTCGTAGCGCGCGTAAGCAG
>Ga0179591_1304014_pt1 | contig 11732 bp, 9 predicted proteins | sample CZOMad2_1_08_16f_FD_182891 | JGI IMG/M metagenome (GOLD analysis project Ga0179591, IMG submission 182891) | Vadose zone soil fungal communities from Angelo Coast Range Reserve, California, USA - CZOMad2_1_08_16fungal (PacBio error correction) | ecosystem: Environmental > Terrestrial > Soil >...
AGGGGGTTATCGCGGCTGGGGGGGGAGACGGGAAAGACCGGTTACTATAGTCCGGAAAGGAAGGAACATGGAAAAGATCGGGGGTACCTTAAAGAGTCGGAGGCCAAAAAAGGAAAAAATGACTCGGGCGGGGGGGGAGGATACAGGGGGGTGAAAGGGGCTCTTTTCCTGTGTCTAAAAAAAAAAGAGGGGACACAAGACTTTTTACGGGCCGAGAGTAAAAAAGGGGCCCGAGGGGTTACACAGAAAACTGGGAGAGGTTCTTCATCGAGCGGATAGGAAAAAAGGGGGATAGGGTCACCACCCGTATGGCGCAAGAAGGGAAACCTACCTAGGAAAGAAAGGGGTCCATGGTTGAAGAGAAAGAAGGGGACGTGGGGAAACAAAAAATCCGGGGAATGAACAAAAAAGAGGGTACCTGCTTGGGGATCCGGTCAGGTCCTGAGAAAAGGAAGACACACAAAGGAGCTGGATTAGGTACGAGGGACCTCGGATAAAAAAGTGAACAAAACGTCCGCACGGCCCGAAAACATGTAAAAGGAATGGACCCCACCAGGAGTCAGCGGAACAAACCTATGTGTGCGTCAAGACTTGAAAGAGGTAAGAGAGGGAAAAAAACCACTGACTGGGGGGGAAAAAGAGAGAAGAGAGGAGGGAAAAACAGGAAGGGGGAGAGTACCACATTGGGGGGGAAAGAAACGGAGTCAGGTCAGGTCAAAAGGCATCTGGGGACAGGGGGGGTTGGGAAGAGTACGATGGGAGTTGGGACGCAGTCTCGACGAAGGGATTCCGAGGGGGGGCGAGGGAGGGAGGTTACTCCATCCTCGAGAGGGGTTCGCAAAGAATTGAAAGTGGGACATATCACAAAAAGTTCAAAGATAGGGGAGGAAAAGGAAAAGGGGATTATCACCAAAAAAGAAAGTATCGCTGGGAAAGTAGTTCAACCAGAGCTGCAAGGACATGTACGGCTCAGGGAACGTGGGGGTTGACGGACGGGCGAACTTCTCGGAATAGATAGAGCGAGGGAACGGATATCGATCCTGAGGGGAAGCAAAAAAAGGCTATCCCTACTTATTAACGGGGGAGGGCAAACTTCGGACCAAGTTCTTTTGCTCAGAGGAAGATCAAGAAAGCCAAAAGAAAGGGTAAACCTGAGAACAAAAAGTTACTTCGGGATGGGGGGCAGCTTCCGGAAACCGTGAAGGAAGGGGTGCAGGAGAAGGAAGGGAATTTCTCTTCATTTCGAAGAGAAGATCTACCGATAATCAGGGAATAAACGGGGGGAGGGAAGAAAGAGGTTCGAAAAAAGCCTGCATACCGACAGGGAGGATCCGAGGGTTTTCCTACCGGTTGATAAAAAACAAAGTTCCATACGGGGGGAAAAAAAGCAGGTCGGGAACTGAAGGGGACTCCTATCCGCTGTAGCGCTTCAATAAATTTAAGAAAAAGGAAGGGCATTCGCGAAAGTACCAAGACGGCTCACGAAAAAAGAGTGCGCAAAACTGGCTAATCCGCCTGGGATGGGGAAACGAAAAGGGAGACTTAACAAAGGAAACCACCCCGGAAGAGGAGAAGAAAAAAGGAAAAAAACGTTTATTTCCCCCATCATCGAGAACAGAAAGCCAAGAGGAGAGGGTCGCCGATGAGGGTTGTGGGGGACCTGGTCAATATGGTTTCATGCCGGAGGGGGCAATAAGAAAAGGGCGGTTAGGGAAGAGGAAACCGAAGGATAGTCTAACAGAGAAGGGGGAAGGAAAATCGACGCCGCGGAATGAAAAGAGCTTGGGATAAAAACGAGGGAAGGAGGAAGGAAACGCCGGTGCAGGGAAGCCCGTGGTGGGGGGATCAGGGGGGGGGTAACCATCGATAGGGAGAAAAGAAGGAGGCCTAGTCTGCTTTAGAAACCCTGTCTTGGGCCGGCAGGCCAGCAGAGGAAAGCCATCGACGGGGAGCAAAGAAAACGGGGAAAGAAGAGAAGGTTGACCCCGGATAGGGGGGGGTTCAAGGAGGGGTTGCGAAAAGACGTATGTGGGGGGGGGAATCAAGGGAGAAGGGGGAGGGTAGGCCTAGGGAATGGGAAAGCGAAGAGTTGGGGTTTGGAGGGGGGAAGGGGACTAGCTCGTAGCATGTGCAAGGGGGGAGAGATGGGGTACTACTGCAGTGATAGAGGGGGGTTGGAAGGAAGGGAACTGGGGGGAGAATGTGGGGGGAGATAAAAAGCCGTTGTTTTCTGGGTGTTCTCAAAGGACTCTAAAGGAGTGGGGGGAGAGCCTTCCGCAGGGGGAGAAGGAAACAGAGGAAAAAAGGACCTCTTCAGGAAAAGGTTGAAGCTATAGAGAAGGAAGCTGAGGGAGAAGAATAAATGGGTGGGGAAGACAGGGGGGAAAAGAAGAATTTTACGGGGACGGAGACAACAACCGTCGGGGCATGAAGAGGAAGTGCGTAAAAAGGCGGGGAAACTTCTTTACTAAAACTCCTTAGACTTTTGCAAGCGAGTAGAAGAAACGTTGGATTTCGTAAGGGAAGGAAGTCAGTGGGTTCATTCATCACGGACTCGGGGAACGGATAAGGCATGAAGAACTACAAGACAGGGACGTTCACTCAGAAAATTCGAACCAACCTCAATAGGAACTTAGGGAGAGACCAGTTGAAAAAAACAGAAGAGGGATGGGGGGAGAAAAAAAAAAGGGTCATAAACAAGCGGAAAGAAAGGGACTAAGACAAAGAAGTTGAGGGACGGAAATCAGGGGAGGGTCGATCTTAATGGTTTAGAAAAGACTTTGAAGAAAAAAAGGGGGAAAAGTCACAAAAGGTCTCCTTCAGGGGGGGGGGATCGAGGGAGGGGGAGTATCCTTATCGATAAAGCGGGAAAGGGGGTCACATTAGATACATGAGAGGCCGACGGGCAATGCCAATAATTCTTTTCTTCTCTAAGAACACGTCCAAAAAAAACAAGGAGTGACTTGAGAACCAATAAGGATCAGGGAAAAAAAATTTATGACCGGACGGGAGGGGAAAAAGTATCAGGTAGAAAATCCTTGAAAGCAATGATCTCGCAGAGGGGGGAATGTTATAGGGGGGGGGTGTGATAGAGTTGAGGAAAGAGGACCGGTAACCGGCAACACCCAGGGAGCCCAAGAAAACGGTAAGGTAAAAATCCAACGAGGCGAAAGGGAAAGACTCTTCATTCTGACAAAACCCGCCAAAAGGGTCCTTCTCAAAGCGGAAAAAAGGAACAGAACACGGAGGGGGAAAGACGGGGCGGAAGCAAAAAAAGACAGAGGTGTCTGATTCTCAGAAAAAGAGTAGGGTAGGAAGAGAGAGAACTTGGGGGTCATTTGGGGGAAAGGGGACCAGAGCGAAAGGGGGACTCAGTAGGGGCTTGAAAAGGAGAAGTCCATTACCAAAACAGACATAGTGGAAACTTGTTGGTCAAAGGGGAACTAAAAGAAGGGGGGGCTTGAATTAATTCTACAAGAGGGCTACTCATGGGGGTCCAAAAAGGTCAAAATAAGGAAAAGAGCAGGTCTTCCGGTGACGGTACTTAAAAGGAACCGAAGAAGAGAGAAAACAACAGGAGAGGGGATATTTATGAAGGGGGGATAGACCCAACGGTAGATTGTAAAGCCAGGGAAAGGGTAAGCGGAGCCTACGGAAATGTGTGGGAAAAAACGGGTGATCGGAAAGGTAGGGGAAGGGGGTTTTCTACGATGCCGGGAACACTGGGGAAGAACACACTGAGAAAGCCAACGTGAATGTGTAAGCGAATTAATGGCAGGGGCGACTCACTGTGGGCGAAGAAGGGATCAAAAAGGGAAATTGGGGGGACCATTTAAGAAAGGACGAGAGAGTAACCATAAAAAAATCACATGCTACTAGAAGGGGGTCGATCGAAGCCGGACAACCGTGTGTGACAGTGGGTGGGAAAAAAAAGCATGGGACGGGAAGGGTGGAGGGCAGTAGTGTCGGGGTGAGGAACTGATTAGAAAAGGTTGCATAATTCATGTGTAGGGTGAATGTACGTATGGGGAAGTTGGCTTGAGGGACCTGAGGAATCCGGAGGACAGGGGGGTTACTCTGGAACGGTTAAAGCTATCGAACGATAAAGAGTGGATACTTGAAGAACAAACTCTGGCGCAAGACATTGAAAAAAGAAGGACCAGAGGGTAAAAAACGGGTAGGGGGTATCCGTTCTAAATTTATTCAAAAAATCGGTCAAAACTGCTTCACCTCGACGGTCAGAAAAAGAAGGTCCATGAGGGAGACTGGGGATTTTAAAACACTGCTGCGAGAAGAAGGGGGCCACTGCAGCGGGAAACTGCGAGGAAATTGCTCGAATCCAAGATCACAGTGAGTCTGGTGGAACTACATCGGCAACAGGGATGGGAAAGGGACAGGAAAAAATCTAGGGAGGAATGGGAAGGGGGTCAGAAAAGATTTGCGATACAGCAGGGGGGCCTGGGAAATGGGGGGACGGAGGGACCCAGACTCTGGTAGTGGGGGAAAAAGTAAACTGGGAATCCCCTAGCCTCTGGGACTCGTGGTGGGGAGGCGGGGAAAGGCCGGTAATTTAATGTGAGTGGGAGGCATTCTCTCGGCGAGCTAGGGGGGCCAGGAAAATGGTGCAACCAGCAAGGGAAAAGAAACAAACAGGGGTTCTTAAGCGAGGCATTGCACTTCAGAAAAGGGAAAAACTTTGGATTGAACGTGCGGTGACCCGCATCCTTGATGAAGACGTGGGGTTTGGGGGGGGTAGTGGTCTACCGAACATGCCGGAGGGAAAACAAGGGGAGAAACATTGAGCTCATTATAGAAAAGGGTATGGGAAAATATAAAGGGGGGGATCACCCTACGGATGCCGGAAAAAACCTGAAGAAGTGCCGTTCTTTTTTTTTGTTTGTGGTTTTTTTTGGTTTGTTGGGTGGGGGGGCTTTGTTTGGGGGGGGTTTGGGTTTTTTTGGGTTTGGGAGGGGGGTTGGGAGGGGGTAGGTTGTTTGGAGTAGGAAAAGGCACTCCGGCCAGGATAACCGGAGAGGAGCTGGGGCAAGAAACAACCAGGACGGCTTGTAGCGAGAAACTCTGGGGAACAAAACTCGGCAATTCCCGCGGTCAAAAAAGAAACTGAATCACCAGGCAGGACCACAAGGGGGATAGCAAAAAAAGTTCCCAAAGTACCGGGAATAGGAGAGGAAAAAACTTACAAAAAAAAATAAAAAAAAAGCCGGCTCGCAGCAAAAGGGTAACAAAACTCCCTAAAGAGGGGATCAAAGAGGAACTTAAGAGACAATAGTAACAGGGGCGAGAAAAAAGGTATCACTATCAGGGTTGAAGCTTCCATTCCTAAACTACGGGGGGAAAGGTCAAGAGAGGGACCTGGTGGAATTCCAAACGCAGAATAGAGGCCAAAAAAATCCTACTTTGTATCCTGCTTATCTAGGGGGGAAAGGGAAGGTAACTACACCTCAACATCGTGCGAAAAGGGGGATAAAAAAAATTCAGTCAAAAGCACCTTTTCCGGAAACTTAAATTGTATTTTGAGGGCTGGAAAGGGTCCTAATAAAAATTGGGGGGGTCAGGGGGGGTCCGAAAGAAGTTTTCGCGAGAAGTCGAAACGGGCACAAGAGAAGACCTAAGAACATTTCACACAACCCAAACGAAAGGGCAGGAAGGGGAGGGGTCAAATATGGTTGGGAAGTACAAGGGGGAGGGGAGAGGCTGGAGAAAGCCTGCTTGGTTAGGGGGGAAGAAATTTACGAAAAAAAAGACCATCTAAGCCGGACAGGGAGGGGGTCGTAGCCGGGAGAGGAATACAGTGAAAAGGTGAGAAACTCCGTATTGGTCATGAAGTAGAAGGGACGAAAAAAAAGAGAGACGGACTGCACACGGGAGACCTGGAGGGGGAAAACTAGGGGGGTCAAGGGATCCAGAACCCGGTCAAACTACTAGAGGGAAGAAGGGAGTTATCTCCCTAAAGTGGGGAAAAATTGTTGCCGGAAGGAAAAGGGCGTTAGAGGGGGGGGGGGAGGGGGAATCTGAAGTCTGATTTCCGTAAGGGCGTAAAGCAGTTGCGGGGAAAGAAAGAGGTACCAGGACCTGCTTCTAGGGGTCATTCTCAGGAGGTTAGATGTACATTAGTGGCGGGGGCGTGAGGGGGGGGGAGAGACGTAAAAGGGGGCTTTTAAAAAAAAACTCCGGGGGGGGGGCCATGCTAGTTTTGACGCAAAGTGAGAGGAAGCTGTTTACCACTCTCGGGCAAAGAAGGCTGGGGACTATCATATCGGATACCAAGAAGATGCAGTCCCTTTGGCAAAAAAGGGGTTCCAGGGGTAACCGCCTACATCCTTCAAGTGTCCCTATGGAAAACAGGTGGGGAATAACGGACGCCGGGGGCCGGAAACTCTCCGACGTTGAGGTGCCGGTCATCCAGCGTCTATTGGCCGGAGAAAAAAGATTGAGTAAAACGCTTTTTCTGGTTCTAAGATTAAGGAAAAAGGGGATAGGCGAGAGATCAGACGTCCCGACACAAGAAAAAACTGTGCATGCACCAAGGGAAGAGATATAAAACCGTTTTCTTCAGAGGAACTTTCCCGATTGAAATGAGAGCAACAAAAAAAGTAGGAGGGGAAATATCGAGAGGAGAGGTCTGACGTCGATGACGGAAATGGTTGTGAGTAAAGGGATGTAAAGGTGACGTAGGGGGGGGGGTTGAGGGAAGGGAAAGGAGGGGGGTACTGGGAGGCCAGCTTCGACGAGAGTATATGCAAGCCGGAACAAAGGCTCACTCGACACAGGGTTTTCTAAAAGCGAGTAAGGAGGGGAAATTATCACCAAAAGGTCATTCGTGGTTGAAAGAAATTTAAGGGGGGAAAACTCCTGGGGGGGGGGGGACGTGAAAAAGTACTGCTGTAGCGGGACAAGGGGGCGGTCAAAAGAAACTGGGGGGCGAAAGAACTGAGGGTTAGTGGCCACCCGGGCAGAAGGATCCTAATACGTTCAGAAAGTGTAAAGGCGGGAGAAAAAAGTGATTACACCGATCGGGAAAAGTCAAAAAAAAAGATAAAGGAGGTTTGCGCCGGCTCTAGCAAGTAAGGAAAAAGGCGCAACGAAAAGGAAAAAAAAATTTCGACCTAAACGACCGAGAAGGGAAAAAGGAAGCTCACTGAGACTTACCTGTCCAAAAGAGACTAAAACTTCAAGGAAAATTAAGGTGTCTTAGGAATGATGCGAAAGAGGAACGGGGAGAGAGAAGTCCGAAGAACGGAATCCCGGACGGAGGAAGCTATGAGAAACAAGAGGGGATCCGTCCTGTCAGCTAAGAAGATAAAACTACACGGGGGAAAAAAAACAACCCTTCGACCGGACGCCAAAAAAGGGGCAGAAAACCGCCGACCGCTGTCGAGGGGAAAATGAAAAACTCCACGGGACATCATTGGAAGTCAAAAAGGGAAGGAGCGGAAACAGTCGCAAGACAAAGAATCGGGGTACGGAAGGGGTGTCCTTAAGCCGTCGGGAGGACTTGGGCAGGGGAAGAAACCAAATTGAAGAATAAGGAAAAAAAAAAATAGAACTAACCAAGGGGGGGGAGGGAGCCACCAAGAGAAATGAAAAACTCTTCTCTGCCAGTGAAGGGGGGGTGACAGGAAAAGAGCTGGTTCAAGGAAGGGGAGTGTTCATGGGGCAGGTGACGGAAGGGGAGCGCGCAAAGAAAAAAAAAAAAGAAATGTGTTTTCTTCACGGAAGAAGACGCCTGGGGAGAAGGAAAGAAATGTGGAGAGGACCCGGGACGGGGCAAAACGAAAAACGGGTGCATGTGGGGGGGTCCTGGTGGGTTTAACCATTCAAGGAGAAAAGAGTCGGAGGGTAGGCCACGGGAGGGGACAGATAGGAAAAAGCTTAATGAAAAAGCTGTAAAGTCGTCGTCTCCAGAGGTCACTAGAGCAGGATACGGGTCTCTAAGGTAAGGGGGGGGGACTAGCTAGGGAAATGATGAGAGAAAATGAAAAGGGGTTTTCGGGGGGTCTTTGGGGGGGATTACGAAGCTAGGAAGCCGTGAAGCCGGTACGGTGGGGAAGAAGAGATTCTACAGGTGGGTCTCCCACTGGGAGAAAAAGGGGGGGGTCACTCCTTCTTTAAAGTTGCCCGAGTTTTTGGTCTCAGGGGAAGAAAGAGTACCAGGGGGGGGAGTGTAGTTGAAAACTTCTAAGAGGGGGAGGGGGGAGGTAACTATCAAGGGGGGAGAGGAAGGGGCCTCGGTTTCCTTCAATACGTCGGGGGAAAAGGGATCTGTAGCGAGAGAACAGGGCTTGACTGATTAATTACTCATGATCACAAAAGTGTAAGACAGGCCTGTTCTTGGGTAAATCGGAATAGCCGTACGGCGAGTCAAGCAGGGGGGAAAGGCCTGGAACGAATTCGCTTCAAGCCAGCCCTAGCGGGAAAAGGTTGGGGGGGGGGGAGGGGATTCCATGCAAGGGAAGGAGAACCGAAAAAAGAGACGCAGGGAGAACCTTTGAGAAACAAAAAACCAAAGGAAAAATTAGCACGATACCTTTCTACCGAACGATATAAATATGAAGGGCGAAAGAAACTGGTGGGGGTAATTAAAAAAGGGTGCGGAATAACGAAACAAAGGGTGGTTTTAATCAAGGAGCGAGAACCGCAAAGATGGAAGAGAGGGCCGGGGCGACTGAAGTTTGTACGGAATCGTTAACCCCGGGGATAAACCTTTATCCTTCACGGGAGTGATAAATCTGGAAAGTCGGGGGCTAATCACTGTAGGGGGGTAAACCTGAGACTCATTGAAAAACGGGGCCTTCAGAAGAAAGGATAGAAGAGGAGAAGGAAAAAAAAACGACAAGGTAGAAAGGGGAGGAAGCGTATAACTGAGGGCGAGAATAGAGAAAATATAAAATGGAAAACCGAGAGTTTAGACCCTCTCTTGCTGGAGGGAGGAAAGTCTCCGGGGGAAATGGGGGTATGAAAGTTAAGTGAAAAGGTTCCTAAGTCAAAATGGGGGGGGGGGGAGACAGTCGGCACGCAGGGGTAAGTCCTGCGGGGCCCAAGGGCAGCTAAGACAACGTGGAATAGAGGGGAAAGTCCACTAAACGAAGAGAAACAAGCAGCAGGGGGAGTCAAGAAACTAAAAACAAATCTAACCAATGCCAGAAGGGGAATGAGAAAAAGATAATGGGGAACGAAGTGTCAAAAAAAAACGTCTTCATATCGGGGGAGGAGGGTCTGAGGACATAAGAGGTAGGAGGGAAGTGGTCAGGAACAAGGGCCCAATGGGGTCAGTGTGGAGGGGACCAAAGTATGAGGAAATGGTGCAAAAGGAAACGTAAAGGAAAAACCTAGCCCCCGCAAATAGTCTGGAAGAGCAAGGGAAACGTTCATTGCGAAGACGGGGGGTGGGGGAAATGTAATGAAGTACAACCGCTCAAGGTGCTTTAAGAAAAATGTTGGGTCAACATTAAGTGGGGAATCCGGAAAATCTGCAAGCGTACAGTCAGGTCTGGGGGGTTGAAGCAGGAAGGAAAGATAGACAACAACAACGGAAAGGGGATTCAAATGAGGGGGATCCGTGGGGAAACAACGAGAGGACGAAAAATTAGCTGGGGTCTGGAAGGGAGGAACTGACGGTGTACCCTGGGTCACTACGGAGTGGGGATCGCGGGAGGGGGGTCTACAGAATAACAGGTTCTTGTACTTGAAATCCCAATGGGGGAAATTCGGGGGGGTAAATCTTTAAGGGTTCCATACGGGAAGAAAAAAAAAAAAACGCTTCAATAACTGGAGATGAAAAAAAAAGTAAAGGGATTTCCTCGGGTCAAGGAAGCTAAAACTCCTCGGAGACCGGAAAAAGAGGGCAGTGGACAAATTGCTAACGCTTGATGGGAATATTTCAAAGCCTTTAGAGCGGGGGGAGGGGGGTAGGATGTCTAATCTGTGCCGGAGGAGGGTAGAGAAAATGGTGATGTGCTTGTCAGGGGGGGGGACTTCTTTAAAATCGGGGAAACCTGGAAGGGGGGGGGATTTGAGGAGACCTTGAAATCAATAAAGAAAAAAAAAAAAATAAAGGGGACCTCAAAATTCTGGGAGCTTAGGCTCTCAAAAGTAGCCAGAAGGAGGGGGGTAAAGTAAAGGTATAATACCGGGTATAAGACTCGGGTGACTGTCCCTCAAGAGATCAGGGTAGGGGAGAAACGGGCTTTCCCTGCGGGGCCAGGAAAGAGGAAAGGCGAAGGCTTGCAAAAGGTTGTCAAATGCAGAGAGGGATAGTGAACGGAGAAGGGAACCTACGGGATGAATCCGAAGCGCACTGAATGCTACCGTTGTATCTCCCCGAGCAGCGTCCAAAGCTGGCAAGCACAACCCTCGCAGCTAAAACTTCTAGGTTCATTGACTAAAAGGCTTTGGGAGCCTCAGGAGGTTACTTTAAGAAAAGGATTTGGAGAGTTTTCTCCTCGAGACTGGGGGGGGGGTGGCGAAACGGGATCAGCCCGACTCAAAAATGGGTTTCGGTCAGGAATGATTTAGGAAAACATTAGGGAAAGGGGGAAAAAAATAAGCAAATGTCCGGGATTACCGAAGCTCCTTCTCTGAGGTTGAAATTATAAGGGGATCAGAACCGCTCCATCCACACATGTTTAGGGAAGAAGAGGTCTGGAAAAAGAATGTATTGGGTTAAGGGAATTGAAGGAAAAAATCAGAAGAGGGAATTAGCGGTGGGGTTTCTTTCAAGGACAAACCGGGGGAAAAGTTACACCGTTATCACATGGGAGAGAGATCGAAGCAGGATATTAAGAGAAATTAGAGGTTGGGGGGGGGGGTTGGTCTTATTGTCACGGAAATCAAGGAAGAGAACAAGTGGGACTGAGGGACACCCTTTCGAGTCCGGGAAGAGAAAAGGTTCGAGGAGGAGGGGGAGAAGAGGCTGTACCTACAAAACCAAAGATTGGTAAAGGGACACCAAAGAAAAAAAACTCTTCAACTTGAAAAGACAACCTCTCCTGGGAAACGCTGAGAAATGGAAAAAGGAAATGACCCTGGAAGACGGAGATAGTATCCATGAAAACACAAGTAAGAAAAAAGCCAAACTCTCTCGGGGATCGGACGCCACGTTGAAAAAACAAAGGATCGACGTCACGCCAGTTCGGAATAAAAATACTGAAACCTTTCGAGAAAAAAAGAAACGTCAGGGGAAGGGCCTGTTTTTACCAGGCGACCGATCTCTAAAAATATGTCTAACGGAATTCCATGGACCGGTAGTGAAGGTCTCCCACAACGAGCATCAAAAAAGCGATTGGGGCGAAAAAAGGTACTAGGAGAAGGGGGTAACCAAAAATATCAAGACGAAAAAAAAAAAGGTGGAGACTAAAAGCATCCGAGAAGTCGGAAAACGCCTTGTAAACTATACAACTTATAATTAAGGGAACTCGGAACTTCGCGTTCCTAAGAACCATTTCAAGAGATAATAAAAGGGAAAGAAAACTTAACCCACGAGCAAAAAAAAAACCACTGAAAAGGGGAAACCCTTCGACCAGGTACCCACAACCCAATCCCAAGGGAAGCGGGTGACGCGATGATTGGGAAATCGGTAGGGTAAGGGGGGAAAGGGAAGTCAGAAATGTCAAAAGGGGGGGGGGGTTTGGAGGGGGGGAATAGGAACGTACTGGCTTTATGGAAAAACAGGCGGGGCTTCCCTTTATAACGAGTGGGCGAAAGGCATGATC
>Ga0179591_1219692_pt1 | contig 11731 bp, 9 predicted proteins | sample CZOMad2_1_08_16f_FD_182891 | JGI IMG/M metagenome (GOLD analysis project Ga0179591, IMG submission 182891) | Vadose zone soil fungal communities from Angelo Coast Range Reserve, California, USA - CZOMad2_1_08_16fungal (PacBio error correction) | ecosystem: Environmental > Terrestrial > Soil >...
GGCGGGATCCCGATTCATCGCGCAAGGGTAAGTGACGGTGGGGAGGCAAAGGAAGGGGGGGAATCGCGGGAGATTAGGGAATGGATGTAGCTGTCTTAGGCTCGTCAATGCCCATCAGGGCTTCCATCCCCTACTAAACCTCAGAGCACAACAGGGAGGAAGCGGCCGAAGAGACAAAGGAGAAAGAGAAACAAAAAAACAACAAAGTCCGCCGCCGACTCGTCCGCTTGGATAAGGGAGCCTGTTGCGCCGAGGGATCAAAGGGTTTTGCATTACAATGAGGAAGAGACGCGACAACGTCTTTATGTGACGCGTTGTCGTGAAGCTCTTTCTCCAAGCATGGACGCGGCCCTCAGAGGTGATATTGCGGTCGCGGGGGAGCTGGCTAAAAAAGGCGCTGTTTGAACTCTACAAAGAAGAAGGGAAAGAAAAGGTCTGCGCCACTTAACGTTGTCAGCAGTACGACGCGCTTGCCAAAATCAAAAGAAGAAACTGGGGGGAGAAGGTGACCCCACGAAACGGTCGCAAAAAAAAGACAAACGAGGCTTCATCAAAAAAAAGAAGGCGGTCTTCGATCGGGGGCTCCTCAAAAGAAACATCGCCATATCGGGAAGAGCAAAAAGTCGTACATCCAATACACGCACAGAGACGTCGCAAGGAAAAAAAAAGGGGCTCTGTAGTCGCATTGGGGCAGACTCAACGAACAGAAAAACGTTATCCGAAGGGATCACGACCCAAAAAACAGAGAGACACCGTCACATAAAAGAAAAAAAAGAGAAGGTTACTCAAATATTGGATCCAACGAAAGGAAAATTCGAACCAGAACTATGCAAAGGAGAGTGGGGGATTAAGTCACGAAGTCAGAAAACCACAGTCATCACCCCACCGAGAAGAAAAAGAAAACGGCTTAAAAGTAAGTATTCCGCTACGGACAGGGAAAAGTCGAAGCGGCTCATGTCCTTGGAGAAATAAAAAGAAATTATCGACTCTGAAAGGGGGCAGATAAAGAATCTAGTGAGGACCACCTCTCAGGGGCCTACTGTGCAGATGGGGGCGACTTCCTAGCGGAAGAAGGAGAAAGGCCCGCGCCGCAGTTGGCTCGAAACACAAGTCGACTCTACGCGGACTATAAAGTAAAAATGGTACGCCGTGGCTACACTGGCGAAGTAAAGAGGCGCTATTATAACCGTTCAAAAAAGCAACACGTTCCAAAAATCAGACTGAGAAGAGACGAGGAAAGGGTCTAAGAATACCTCTGACCTCTATCTGCAAGCGGTACGCACAAGCGAAACGCGGGCACCGAACCATAGAAAGCAAAAAAGGAAAAAACAATGTACAAATGCAGCTACAAAGAACGAATTGCTAGATAGGCAATTGCACGGGTGGGGGGGGGGGAGAGGGCAATCTCCGTTGAAAAATCTGTTAGGCAGAGTGTCCTCTCGCCCCACTCTCCAGGAAAAACCTAAAAGGATGGAAAAAAAAACACAAATGGCATAAGATCAAAAAAAAACCAATCGATCTGGCTTGCGCGACTCGTATCTCAGACATTGCCGTGGCTCGAAGGGGCGTCAACCGCCGCAAGGGAGGGAACACAACCGGGAGGGGCGCCAACTTCTGCCGCTTTAGGGCACGAGGGGGAAGGCAAAGAAGGGGTGGTGCGCCAGATGTTGCCCCCACTCACCAAAAATAGACGCGAGTGGCAAGGCAACCGGCTACTATCGTGTCCCTTAACGGTACCTAACCTCTCCCGACAAATAGGAGCTGGGACAGTTCAAGCGCGGGGAAAACAAAAAAAGAGCTACCGGCACGGAGGCTTTTCAACACCCTCTACCCAAAAGGGAACGAGGACTTCAGACTAAAGGATAAAAGTCGCTCAGTACACCACAACAGGCTGTTCAACAAGGAAAGAGAGAAGAAGAAGACGGTCTCAACGGCAAGGCGGGAACTGGGAGGGTACTACAGAAAAGACACAGACCGGCAAAAACCTTCTGCGTGGCGGAACTGATTGCCTTAGGACAGAAAAGGGGAAAAAAAAAGGGAGCAGTGGAATGCAGGCCGCGGCAGACGGCGACCGAGAACCAAGCGCTTCCCGTAAAAAAAAACACGCCTGCTACCCCACAGAACAACAAGACGTCGAGTAAACACAAACGCCGAGCCGCACCGGCGCACGTAAAACCGACACAGCGACTAAGACCGGCCGAACATCAAAGCGCCCCCTTGTACGAAAAGGGGGGAGACGTGAAATCCCCCTCGTGAAGAGGACAATCATCAATCTCGGTATAATCATGGAGCGAGGGAGGACTACCAGAAATCTTCCTGCTCCGCGAAAAAAAGGTCGCTCGCCAAAACAACAAAGGGGAATAATCTTCCTACTGTGGGTGTCAGAGATCCGGACTGAAGAGCATAAAAAAGGTATAGAAAAGTAATGGCCGATAACGATGGGGAGAATCGGGAATCCTCAGGGGTAGAACAAGGGCAGATTTAGATGGTTCCTTCTTCTCCGGTTGGAAGGGGGGGGGGTGGGGAGGAGCTGCGGGTGTCGGGGGGGAGGGGGAAAAAGACGGGGGTCTCGGTCAGCCTGGGGTCAACTGGGAAGAAGACTGGGGGCGGTCGCCGTCGCAGGGCCTGAATAGTCACCTTGTAAGTGTTGCACTTGCCCTAAGGGGCATCAGTTCCGTCAGCACGAAAACTGAAGGGAAAAGGGGGGGGAGGGGTCCGGGTAAGTTAGTGCCTGAGTGACACTCAGTCAAAATGGAAGTCCCGAGTTATTCATCGATTTGGAATGAAACCGGCCGGGAAAAGGGGGGAAAGAGCTCGTCGTGACAGTGTAGCCTCCGGGTCTGAGTCGACTAGGGTCGCGGTGGATCTAAAATATCCGGGAAATTGGAAGAATGCCTGGGGCAGGCGTGTACATCGGCTTGAACACTGTGCCCCGCTCATAGTAAGAGGTTAGTAAGGAAGAATGAACAACAGATTCCCGTAGAAGGGGAGGTCCGGGGCCACTACTCGTTTGATGTGTGTGGCCAATCAAGGTCGCCCCAAAAAGTTTGGGGGGGAGGGGAAAAAAAAGACGTTGGCTCCACTTTTGGTAACCATATGAAACAGTCCATGAGGAGGTGACTCTCAAGCGACAAAAAAGGGAAAAGAGAAGAAATGACCGTCACCAGTACGATGTGGGGGGGATATTATGCCATTGGTTTTGTGGTACTCCTGGATGAACGAGAGTGGGGGATAGAGGACCAGCTGAAAGTAGGAGCTTATGTCAAACGGAGAGTACGATCAACGTGAAAAAAAGGAACAGAAAAATCCATTCCCTGTGACTGCTAGTAGCCATGAAAAAATGTTCTTGATGTGAAACCGGGGGTCTATGGTTGGAGGTGACTAGGCATTTCGCGGGCCTGAACATTGAAGGGAGGAAGGAAAAAGTATCTGAATAAGGGTTAGGAGGCGCGGCTAGTCCAGAGTGGGGTAAGGTTGCCGGTTATGGAAGGGTTACTCAGAGCCAGAGCCTCCATTGTAAAAAGAGCCATTCACTCCGGAACTCTGAGAGCTCGGAAAGGTGTTGTTGGGAATAACCCACCAATGATTCCGCTGGGGGAAGGGACGAAGAAGGCCGTACTCTATTAAGAAACCGGGAAAATGCAACATTGGGAAATCGAGGGGGGTCGCAAGGATTATAAAGGGAAAGGAAAAGTCAGTAGGGTTAACTTTGAATGAAAGGAAAAGGATAAAAAGTATCTCGAGTCAATGCGTCTCTTAAGACTCAAAAAGGGTAATCCAGGTGGGTGATTTTGACGGTTTGCATGCTTAGGCTTGGTCCGGAAATTATTAAAAGAACGTAGATGAAGGAAGGTCTGGGACTAAGGTGATTCTATAAATAAAGGGAATGCAAACCGTAGAATTTGTTGGGGAGGAAGGGCTGTGGGAAGCTCTGGTTTGGAGGAAGTACATGAAAAAAAGGATAAAGAGGGGGGGCTTTGGGGGAGTAAGGGGAACCCTCAATCGAGCCAGAGATCGTGTCTCCCAGCGACTCTCGGGTGAGGGGAGGGGGAAAAAGGGACTGGCACGCCGTGCCCGAGTTGGGGCTGAGCGGAGTTGATGATGGATGGGAGCCAACGCAAGCGCCGTAAAAAAGTGAATGGGCTGTTTGGGAGGAACTAGCTGGAGGGGGGATTGGGGAAAACGATGGGGTCATATTGACCCTGGAAAAAAAAAAGGGGGGGGAGAGGGTCCCCCGTTTCTTTGCAGAGCGTTCAGGAAGAAGAAAATAATTGCATACGAAAGACCGTGTACGTTCAGAGCTGTGCGCTGGGAAGGCGGAACAGACGCGCACCTCAGACAGCTCCTCTCCAAAAAAGAAAAAAGAGTTAACCCGCGTCCACAGAGAGAAGTCCAGACAGGCGAAAAGCACAACGAGAACAGGGAAAAAGTGGTCCCTGAGTCGCTGGGGATATAAGAAACGACTGCCAACAATTCTTATTCTCCCTTGACTCGGGAGGGAAAGGAGGCCTCAGATCAACTCGGAGATGACGGGCGGGAAGTACACGAACTTGGGAGGGGATATGTAGACTTGGTTGCTTCATAGGGGCAGGATGACGCCATTTGGGGGTCAATTAGATTTAGGGGAAGAAGGGGGGGGGAGGGGAAAAGCAGCCTCATCAGCAGGCGACGACTGACATATAAAAAGCTATCTACATTATGGCCATGCAAAGTCCAGGGACTTTCTCGCTTTGGAGACAAGGGGGGCAGACACAAGAATATCTCGCAAAAAGAAAAGGCGAAAAGCGTAGGGGGGGAAAGGAAAGAAAAGGAAGAACAAAAGGTAGGGAGGAAAAAGAGAGGTCTGTGGAGCGGGTATTCACGAGCATTACATGACCTTTTGTTGAGAGGGGAACTTGATGGAGCAGAGGAATTATTGATATGTCATTAGGGATTAGCTTGACGGGGGTAGCTCTTCAAGCCACTAAGGGAGGCAAGCGACCCGCTCTCCGCTCGCAAACACACATGTCGGGGGGAATCGCAAATGAAAAAAACCAGAGACATAGCCGGACAAACGTAGTGTCCTCCACAAAGAGGCCGGGATGCAGAGACACCGCCTGTGGAAAGAAAGGGGAGACAAAAAGGGGGTTTCAGCAAGAGGAACAGCGCCGGCGGAAAGAACCTGGGGAGGTCCTGGGGTGAGCGTTGAGGCCTAGGCTTGGCATCTAAGGAAAAGTCCAAATCGCGGGGCTTTATTGTCTTTCGAAAGGGGGAGGGGGGGGAAAAAGCGGCGTTGAAATCTACCATGCGCAACAGAGAGAAGTAAGTCTGGACCACCAGAGGGAAAGGAGGCAACATGAACTACTCTCGTGAGAAAAATCACAGGGGAAAAGATCACGTTTTGTGAAGGGGACCGATGGAAAAAAAAAAAGGGGAGGGCCAAACACCAAAATCATCGGCATCAACAACCCATAAAATTTAACGCGGCGTTCTCCTCAAGACAGACAACGACGTTAAGACTCTGGCACGGCGGACAGACAACGGGCTTCATAAAATAATCACTCCGAGCGGACAGGAGGAGAAAAAAGTCTCATGGCTGGCAACTATTGGTAAAAAATAGAAACAAAGAACGACGACTGTATACTCAAGTAATTGAAAGGGAAACAAAAAACCACGCCACAAGGAACATACAGAACAACCAAGAGAAGTAGACCCCAACGAATTTCTCCGAAGAAAGAAAATTAGACCCACCAGGAGAAATCTACGGAAATGGGAGAGTCGCGGAACGAATTCAGCAGAAAGGCACAAGAACAACAACGTCTTTTTTTTTTTTCAAGGAGGGGCTGAGGAAGGGAACGCATTGATCGAGATCTTGAGATCAGGGGCCTGCTCATCACCGCAATATAACTGAATCTAAGGGCAGAGGAAGATACGGCGGACCCTAGCAGTGGGACTAAGGGAGGGCTAAATTACCGGAGCGGACGGAGGACTTGAGAAGAAGAAAACATGGGTCTCGCAACATTCGAATATCTACGCGGGCGGCCGGTACGTGGACTGCTGTATACCCTGGCGGCGAGAGGAAGAGAAGACGTTGGGGGTATCAGAAACGGAACAACGTTCAAGCTTCTTAGCGAAAGCGACGCGAAAATATGTTCACCGATACCAGGGACAGGATCTGCACAGCTTGATGTCAATCCGCCACAACCAAAAGAAAAAAAAAAAAAAAACCATAGACGCAAAAAAACTGTCCCTCCACCTAGAAAAACGGCGTCCAATCAAGAAGGACTTGCAAGGGGGACAACCGTAATGGCTATGGCTCGGGTTCAATGACAACGGGGGGAAGGGAGGTCTCCCTTTTAACATACCTACTGGGAAGAGTTCAATCTCTCACCACGAGTCAACAGCCTCACCGAGGGTCAAAAAAAAAAAGGGGGGTCATAATCACAAAAACGGCTCTGGCGTAGGGGCGAATTGCAGAGCCGAAAACGGGGGACCGGAGTGTCGTCTGAGGCGTAAAGAAGGGGGAAGAATGAAAGGAAGTTGGAACAACCTAGGGGACCAAAGTCTCCGATGGCTAAAGCGGACTCAGCCACAAATGGTGGGGCGCCTCGAGTTAAAAAGAACCCAAACTAAAATGGGCAAGCGTTTGGGGGGGGGGGGGTTCAACTCAGGAAAAGCAGTTTGACTTCTCGCCGTACCTAACCTATCAAAAAGAAGGACGCACATTGAAAGCTGGACACCGCAATAAAAATCCTGCCTCCTGTAAGAAAGAAGGATTGTCACGCTCACCTCTACCCCTGAGCGGAAAGAGGCGAAGGAGGCCGAAACCGTACGATCTCTCATTAAGATCAAGGCGGTTCATTACACGCTCATAGAATGAGACAGCTCCTTCAGTCCGTTGAAGAGGGTACGCCCGGACAAATCCACGGAAAAACGTCAACTTCAAGTCTTCGTCTCTGAACTGGATAGAAAGAGACAAACACATTTACGCAGGTGACGATGCCTTAAGCTGGACGGCGACCGCTACACCTCAGGACCGTAAAGGGAAAAACCCCAGGAAAGACGATTCAAAGAAAAGCCAACCACTCCTCAAAAGAAACTTCCCACCGCCAAACGCGACGCCGTCCACAGATCCATCTCCCTGTTTACTGAAAACAGAGGAAAGAAGGAGAAAAAGTGATCTGAATCATCAATAACTGCTGAAAGAAGCTGCTGCGGGAATTCGGGGGAGGTCCAACCGAGACAAAAAAAAAGGGCCTAAACAACACAACGGATAGAAAAAAAGAGAAAGGATGCCTACTGTTGGTTGGAGAAACGAAAAAACCCAGCTGAGCAGCATTAATTATTCATTGGCCGATCACGAGGGGGAGAATCGGGGAACCGAAGGAAAGGGACCAGGGTCGAGCTATGGGAAGGCGTCGGGAGGAGGGCCGCTGAAGGTTGGTGGCGTTTTCGTGAAAAAAAGTCAGTGTACGGAACGCCGTGGGGTAGCTTACCTTACTCTAGGTGGGAAGGGGATAAGAAGAAGGACTGCATCGTCACCTTCTACAGGTGGGTACGACGAAGTTAATAAGGCTCCGTTCCGCGCAAGACAGACTTTTAAGTGGAGGGGACCGGGCTTGACATTCTTTCAATACACAGGAGAGAAGTAGACCGTCCGCCATGAGGAATAGGGGGAAAGGAAGGGGAGGGCCTGAACTGGTCGGGAAGGTGTCCGCCGCCGTTCGAAAGAAGTCGACTCATTCGCCGGTGAAGGGGAAAGTGAAAACGAATTTTGGCGGCGGTGTACAAGGCTTGCAAAAAGGCCCAGCGCAGATGCGAAGTGAGAGGGTTGAGTGTACTTCTCTAAGAAAAAAGGGTTCGCAGCGGTGCCGGCGCACTAGAATTTGAGGTTAGTGGGCAAGAGGCGCAAAAACCCGGTGGTTCCGCAAGCGAAAACCAGCGGCGACGTTGGGGGCAGAAATCTTTGTGTGTTTCCCAGTGCAGAATGTGCAAGAAAACACTCGGCAACGCATCTTAGCTAAGCCCGTCGCGAAAAAGAAGGGTGATGCAGGCCAGGGGTTTTGGGTGACCTCGGTGAGGAGGATTCGAGATTGGCGCGATGCCCACGCGGGAAGACATAGCGGGTTGTCAACGGAGTGAAGCCAAACGAAATTGGAACAGAAGGCACCATACCATTTCCCGGGGGGGCGAGTCACCTGAAGACGTGTTCTTGGGGGACAGTATATGGTTGAGTGAAGAGCACTTCGAGGTGCGAAGCACTGCAGATGAGGAAAAAGCGAACAGGCGTCGAGTCTGAGAAATATAGTGTGGGGGAAAGGGTGGGTGCCGTGTGGAAACAAAAGGCGCAGTAAGTAACCGACGCCAGGGTTACTGCGTAAAAAACGATCAACGAAAAACCGAAACGCGTAGCTCTCGAAGGTTAAAACCCAACCGAAAAAGGCGTACTTCGAATCACCTTAGCGAGGAAATGCATTCAAGAGAAAGGGCAAAAGGCAGGGGGTCGCAACCGAGAGCTGGGAGGCCATGAAGATTCAGTCATTAAATGCCTGTGGAGAGAGAAACCCGATGCTCTCGAGCAATGCGGAGGACGGAATAACGCCCTTAAGCCGTTGGGTGGTTGACTTTGGGCGCTTAATTCTTTGGAAGAAAAAAAAAAAAAGAAGGGATCGTCGTCTAATTGATTCAGTCGGATCAATCGTGGAGTCACCGAATGGTGTTGTTCTGGATGGGAAGGTCGCAAGGGGGGTAGGTTTAAGTAAATGATGATAAAGGCGTCGCAGACGGTCGTGAACAGGCACACTCAATAGTAAGCCATAGGGAACGGAGGGAGGAAAAGGAAAGAAGTGAGCTGAACGCCGGAGGAGGTAATCAGTGCCCGATGTGCTAACTCGGTTGAGAATGGGAAAACGCCCGCGCCAGAAAAGCGTGGATGGGCTTGGTGAAATCTGCGTGGGACGTTTTGGGGTTTGCTCCGTTGAGGGGGGCAAGGGGGAAGTCACAAAAGTGAGAGAAAAGGATAGGAAAAGGAAAACAATAATGCAATGAAATAAGGGCATCAAGGGAAAAGATGTCCGGCGCCGCGGTGCGAGGTCTCGCACTCGACAGGCAACAAAAAAGAACGAAAGCCAATGAAAGCGAGGGACGTCTGTCCAGCTACGAGGACAAGCGGGAACTCCAAAACAGGCACAAAGGCCGCTGGGGGTACTCTTCGCGGGAATGATACCTGCAACGTTCTGCTACCCTCTCTTCTCCAAAGGCGGTGAGACTGAAAAGAAGAGACTCGGGCGGAGGACACGACCGGGCCGATGATCTGGTTGGCTCATACTGGATGACGAGTTGCGCGCGAGGGAAACGGTGGGGAGGTGAATCGCCTCACACGGTAACCAGCAAGTACATAGAACTCCTGAAGAGAAAGGAAAAAGGAGAGCAATCAACCGTCCTTTAAGGTCGCGCTGGTCACCGGTCGGCTACAAATAAAGTAAACGAATTAAAAAGGAAACCACAAAAAGAAACAAAAAGAGGGGGGAAGAGAGTATCTGTGTCGCTAGCTAGGCCAGCGATCAGTTTACCGTAAGGTGTCTCTTCATGGGAATGTAGATCGCGGAGTGATATGTAGACTAGAATGGCTGAGGAACTGCCAAAAAGGGGCCTACCAAAACTCCTGCAAACACATGGGAGCCCTCGAAAAAGAGCCCACCATAGACATCTCAGCCAACGGAGAGGGGGGAAAAAAAAAGTCCGTGAGGAATTAGGCCACCGCAATTTTGGCAACCAAATGGAGCAGAAGGTGTTTGAGAAGAATGATAGAAAAAACAAGTACCACCTGAGGTCAGGGATATTTCGTTCCTCGACTTGGCCATACGAATGGACGAGTCCATCGCAGGTGTCTATTTCTTTACGAAGATAGAGAGGTGAGGGAGAGGTGCGCTACGCGGCAAAGCGGCTCCAGACACTTGAGGAGCAGGCTGCACGTATTGCAGCATTAAGACCTATTTGAAGGAAAATCAAACGGGAAACGTTGGGGCAACAGGGCCATATGTACCAAAGACACTTTCGCAAAAAAAAACCAAACACGCAGATCTGTCAGCAACAATCCCTCACGCGGGAAAAAGAGCAGGAGAAAGAAAAAGCAACTACTCGCAAGAAAAACTACAAAATGAACCTAATAGAAGACATATCAAACAAGAGCGGGGAACGTTCGAAACCGTTCTGAACAGGAATCGTCACGACCATAAAAGACGTAAAAAAGAACGAATGTACTTCAAGAACAGCGACAACCTTCACCAGCAAGAAAAAAAGGGAAGAGGAGAAAAGATTGAAAAAAAAATCCCAGACGATGAAAAGATACTTATGAAAGATTCCTGCAATTCCATCAGCAAAAGGACACAACACGGGCGTCTGTGATTAAAAGAAATTGATCTATATCTTCCAGAAGAAAGCAGGAACCGGAGGGTCTGATCTTCATGCTCTCTACAAAGCGACAAAAGCATTGGGAAGAGACAGGGACTCAAAGAAGGGGAAGGGAAAGGAAAGGACTTCACCGCCGAGGTGGTCTCAGGCAACACCTTAAGAAAAAAGAAAAAAAGACGTTGACAGGGGACCGGATACCTTGCGGGCAAGGAGAAAAGGAGGAAAGAACTGCCATAAAAACAGAACACGTTCAAACAAAGCTAGATCGACCGCGAAAGCAGACAGCTTTAAATAAAAGGGATGACATCTATCTGCACAATTAGACAAACCTCGAACAGGAGCCCAGAGACGGCGGAACAATAAAGAACAGGCTTCAGTAGGAACAGAAAAAGGGATGGCTATGGACGGGGTCAGTCAGTTTGGGATATAGTCAAAGAAAAAAGGTTAAACATAACGCTCGGTTAGGCAAAGGGGACTAGCGAAAGAGAAGAGACACTCAAAGGAACAAACACCACTGGCTAACCATCACCAACATCAAATAGGGAGAGGGAGTCGATACAGTTCGTAGCTCAGGGGCGTTCGGGATCAAAAGGAAGGCCGCACAGGAGTAATCATGGGGGGTAAACCCAACCGCTGGCGAAACAAAAGAACAAGCGCGAACACTTCCTCAGCCAAACGGGCAAATCTATTGGCCCACGCAACCTAAGAAAGCGATGGGAGGCAGGAAAAAAAGGACTTAAGTGGAAAGCATCTCAGTACCCATCTCCCGAAAGCCTATGAAGGGGGAAGGGAAAGAGGGCGAACGAAAAAAAATCAGGCTCAAGGCACATTGCGGCTTAAGAACCGACCCTGGAGCGACTCGTCGAAACTTCTTACACCAGGAAACAAGAGACTAAGGACAAGACGGCGTGGACCACTCGCTTAAGAACGTATCAGGCAAGGAGGGGACTGAAGGGGTACGACAATGTCCACGGGATCAACCAAAGCAACTTACCGTGAAAAAGAGTGAGAGGAAAAGGATGTCTGAAGGAAACTTCGAGAAAAGAGCGGGCGTGCAGGATGCACGGCGACGTGGAGACCGCTACACCACGCAGCGTAAAATGTACCGAAAGACCCCACGCGACCAGAGACCCTCCAGTTAAAAATTCACCGCCAACCACAAAAAAAAAGGGAACACTCCCACCGCAAGGCAGACGCCAACCCATCGCCAGCGACCCCGGGGGAATTAACAAAGCGGCTCAAAAGGAAACCTCGGAGACGAATCATCATACTGCTGATCAGACCATGGGGGACTGCTGACGAAAAAAAAAAACACCTTCGCCGCAAAAAAGAAAAAAAG
>Ga0179591_1256617_pt1 | contig 11731 bp, 11 predicted proteins | sample CZOMad2_1_08_16f_FD_182891 | JGI IMG/M metagenome (GOLD analysis project Ga0179591, IMG submission 182891) | Vadose zone soil fungal communities from Angelo Coast Range Reserve, California, USA - CZOMad2_1_08_16fungal (PacBio error correction) | ecosystem: Environmental > Terrestrial > Soil >...
CCGCTATTCAAATCGTCCTAAATTTTTCATTATGTAACTGGGGTGGGAGGGGCTTAAAGGGCGGAGAGCGGAAATCAAGAGAAACATGTTCTAGAGAGAATTTTGAGCAAATTTACGAAAGAACCCACTGGGTAAAAAAATTGAGTTTGGCTGGGGTGTTTTTAAAGACAAGAGAAAGGCGGCCAGGAGGGAAAAAACTTTCCACACAAGCCGAGGGAACTTCAGGAGAACCTCCCCAGCAATTGATTGGAAGTCAATCAAAAGCAATCGATTACCGACCAACGAAAAATCGTCACCGTCTGAACAATCAGGGGGAGAGGGGGGTTATAGAGAGAGGAGCGGGTCACCATTGAAGGGAAAAATTGGCGTGAACAATACGAAAAAGAACCAACACGTCAAATACACTGGATTACTATGGCGATGTAAGACCAAAATGTCAGCGGGGGAGAATAAGCCCGGAGAATAGGTGTAAAAAACCACAAGCAAATCAGCAGGAGGAAAAGCGGCGAGTTCACCGCGTAAAAAGAGGACGGGTTGGGGTTCGATAGCGGTGGCGAGAGGACATATGTGACCGCACAGAAGGTGGGAATTGAGCGGGACCGGTGGTGGGACAAAGGTCTAGGAAGAGGAGTCTCTAAAAGACACAGAAGGGGTCTTAAGCGAAGGGAACTGCAAGGGGGAAAAATGCAATCAAAAAGAAGGAGGAAAATTAAGGGCCTGGGGCTTAAGGGGATGCGGACGGGGGCAGACGACGGGCAAACAATAGGGGGGGAGGGCCAGGAGGAGAGGGTCAATCGTCAGGAAGGGTAAAACGGGGGGTAACTGAAAAACAAGACCTTGGGTGATATCAAACTCAGAGGGCAGAAAAGGGTGGCAGCAGTAACCCAGCCCCCAACGTCGGACTGGCCGAGAAAGAGGGGCGAAAGAAAAAGGAAAGGGGTGGGTCATTAATCAATCGCTTGAAGAGAGGTGGAGAACAGGCCTACTGATGATTGGTGTCATAGGTTTGAGGGGGGGGGGGAAAGGTCGAGTAGGGAGTTGCCGTCCTAAGGTGGTCAAGACCAGGGATGGGAAGAAAGGACCGTGGAAAGTCAAATGCCAAGTGGGAAAGAAGCCTTAGGGGAAAGGAAAATGACGGAAGTCGACGGCTCGAACCAGAGGGCGCGCAAGGAGGTGGCGAAAGAAATGTCAAGAACTCATTGACTACCTGAGTGTAGGGAAAAATCAAAACAGCAAAAGAAGAACGCTCGAACGTGGGTGACTGGGTTGATGAAAATCGGACACGCAATGGCACATTCAGGGGCATCGAAAGATTGAAATGGGGACGCGAGGGAAATCAAGAGTGGGAATGGTCTCACAGGGTGAAAAAAACTCAAGGGGACCCATCCTAAGGGATTTCGTCAAAAGAAAGATGCAGGCAGCTTAGCTGTGCAGAAGGGACGAGCGTCAAGAAAGAGGAACTCGAATGTCGAGAACGCCCGGCAACATGGGGTGGTCTGATCCAGAAAAGGAAAAAATTTCACGTCCCGCAATTCAACAGCATTGCGCAAGATCAAAACTGAGGAACACTTAGATCTATCCAGAAGGTATGGGCAGGAGGGTCGGGAAATATTCAGAAAAGGAAGTGCAAAGGGTATGTGTCAAAAGAAGCGGAGGTTTTCGCAAAGGACGGGCGGGTACTCGGCGGGGATTGGCAATGAAAAAAGAAGTCTGCAGATTAAGAAGTGAAAAAAAGGAAAAAAGGGAAAAAGAAAAAGATCTTTAAAGAAAAAAGAGAACATACCAAGATTGGACTGACACCGAAAGGAGTTTTACCTCTCAGTCCTAAAACGATGTGATGAGGTGGTAAAGAAAATTGGGCAGGGATGACGATGCGAAACGGGGAAAATGAAAGCGGCTTGTTTATCAACCAATGCAAAAGGACGGAGGGTCCAAGAGGCAGGGTTTCCCAAAAAGGTGAAACGAAATGATCATATGCAAATCGGGCGGGGGCGAGGTGGTACGGAGCATGAAAGGAAAGTCAACGCTCCCACAGAAGAAACAATGGGGGGGGAAAAATTGGTCGGGGCGATGGTAAGAAAACCTTCATCTAGGAAAAATGAACAAACCGAAAAACAGGGAGGGATTTAAGACAAAATTTTTACATCCCCAAAGGAAGAACATTACAGTGTTTGGGGGGAAAGGGACTCTAGAGAAGGAGAAGGTCGAACGGGAAAGACTAGAGAGGTTAAACGTCTGGAAAAATGAGCACGGAGGGACGCAAGCAATTGTGTTTGAAATCTTAACGAGGGAAACCGTCTCTACAAAAGGGACAACCCACTAAAAAATTGGTCAAAGCTTTGGGATGCACGGTGGAAGAAAAGAGTAAGGAATCCGAACCAAAGGAGGAGAGGGGGTTCTGAGCCTCAAAGATAGGGAAAGTGAAAGAAAAAAACTTAATGGGGAAAAAAGACAGAGGCTACAAAGACACCAAAAGGGTCAAAAAAAAAAAACAAACAGGAGCAGGAACGCAGCTACAGATACGGGAGACCTACGCGCTCGCGCAAGGATGGGAAAGGGGGAGTAAAAACATTATCAAGGCCGTAAAAAAGCAACGAAGTTGGGCAGGAACGGGCTCAGCAGTGGAGAAGTACCGGCAACTGGGTTGACTCGACTTCAGGCAGCGTAAAAAATTGGAAAGGAGGGAGTCAGGGAAACGGGAGAAAGAGTAGCAAAACGACGAAAAGTCAAGAGGGGGAGGAGATTCACACAAAAAAAGTGAGGGGAACATCAGTTTCGAGAGGGGATTTACGAGGCGGTGGAGGGTCGTTAAACAATTTTGAAAGAAAAAGTCTTAATAAAGAACGCAAGAAAAAAAAAGGTCTGATGGGGTGGCATCGAATAAGGACTACGGGTAGTGGGGAAGCTACCGATAGCAACGTTTAAATACCGAAAGACATGAGGATCAGTTTGGTTGAAAACCAACTACGGGGGCACAAAGATCCGGAAAAATAGCTGGAGTAGGTGTGCGCCAGAATAGCGCTTAACGTGAAAAAACTACGCCGATTTTAGACCATACAGGCGAAGACGCCGTATAAGGCAAAGGGAAATACGAATGAAAGGACCGTCCGCCTAAATGACAGGGGTTGGAGGGAGTTGTCTGTGTGGTGCTCTCGAAAATTGAAGGGTAAGGACAGACTGAAGAAGAGCTTGGTTTTGAGGAAAAGGAACTCCACGGGAGAGCCTAGAATCGAGAAAAGGGGAAAAGCCATATAGGGGCTCGGGATACCCGTAATAACTTGGAAAAAAAAAAACAAGGGGACACATTATCTGAGGAGGAGTTATTAGAAGATAATCAGGGCTGCGTTTTCTATATACAAAAAAACGGAACAGGACCCTGCTGATGAGATGGGACAGTCGGGTGTGGGGGACCTCAGGATAGGAAGGGACCAGTGCAAGAAGGCTTCTGTTAATACGACTCTGGGTCACTATACGACGGAGACTTCAATTGAGCGCGGGGCGTGGGGAAAGAATGCTCGGCACGGACTAACCTAAGAGCTCATCAAGCACGAGCAGGCAGAATTCAAAAAAGCACGTGCTAAACACGGGGGGAAAGGATTGCGAAGAGAAAGAGCTCTGGACCTGGTTTTCCCTAATAACGAGGACACCATGGGTAGAAGCTGTCCATAAAAAAAAAACAAGAGGCGGAGATCTCGGATTCATACAGTGGAAATGGCAGCTCGCCCATTACGTCGGCAAAACGTAACAGGAAGAGAAAAGGGGGGGAAAACGTGCTGTCAAGTTGAAAATCAAGAGTCCAGGAATTAGACGTAAAGACGCAATTTTTAGGCTGAAAATAAGGGAAGCCGCCTTGTAGGAGGATCAGGAGAACGGTGGTCCAGCTCAGGCGGGCCTGAAGAAGGGTCGGGACGAAGAAATATTCTCGGGGGAATATGGCCGAGGAAGAGTGGGCGGAATAAAGAGGGTACCTTTGTGAGTTGCCCATTTCACGCCGCCAGGGGGGGCCAAACAGTAAAAGCGAAGGCGCGCAAAAGTTTTGAACCATGATGTGACAGATGAACCTGTGGGGAAGGGGGGGACTGGAGAACACAGAGAGCGGAAAACACGCGCGGGCTTTCCTTACGGAGGGCCGGGGGGGGGTGCAGAACAGGAGAGGCGGGGGTGGAAGTACAAAAGGGGGGAGTTGCTGGGGGGGGGGGTTTGGAGGGATGTGGCCGGCGTCACAGGGGGGAGAAAGGAAGGACCAGGTAGTGAAACCCGACTCCTATCCACAGAGTACGGACTTTCGAGAAAAGTCCTGGGAGCCATGACAATTCAACTGTAACCTAGAAATCGCTGGGGTCCGTTAAATTGGGCACTCAGGGGAGTCACCGCATGGAAGTGGTTGCTCAAAAGGAAATAGGGGGTTCCACACATTGAAGAAGAAACAAAACGAAGCTGACAGGCACCTTCAAAACGCGTGTCGGGGATTTTGTCTAACGAGGGACAGTGTCCATTGAACGATCCCCTCCAGAAGGAAAGCGAGATAACGAACCCACAGGGAAGAAGAAGGGGGGGTGGTCATTGGTCTGGTGAGACAAATTCGTACCAGCCGCGTGGAACACTTTTGTTCGTCTAAGGTCAAAAAGCCTTTTTACTCTGATGAGACGGCACGGGCTGGTTCAAATTTTTTGTGATTTGCACGGATTGCAAGTCGGATTTCAAACAAGATCCTCACTGGAAAATAACCATACAACAGAGGTAGGAACTAGATCCGGGGAGGCGAAAGGGTCGGGGGGGGAAATAACCTAAAAGAAAAAAAGAAAAAGACAGGAAGCCACCCAAGGCTCTAAGCCCAACGAATGTCCTTGTACGTAATTGGGAAAAAAGGGAGGACGGGCAATTCCCCAGCGAAAGAAAAAGATGACACCGGCCACCTAGTAACCAGGGGAAAGAAGAGTAGAAAGTGTTAAGAGGGGGGGGAGGGTAATGCCAACCCATCTATTAACCCGTGAAAGGAGCTGGCGTAAATACACTTTAAAAGCGACAGAGGCCGACAAAAGAACTTTTGGACTATAGCGTGGAGAAATGACAAGGTAGCAGACATAGTCTCTGGTTAGACGGCACACGGGGACGCGCACACGGGAGAAAGAACTCGCCGGTGAACGGTTGGGCGGTTAACTGGGTAAAAAGATTTGGTCGGGAAGTGGTCCTTCCGGCGTGTGCTCCCGGCCAGCCGTACGGTGGTTAGTAGAGAACGATTGGGTTAAAAAAAAACGACCAGAGTGTTCATCAATTCGACGCCGAAAAAGTTGAAGTCGGGGGTGGGGTAGGAATAAGGGGGGAAATGTGGTGGAGAGGGGTTAGCGGTAGGGGGCCGAGACTATGGTTGGGACAAAGCCCTCCACCTAGCGACAGAACTGTTGCACGAGAAAAAACATGGTTCGAGTAAGACAGGAGAAAAGTGGGTGAGGAGATAAAAGACAAACAGATGAAAAAAATGGTGAATTTTCTGAAAAAAAACCTTGAAAGAGGAAGATACTGTAGCCGCAGGGGAGGACGACTTTCACGAGACCTGTTGGACATACGAGAGTATGTCTCACGCAAGGAGGAGGAAAAAAGAGAAAATTCTGGAGTTTCCAATACTGTCACGAGGGCCGAGAAAAGGTGGGACTTAGGCTGAAACAAACTGACGGCAAGGGGAATGAAAAATAATGGACCAATTCATCAAAAATCTCAGAGGGAGGAGAGCTGCTGGGAGAAAAAGAAAAAGGAAACTTTAACCTCAAAAACTAACGCGCAGAACATGGCCCGGACTCGTACGGCAAAAATAAACCGGCCCATTGACTATCGTCAACACGAAAGATTCGGCCGAGGAAACGGTGCGACACAGCATCTTCCCGGAACCTGAATGCGGGAGGGCAGGACATTCGATTGCTAAAAAGGGGAGGGGACCAGACGAGGGAGAGAAACTTGAACCCTGGTAAAGGGGGAGGGCTCAGACGGAAGAACATCAGTCAGTCTAAAAGAGACTCAACCAAGCAGGGTCCGAGCAACGTCAAGTATTGGAAAGAAAGGTATGCGGTGAAAAGAAGCATACAACAAAAAAACGTCTCTTTTAGGGCCGTGGGAAAAGGTCGTTTCAAAAGGGGGGGGGGAAAACGTCAAGTCGACGCTAGAAAAACGGGGGCGGAGGAGCACTGGTCGCCTGTTTCAACAGGGTTAACGCACAGAACTGAATACTACAGTTGAATGAAAAAAAGGAAGTTGGTTGCAGGAAAAAAAAACGACGGGGGCAACAGATTGAGCTACTAGGAACCTGCCGTACTAGGGGAGGGGGAAAAAAAACCGGCGCATCATGGACGGTGGAGCAGAGTCCAGGATCAGGAACCGAAACTTAAATTAAGTAAAGGACATGAAAGGTGGGGTCGAGCGAGGTGGGCAACCTTACTGGTGGAAGCGGAGGGGACGGCAACTGGTCACCAATCAGACTGGAGAAATATCAAACCAGCAGAACGGTGCGAGGAGGGAGAACAAGACTAAAAAGGATGGGAGGATCAGTAGATTAGTAAAATCGGGAAATCAAGTGCAGAGACCGCTCAATCAACTAACTACACAGACTATCCAAAGAAGAAGAGGGGATCCTCGACGAAATCCAAATGGGTCAATGAACCGCCGCGGTGGTATTACCCCTACCCCGACAACCTCGGAGGAAAGTTGAGTTGATTTTCTAGGCGAGTGACAGGTAACGAAAAGGGGGACCGAGGAGGAGCTACTCTTAAGTCAAGGCAAAGTCAACCAAGAGAGAACAAACGCCCAAGACACCGAATTTACAAGGGGGTCAGCTCTATTAAAACAGGAGTGGCGAACAACCATCGAAGCAAAACCTGGAGGCATCACCTATAAAGAATAAGGACAGGAAGGAACCTCCGAGGTGAGCTTCCCGAGAAAGAGATACAAGGACGCAGGGTCAGGTCAAGTCCTTCAAATGGGAGGGACGTTTCAACGGTGACGATGCGAGTCGTTGGCAAAAACCTGGAAGGGGGGGAAAGGGGGTCTTTGGGGAAAGACCAAGAGAGTGATTACGAGGGAACGAAGATCAGGGGGACACTCAACAGGGAACCAACCCAGAAGCCAGGGTTGGAACAAAAACCGGGGACGAATAAAAGTTGTAAGTCAACCCTTCCCCGGGACGAGAATACTAAAAGGGTCACGGTTGGGAAGACTTCTGTCTAACGAGACCCAAGACAAAGAGATGAGACACGTGGAGAAAAGACTGATATCACTTTCCTTCAGAGACGAGGGGCTTTCACAGTACATGGGCAGGGGTCCACAACGCACAAGGGGCCACGTACGACGAACTATGTAAAAAACAAAAGAACGTCTATTATAAGAGAAAGGAGTTCTCGAAGAAGGATCGACGACAGGGATCAGGTCTAGACCTAGCGGGAGGGGAACGTGGCAGACCGATCAAGAATTACGAAACAAAAAGGGATTTCTTAACTCAATCTAATCAGGGAAACGCTAGCTTGGAGAAGGAAATGGCCGAGTGGAAAGCCTTCGAACGCACCAAAAAAAAAACGATCTGAGCCAGGAAACCATGGCGGGGCAAGGGAAAAGGGTAACTGGGTGAAGACACTGCTAAATAGCAACTTGGGCTTCATCGAAGACAGAAGCCGTGAGAGACAAATCGCAGAAAGACCGGGCTCTCGACAAATTGCGCAACCCCTGGGATTGAAACGGGGGGGGGATGACGGGCCGAAATGAGCGAAACAATCTGGCAAAAAAAGGGGGTCGGGCTTGCAGGCAACGGCTCTTCCGCTGATGAAAGTATAGAATAACAGTGGACTCCAGAACCCGAGAGAGGAGCTACCAGGGGCTATGATGGCGACGTATATCGGGTGATCATCGCAAACGGGAGTCAGGGCCATGATATGAAGTTTTACCGATCCAGTGCTGTGACAAAAAAAAATGACTCAGATACGCTGGGTATCAAAGGTCACACAGCGACCTGGTGAGGTGCAGAATGAGCAGCTCGCAGCATTACGGGGAAATACGACAAAAGCGAATCAGCGAGAGATCCGTTGAACAGGAAAGGGGGAACTTGAGGGGGATTGCATAAAGCAGGACTTGCAGGGTGTTATGATGGGAAAGGCAAAAGTTAAGATGTTCATCAGGAAAAAGCGACCGAGGGGAGGGGAGAGCGTCAAAAGAAACGAGCTGAGAAGTCAAGCTCGCACCCAGCACGGACTTTAGGCTTAAAATAGGAGAGACAGAATAGGCCAACCAATAGGAACAGGCGGGTAATCCGAGTCCATGGGGAGGAATCTAAAGAGGATTCGTCATGCACTTTAGTAAAAGGAGGGGGAGAGGAAAGCTCCTAACAGTGAGCATCGCTTGAGCTTAAGGTCTCTTCAACGTGAAGACGGGGGAGTGGGAAAACCACGCTATTCAAAAACCTGGTTCTGGAGGAAAGTAAGAGGAGGAAAGTCGGGGGGTGTCCGACAAAAGTGCTAGGGAGCGAACCAGCACGTATTCCTATGAAGAAAAAGAATGAGGAAGTAACAGAAAGGTGTGGGGGGTTGTGTGGGGTGGGGTTTGGGGAGGTTCAATAGGAAGATACAGGCTTCACGGTCACCTAGTGCAAATCGTTGGTCAAGAAACAAAATCAAAAAAACCGGGGGCCATCGCAGTCCAATCAAACTCGACAATTTATCGCAGGTTTGGGGGGTGGCTGGGTGGGGAATAAGAATCCGATCTTGGAGAAGACAGGGGGGTCTAGAAACGACCGAGGAGGAAAATTCAGCCCGGAGGACCCGTTTTTTCAAAGTAAACAACAGCAGGAAGCGGTTGAATACAGTTGGAGAGGCGAAAGAACATAAGGAAGACAGAGGTAATCCAAGCTCTTCAGAAGGCGGGGGTCACTGCCGCTAAAATAAAAACGTAGGGTCGACGGATTGGAAACAGGATGTTTTCCTGCGAACGGATTGGATGATGTGTGGTGGTGGTTCCTGAAGACGACCCCATGGACATCTTGATGAAGAACCTGACGCGAGGTATAACGGAAGGGAAAATTCGGAGGGGGGGGGGGTGGCGGGATGGGGCGGGGGTTTTTAAACTCAGAAGTGGGTGAAGGGAGACCAGACTTGAGGGGGTCTCATTGGGGGAGAAACGTAACGGATTTGCGGTCCAGAGCATTGGGCGAGCGGGTGAGGCTTATCGAAGTCAAAGGGGGGGCAGACAGTCAAGGTGCCGGAAAAAATCTTGTTTGGCCAAGCTGTGGTCAGAAAGGCCTGGGAAAGTAAAAAAAACCAAAGGGGAGAGACACAATGCAAGTGGCGGCAACAGGGCAACTGTCCAAACTGTATCTTTCATTCCGATCTAAAAAGAAAGAAAAAAAAAGCTGAGTAATCGGGGGTTGTAGAAGGAGGGTCTTGTGGTTTTGGGAACCGGGCCTTGGAGTCAAAACAAGAAAAATCGGGGTCCGGGTTTGTCCAGTTCGAGTTAGCGGGTGAAACATCATCAAAGGAAAAAGCGCAGGGGAAGAGAAATGTCGACGGGGGGACATAAAAGAGGGGGGGGAAACGAGAGGGGGGGTGCTCAGGAAAGCGTTTCAAAAGTGGCAAACAAAAACGGGGGTTCACCTGGGGGGGACAATCGGGCCTAGGCGCACACCTCACAATGAGGACCGAAGGGGCGCAACTCAACGACGCCTTTCAAAGGCCTGGGGTATCCCAAGAATCCCGCCAAAGGTTAATGTGAAGGGGGGATTCCTGGACCAGGTTGGACAAAAAGGAGAATTTGACGGGGGGTTTCAAAGTTCAGAACTGGTAAAAAAACCGATGAGGATTCGGGGGTGGCGGAAAGGCGTAAGAGGTGAGGCCTTCTTTGCAGTTTCCCATGAGCGCCAGAGAGAAAAAACAAAAAGGGACGTGAATAGGACTGACAGAACTCGGGAGTAAAAACACTGAACTATACAGACCAAGGAACAGGGCTCTCTGTGCGACGGTATCCCTCGATGAAAAGTAGCGACGGATCAAAGAAATACCCATCTACGTGGCGGAGAGCAAAAAAGATCAGTCTGAAGAGCTTGAATTAAGGGCAGAGTAGGAAAAGGGCATAAAGGATGGGAATGATGAGTATCAGAACAAAAATGGTGAAGCAGGGAAAAAAGTGCGCGACAAGTGGGAGTGCTGGTCGAGGGCCAAGAAAATAATGGAAAAACAAAGGGCGCCTTGCAAAAAAGCCCTCATGTCAAAAACCCTATGGGGATGCAGTTCCCCGGCGGGGAGAAAAAAAAGGCGACCCAAAAACGCAGGCTTGTACGCGCAGGGCAAAACCAGAGATGTGCAACGGGAAAAGAAAAACTGAAAAAAAAGTTGACACTGGGGGGGGGGACAGATGGGGGAGCAAAACCAGCTCTAAATCCGGTCGTAGAGCGCATGGACTGGTTGACACGCAACATCAAGACAAATAATTGGAGGCTGACAGTTGGTTGTTTTTTTGAGAGGGACTCGAACCTAAGGCCTTGCTGCGCAGGGAGACGTCGAAAAAAGGGGGCTGAAACGGCAATGCAGGTCAAAGGAACCAAAAGGAAAGGTGAACCCGGAAAGCTGAACAGGGAACTGGTCCTTGCGGACCCATCCCGGAATTAAACTAGGTAAAGAAAAAAGAGGAAAAAAAAGAAAATGATTTGGCGATGGCCACCCGCAAACATCATCAGCAAAAAATACGACGGTCTGTCACATGCCAGGACGCGGCGTCTGAAACCTGCATTTTCATACGGTGAAGAACCGATTAATGTAAAAGTGTGGGGGAGGGTTACAGAGAAAAGAATAAAGCAGGAGCCTCATAAAAAACAACAAGAGGTTTTTGACGAAGCAAACAATTCTCGAACCGCTCAGCAGCGAACTGCAAAAAGAAGGGGGAAAACTGCTGCCCGCCTTATCTTGGGGGAGGGAAATCCTACCATGAAAAGAAGGCGCATCAAATCCTCCTGGCGACCAGAACTGGGGGGGGACGGGAGGGAGATGCAGGCGGGAACGTTGGACTGAAAAAGGGGGGAGTCGTGAAACACGAGACTTGTGCGTCAGGCGAAAAGGGGGGGGCCCGCAAAAATCAGGCAAGAAAAACGCGCTTTACGCCTGGGGGCGGCAAACCGGCCGAGTTCCCAAAAAAGTGGAAAATGCACCAAGGCGAGATAAAGAAACCAGAAAAACGGTTCTAGGGAGGAAAGAGGCCCTTTATTAAAGCAGATTAGGGGTGGGGCTAGAAGCGACTTATCGTTATAAAAAAGAGCTGAGGGCGTCTAAGGAACAAACTGAAGGAGGGGCGTCAGGGACGAGGATTTCAGTTAAACAGGCGACCGCCTGGCCCGGATGAGATCATTGGCGGCAAAAATCTCCCCGAGGGAAAGAAGCTTGGGTAAAAGGCTGCGAGGGGGGGAGGAGAGAGATTGGTTAAAGTGTTTGAACCTCTCCACTGGCTGGGGAGGGGGGTCGCGCGAGCTCTCTCAGAGCGAGGAGTTGGGGATGTGGAAAAAACCGAGCATCTGAGAAAAAGAGCGGCCAATCCCGAAAACACCACCTCGGAGAAAAAATCCCAGGAAGAGGGAGATTGAGAATACACTGGAAATGCTAGCATGCAATCACTTAGGAAGGGAGGCATGATCCCGAACTTGTCACCAATTAGAAAAGAAACCATAATGCAAAACAAAAGCTTAAAAAAAGGCTAGGGAAAGGATCTTTCTGGC
>Ga0179591_1275632_pt1 | contig 11731 bp, 13 predicted proteins | sample CZOMad2_1_08_16f_FD_182891 | JGI IMG/M metagenome (GOLD analysis project Ga0179591, IMG submission 182891) | Vadose zone soil fungal communities from Angelo Coast Range Reserve, California, USA - CZOMad2_1_08_16fungal (PacBio error correction) | ecosystem: Environmental > Terrestrial > Soil >...
TCACATGAGAACTTTTAATAGAAAAAAAAAGGGGTCAACGGGCATCAATCCGGGAAAGGGTACAGTTGAAAGGGAAAATTTTCAAAGGGGTATGAAAATAATGAGGGAAGAGACGGGCCGAAGCCATACTCAAAGGGAGGGTTTGACCTCTCACGAAACGCAAAAAAAGTAATTTGACTAGGATTCGGGTTTCACCCGCGATTATAAAAAAGGGGAAGAGGGGGGCTGGGTCGACTTAAAGGTTGGGACAGTGGGTGAATGCATCAAAAGAAAAAGCGACCTAAGGCAAACTACCCGAGGGGTCATGTGGTGGGGGGGAACAAGAAGACCGAAAAACCAGACAAACTGCTCCATACAGAATATTAGACGGTAGGGGGAAGGGAAGCTGCCTGGGGTAAAAAGAAAGGGAGACGATTAAAATGAATTGAGGGTATTCCACCTTGAACAAAGACCCGACAAAAATGTGGGCTCCAAAACCGTATCCCCCAGAAAGAGACGGTCTTGTACTCAGGTTAAAGGTGTTGAGGCCTCCAGGGTGGGGGGAAAGACCAAAGCGCGAAGTGTCCGAAGGGGGGGGGGGGGGGGGGAGAACTGTCGAAAGTTATTATTTGAATAATCAAACCCACCCAAACAAAAAAAAAAAAAAAAAAAAAAAAAAAAAAACACCAAAAAAAACGCCACAGAAAAAACACCCAAAAAACCAAGACAAACCAGAAACCCCAGAAAAACACACCCCCCCAACCCAACCCCACCAAAAACAACCCCAAAAAAACATGCGCAACACCCGACACCCCGAGCCACCACAACACCAAAATTGCTAAGTCTTTCAAGGGGTTCAAGGGGGTGTGCGATGATCGGCAACCCTGTCACGAAGACTCACTAAAAAACATAACAAAAAGGGGTCACCGCCCACACTCGAGACTCTTACAGGAAAAATAATCTGTTAGGAAAAAAGGGGGGGGGTTCGCAATCAGAGACGAAGAAAAACCAGAACATCTTTCCCGAACAATAAGGGAGGAACAAAAAGAATTATTAAACAACCCCGGCCTGGGGACAGGTCAAGGGGGGGAAATCGGTCACATATACTTGGGGCTGAACGGAATGGGGGGTCTCAAAAGGTGGAATACAGGAAAGGGAGGCTGTTAAACGGGAAGATCCAGGTCTGGGGGGTTAAAAAGAAGGTCTGTTGGGGGTGTTGACTCACCCTATAAATAATTAAGAAAAAAACACTGGGGGAGGGGATGGGACCCACTAAAGTCCCCGTTTGGTCCCGAAAAAGGCTGTCGAATTCATCTTTAACAGTTTATCGGGACTAAAAAAAAGGAAAAAAAAAAAAAAGCCAGTACCATAAATCCAACCTATTGCTCGAAACATACACCGAAGGGTCAAAAACAGGTCGCAAATTCTTTGACTCAAAGGGGCAGTTTTGTGTTTTAATATAAATCTGACAGAATAATTGGTCAAAAACTTTTAATAGTAGCAAGGGCTGAAAAGTCAAACTGGTGGGGGGCACAACACCCAAGGGGTGATCTATACGGGTATCGCGAATCGGGACAACGAACAGCCGCAAATCCTAAGCACTGTTTTTTTGCAAAGACCAATTGAGTGAGAAGGGCGTCAATATCGGTCAGAAATCACGTCATCAACGCCGCAGGGAAAGAACGACAAAGTTGCCGCGACGTAAAAAAAAAGTCCAGCACCGAAGAACAGAAAAGAGGGATGCACGGGGATTGCACCGACTAGCAGAACCAAAAAAAATCCTTCAGCCCGAAATGAAAATCGGGGGAAGGACAGTGTGGGGGGGAGGGGGGAGGTTTCAAGAAAAGACCGCAAATGCATAGCGTAGGGGGGGGGTGCTCATTACTTAAAGCCTAAAAAAATGGGAAGGGATTGTTTTGGCCGGAGTGATACGAAACCCTATACATACTTTCGTGACAATAAGTCCTGGGTTACGTGGACACCAACTTCCGGGGGAAAAAAGGAACAAGCCTCCCTCCTTCCGGAGTCGTTACTAAAAAAAAGAAAAGAAGACCCAAAATAACACGCAACGGAGGGATTTCCCCAGGACGGAAGGGGGAGTAGAAGCAGAGGATGCGATGAGGGACGGACTTTCAGTCCACGAGAATTGGAGGAAAAAGACGGGGGAAGACGGGTACACCAATGCGTGATTTTCAAAAAGAAATCGGTTTCAAATTAGAAGGACGTAAAAACTGATAAAAAACGGGAATTACCAGAGGGGATGGAGTTTATGCGGGGGGCACCAGGGGACCTGGAAATGACAATAAAAATCAACGAAAACGCATCTCCTAAAAGGTAGGGGGGGAAGGCTTGCCAGGGGAAATTGACGGTAAGGAATGTACTGGGAAACACAACGGTTAACCTCTTGGCCAATAAACCTTGGGGAAGGGAAGGGGAAGGCCATCCATCCCAGGCCCCGACAAGACATGTCATGAAAGGTGGGGTCCGTATCCCGCGAAAAGAAGGCCATGTACTACCGAAATCTAAAGACGCTGGAGATGCCAGTCGCAACGCCAAAAGGGCGGAGGGGGAGCCTCCAAAGTTCTCAGACACCCACGCCGCTGTGGGGGAAGCACCTCAGACAGTAAATAATAAAACGAAAAAAAAGTTTCCCCACAACTAGGGTTCCGTAAGGGGTAGGACAATAAAACAAAGAGTTTGGTTGAGAAAAGTCCGGGGAAGCAGGGAGAGGTTCCGGGTCCAAAAGAAGGACTGTCGAGGACACCATTAGTGAAGGTTTTGAAACGGACAGCCCCGGCGGGGACCTAGACAGGAATCGCAACATGGAAAAAAACGGCCAAAAGCCGAATGGGTGGTGTTTGGGGGTGAAGGTTATCCAGGGGGAAATAACGGAATGCAAGAGTTACGAGGGGCCAGGGGGAAGAGATCCGCCGCGGAAACAAAAGAGAAAGAGTCACAGCAAAAAGTGAAAACCGGTGCCGGGGGAAAAAAAGAAATTCTTCGAGAAGTGACAAGGGGACCATATTTTGGGGGGGGAAAAAAGGTCGGGACTTCAATTGCAGGAGGCAAACCCGCGCCTACTGCAATTTGGGGAGGAAGGATCCCAGCTGCCAAGGGGGCTTGAAGAAAGCGAAATCGGCTTCAAAGAGATGCTCCGAAGGCGATGAATAGGAAAAAAGCAAAGTGTGCAGAGCGTGCAAGCCAACATCTTAAAAAAATTGGTTCAACAGGAGCCAAGGAGGGGGGGAGTCCCACGGAAAAAAGGACAAGGCAAAAAATTGGAAAAGTCGCTTCCGAAACCAGATCCACCAAAAAGCTTATAGTAGGAAGGCCCAACATGGTAGGGGGGAAAAAAGGGGGGAGAGCCGTGATTGACCAAGCCTGGGCCTGTCACCATAAAGTGGGGGAGACAGACGCACTGGGGGGGGGGCTGGGGAACAACCAAGGGGACACAAAATAGGGGGAGTCCATGACTGAAAAAAAAACCGACTTGTTCGAAAAAATGGAGGGGGGGGGTACAAAGGGGTTTGAGCAGGTGACGCGGGGACATTCTTTTCAAAAAGAAAAGCCGACAAACTCCAGCGAAAACCCCCATCACAAGTTCAACAAAATATAAACGTCGGGGGTAAACGAAACCACATTTGTCATAGGGAGGGGACATGGTGGCCACCGGTCAGTAGGGGGGGGAAGTGGGAAATTGGAGGGAACACAAAGTAAAGGGGGGGGCAGGAAAAAAGATCAGGGAGGGGAAACAGGAGAGGGTGCAGACCCTCCACGACAAGAACATTAGTGTTTGTGGGGAGCTCAAAAGTAAAACGTCAGAAAAAAGGGGTCGCCATGAATTGGAAACATGTGTTTTCAGACGCCCCCAAGTTGTAACAATGAAACGATTTCCAAGGGTGGGGCCGAAAAACATGCCACCCGGACATGAAGTTATCTAGGTATCATGTGGGGAGGAAGGGGACAGGTTTTCATTTGAACCCGGGAAAATACTACCCAAGGGGAGATTAAGCCACGGACCTCAAAAAGGGAAACAAGTGATATGGACAAATTGAGCCAATCGGCTCAGGTAAAAAAGAGGAGGAAACACAATCACAAGCGAAGCAAGTTACCCGCCGCGGCGCTGGGTTTTGCTAGGAAGCAAGTCTTTCCCTGAAAGAGAGGGGGGGGGGGGGTCAGGCCGTTACTGGACAGCACGAGGTTGGGAACAACTTTACGGATGGGGGGCATGGAACGGACCACGTCTGGGTCCATAAGTCTACCCGGACACCAGGCGCTGGTTCAGGGGACCAAAGGGGAATGAAGCACATCCGGGGCGGCGTAGGAAATAAGGTGATTTGGGCCTAGGGACGAGGGAAATTTCCGGGGTTTTAGGGGGGTACTGGAGGGATGGAAAAAAAAGGACTTGGGGTTGGGAAACAGGTCAAGAATAAGCCTGCCGTTGAATCGGCGGTTGGGGGCGCCCACATGGGTAGTAAGAAGGTCCTATGTTCGCGGGGGGGGGAAAAGTTGAGAACCAACTCGCCAAAGGGAAGGGACTTTGGGGGTTTGGGTTGGTTCGCGGGAACGATTTTCGGTGACGATGGGGGGGGCCGGGGTGGGTTTTGGGGGGGGGCAAAAACCAAGCGTTAAAAGGCTAAGGGAGGTAAATCGTGAGAAAGAAGAACAGGTCAAATGAATCGTCAAAAATCACTAGGGAAAACACGGGGAACAATATGATCAGGGGTTCACACAGACCGTCCACCTACCCCGGGGGAAAGGCGCCGCACGTTGGGAGGGTAACACCAAGCAAAGAAAATGAAAGAGTTCCTTCAACGAGGGAGAGAGAAAGCTTCTTCCGTGGGAGGTTTCAAAAAAAACAAGGAGCCCTTGCAAAAAAAAAAAAAACTTGGGGGGTCGGGGACGGAGGAAAAGGAAACTAAATTACATCGGGGGGAAAAATCGAGGACGACCATGGTGGACCCCTTTGACCTGGGGAAAGACATGATAGGGGACTCATGATGCTCCTCAAGGGTGTAAAACCCAACATTATACTGCGCCAATCAGGTAACCCCGAAACCACAGGGAAAAGAATGAATGCTCTAAAAGGGTTTGGTTGCACGGGTAATAAGACAGACGACTCTTCGCACTGGGGAGGGGGGGAGAAAACACGAAAGATAAGGTCCAAGGGGAAAAATATAGGGAAAAAGAACTCAAGAACCCAAATGAACAACCTACCGCCCGACAAAGTGTGTTTCCCGGGAAAAAGACAGACCCTAAAGAAAAGAGGAGAGACCAACCGCCCCAATGAAAAGTCAAAAGGGGGGGAACTTCCTCAAAGCGAAAGAATCTGGGGTCAGTAATAGAATGGGAAAACCAAAGAATTGGGAAGGAAAAGGGAAAGTACCTTCAATCGGGGAGGGAGCTTCGTAAATGTAGAATCTCGTCCATAAGACACATCAGGAGCGAGTAGAGGGTAGGAGACAGGTATGATCTTTTTGGAGGGAGGAAGAAATTAAAGAGGGCTCAATGTTGGGATATGAATCGAAGGGGGGAAACATGGGAAAACGCCGCTAAAGACCAGAGGCCATTGGGAGAACAAATGTCAAACAGTGGGGACCCGGAAAAACGGTGGAGTATGAAGAAATGGAGGATAAATCTAAAAGTCGTTTAGGAATAAGGGGGGGGAATTGGTTGAGTTGAAGTCCGGATTTACAAGGGTGTGACAATAAAGTAAGCAATGGTCAGAAAAAGAGGGGTGGAAAGGGCGATCGAGGGCAAAAAAATAGTCATTCGGGACAAAACCTATAATCTGGAACGCTCCTTTCGGGGGTAAAATGTACAAGGGGGGCCAGGAAAGGTTTCAACAAAACTACCAGAATTGAAACAAGATCAAAATAAAAAAGGGAGGGGGAAAAACACAAACGAACTACCCAGTAATGAAATTGGTTATTGGGGGGAACAACGAGAGGACCTTAGGAAGGGAGTGCATGTATTTGGGTGAAAAGAAAAGCAGCAAAGGAACAAAAGGAAAGCAAATGAAAGCAAAGTCAAAGAGGGGGAAAAATAGGTTTTTACAAAGGGGCAGGGGCCGACCAGAAGGAGTGACTTAAAAAAGGTGGGGGGGACGGCAGGAAGTGCAAGAGGAAGAAACGAAGGGAAGGGGGTTAAGAAGCCCTTGTGGGAGGGGAAGAAAAGAAGAAGATATCGGTGGCGGATCTGGGAGCAGCTAATGGGGAGGGGTGTTAGAAGGTTATCGCACAAGTAGAAAAAAAAATCGGGGGGTCCTTACTGGTACTGTGGGAGGTTGTGCGTGCGGAATCTTCAAAAACTGGGGGGGGGGGGGAAGTTTCGAGGAAGCAGAAGGGAACAAACGGGATGGTACAGAAAATCGAATAGAGTAAGTGAGGGCGGGAGGGGCCAGCACCGAGATTGGGTCAGGACCATCTGACCAAAAAACTTTGAAAATTGGGGAGGCGACGAGCGCTGGGGTGCGACATTACCTCAATCATGCAGACGAAATTGAACCCTCCTAGGGGGGGGGGGGGAAAAAGAGGGACCGAGACGGAAAGTGGAAGGTCCTGCGTGGAAATGCTTGACAAACAAGGGGGGGAAGATCAGAGGAATGTTGAACCGCGTTTGGTGGTTTCTGGCAGACGTCAAATCTGAACGATCACAAAACGAAGGGGGGGTGGGGGGGGGGGGGGGGTAAAGTTCCTTTAAGTTTCTTGATCCAAATCAAAACACAATGACAGTTGAATGAAGGGGGATTGTTTGATGGATGGTAGTGGAAAACCTGGGGGCAACGGGGGACTTCAAGGGTAAATAAGTACATTTAGTGACGCGGGACAAGGGTTATCTCACCGAATAGAAGAGGTCTGCGATTCCCTTCAACACCCGATGTTTCTTTTGGGTCGGGGTGTGGGGGAAACCTCAACCTAAGATAATCAAAAGGGACAGGATGCGGTTCGGCCGCGAATTGACGGGCTTCAAAAAAGGGGAAGAGTCCAGGGGGATGGAACGCGGATTGGTTTGCAGAGGGGAAAAACTCGATCAGAGTTGCGAGGGGTGGAAGGGAGAGTATTTTGTACGGGTCTAAACAGTAACATCAGTAGAAAAGGAGTTACGCTATTGAATGTGGGGGGAGGGGGGGGTTTAAGGTTCAGGGAAGGCTGGACGTTTTGGTGAGACACCGCCCTTGGGGAGACTGCAGCCCAAAAAAGGGTGGAGAAAGGGAGAATGGGGGGGAGACTGGCTGGGCAATCTCTCCTAAGTATTACAATTGTTGGGGGAGGGTGAGGGAAAGGGAGGAGGTTAAAAGAGGAAAGACACTAACGACAATCTTAGGCAAAGGGGGGGGGTGTTCAGTGGAATGGGGAGCCCGATTGAACAACGAGATGGGGGTCGGTTGGAAAACAGAAGGGGTGGGTGAAAGCCACACTGAAAATCGCAAACGCAGGGAAGAAATTAAAAAGAAGGGCACGGAAGTCATCGCTCAAGAGGGGAATTTTGGCCTGACGGAAAAAAGGTGCAAATGGAAAGACGATGCGGTTTATTCTGGGAGAGGGAAGGTGACAAGGCAGGAGGGGGGGCGAGGTGTGAAAGACAACTGGAGACGAAACCAGAAGTCGTGGGAGAAAATCCCAAACTGAAAGGGAGGGGATTTAGGAAGGCGGCCAAAACCGGCCTGTGGGAGTGACACGACCGCGAGAACCCGTTTGATTGAGCGATTGTAGGGAGGTGCCCCAAACCAGAAACATTGGGAAAATGGGGAGGGGAGGGATCACTCGCCGAACGAAGGTAAAAGCAGTGGTTCATCGCGAAAGGCCCGGGCCCAGATTTTGCAAAAAAAAAAAAAAAGTCCGGAATACAGCGTCGCTTGTTTCGCTTATGAGGGCAGCGGGGTCGCGGAACGACGGGGGAAGAGGAGTGGCCCTGAACATAAACGCCCATCACTAGGAGGAAGAAGGGTGGGGAGGCAAAACAATAGACAGAAAAGTCAGTTGCTCTGGTTAGAGATAGGGGGCAATGTGCAAAGCCAGGAGCCGAGGAAAAGGGGGTTGGTGGGAACCAAAGGGCAAAAAAAACGGGTGAAACTAAGCCAAATATAATGGTGCTGGGAAGGAGGCAGCTGATCGGGAAAAAGAAAACCAAAAAAAAGGAAAAAAAGAACCAAACTGTGGGCAAAAAGTCTCCAGGGGAAAGGACGTGGGATTTGCGGGGGGAGACTCCAACATGTAAAAGGGGGACTCTGTTGCCGGGAAGAGTTTGTTGGTCTTGTGGGAAAACGGCATTAGTTGTAATATGACAGAAAAGAGTCAACCGGCAGGGGGTGGGGGGAAAAGGCTGAGTGAAATAAGCCCACAGGGGTCAGTCATAAGGGGGGAGACGTAAAAAAAAACACCTCAAAAAAACCACGAAAAAAGCACCTCCAAGTGGACAAGTGAAGATTGGAAAAGGGACTTCGGGACGGGAAAAATCTTCGTTAATTACCCGGACTTCATCCAGCAGATCATGACAACCAAAAGGGTCAAAATTTGGGGCGAGCAGAGTTTAAAAACGAGCCTTAAAAAAAAGTAAGGCTAAAGTTCTGGTTCCAAAGCTTCCTCATTAGGGGCAATGTTTACCCACGGGGGGGGGGAAGGAAGGGTGACCTGAATTGAGAACTTGGGGGGCCGACAAAAGAACGATTCAGTAGAGGGAATCGGGACAATGTTGTGGGAAGGGTGTTGGGTTAGGGGATATGGGTGGGGGTCAGAAAAAAAGGGGCACCCAAGGAACATAACACTCATCTAGCAAACGAAGAAAAGAATGAGACAGTGTTGACTATAGGCTCCCGGCTTCGAACAACCTATTGGCGAAATAGCTTTGCCAGAAGGCAACCTTTGGGGAGAACACAGACAGGGCTCAGATCGGGTTTCCACCCAGGGGATAAGAAATCTAAGGATCACAGATGTGGGGAGTGGACATGGTCTGGGAAGTTGGCTTGCGAAAAAAAACCTTCGAGGGCAAAGCTTGAAGGGGGCAGTCTGGAAGTTGGGCAACCGACACTGACATGGGGGCATCGGCAAATCTAATCCAGAGGATAAACTCCAAAAAGAAAACTCTTCACATCGGCAGAGGGTGAGCTGTGTTCGGAGCCTTCTGCCGAAAAAAGAAAGCGTGGTGCAAGAGGAGGAGGGAGGGGGGTGAAGGAGGACCAGCCAACACTTATGTAGAGGCATCTGGAATGTAAAAAATCATAGAATCGCCCACGACACGCTTTTGTAACAAGGAAGAGAGCCGGTGAAAATGGCCTTGAGGCGAAGGCCAACTCTATATATGTTCGGGATTGAGGGGGGGGAGTCTAATACAGCCCTTATAAACTGAATTGTACAGGGAAACTGACCGAACACTGACACGTGACAACGTGAACCGGGGGGGGGGGGCATCTGGGGAAGCAATGCCAGCCCTACAGATGACACAACAACACGGATAAGGGGCGGAAAAAAAGGAATAAATAGGGAAGGAAAGAGATTCGCCCCGGCTGCAAAGAATTAGTCAGTCAGGCGTGAAGGGGAAAAGTATCAGTGATACCGGTACGGGAATCCCAAAACGGAAGGGGACTAACTAAAGAACGGTTGGGGCTCAACCCTCAGGGGGGGGCACAGAATGAGGCTGTTGTTTCAGAACCTCGATGAAATAAGTTGACTTGTGGGGAAAGGAAGAGCTCTCGTTGTTGCAGTGGTGGGTAAGGCCAAGAAAAAACGCCGCCTCCCAAAACTAAAAATCGTTGCAGGTGGGGGAAGATAACAGGAACACATATCAGCGTACAGATAAAAGGGACAACTGGTCCAGTCGCTGCCGTGATAAAAAGACCGATTAAAAAATTGAAGGTGGAAAGGGAGGTCAGCACAGAGCGCGGACACACACAGGGGCCCCTTTGTCCACGCACCGGCGCAAACCAAAGCCAGGACTGTGGAAAGTTACGAGAGACAGGCCGTTACAAGAAAAAAAACGCAATAGAACGTAGGAATGGGAGGTGATTATGATGCTCAAAGGGGGCGATTCGAAGGGGCAGGTTGGGGGGAAAATTGGTGGAGAGAAACTTGGGGCACCTTCCAAACAAGAACCACCGAAAAAAACAGGGAAACCAGCGCGGAGAGACAGCTACCTTAGAGGTCAGGCACCCAAAAAATCAATCTGGAAAGAATAAAAAGTGACCTACAGAAAAAAGCGCAGAAGGCAGGGAAAAGAAGCCTCCGTAGTTTTCACAGGCTGAAGGGGGGGTCAAAAGTCGGAAAAAAGTTTTGGTACTTTTTTCGGGGCGGAAGTGGGGGCTGAAAAGAAAGAACTACGGCCTGGTCAAGAAAGCTCGCAGCTTGGGAAAAACGAAACGGCTTTGTGGGGGAGGGGTGTAGTCTATCATATGAAGGAAAGGGGGGACAGATGTCCAAACCCGGGGAAAAAAAGGCAAATGAGTGGAAGAAAGATGGGGCCATATCAAGGGGGTGAATCGAGGGAAGAAAAAATCTCGTCAAAAGAAAGCAGGGAAAGTCCAAACATCAAGTCAGGGGGTCTGACCCCGGCATGTGGCTGGGAAAACCAGAACGGGAAGTTTTTTTTGGGGGGGGAGGGGATAAAACGGTCATTAAGCACAAGTTTTACAAAGGGGGGGAAGTTATAGGCTTCAAGTAAGGGTGTTGGACAAACGAAAAAAGTTGAACGCTCTCACTGTGGGCTCTCCCACATCAGGCCAACTTCTCGGGCCTCCTCGTCTGGGGAAAGAACCAAAAAAATATGGGGGGCCCAAATCTCCTAACATGGGGGAAGGGGGGGGACGTTCGGTTAATCCGTTACAAGACACCATCAGACAACGAACAAGATTTCAGAGACAAAGCTTGGGGGGGGGGGGGGGGGGGGGGGGGGGGGGGGGGGGGGGGGGGGGGGGGGGGGGGGGGGGGGGGGGGGGGGGGGGGGGGGGGGGGGGGGGGGGGGGGTGAACAAAGTCGGAGAGGAATGAATACCCCGACAGCCCCCAATAGGATCAACACAAAGAACGGTATGTCAGGGGTCGATGAGACATGCCCGAATAAAAAAAAAGACCTTCGAATAAACATTTTTCGTCGGTGGAACTAAAGCGGGCTAAATTCAAAAAAAAAGAAAAAGGGAGGGGGGTGTGAGGGGTTCCTATACTGAGACAATCCGTTTGGGTTGGACGAGATAATTCCTAACATTAGGATCTGTAAGTACACCAGTCTGGGTTTCGGATAAACAGGGTCAGGGGGGGGTGAATGTACAAGCGTCAAGGGGGGTCTTGCAAGACATCCACGGAAGAAGGTCATTCCGAATGTCGAATGAAGCCCTAAATGGGGGAGTGGCAGTGACAGGTCAAAGCCTAGGGGAAAGAGCTGGGAAAGAAGGGGGTTGCCAGCTCTGGGATGATACCCAAAATATGGAAAATTGAAGAAACCGAACCAGATCGTCGAAGCCCAACTTCAGAACAAAGGGGAAAAACAGCAACACATTGTAAGTTCAGTTGAATCAAAAGGCAGCGTCCGTACAGAAGATTACAAAGAAACCATCAAAATTAACCGAACGAAAAAAACAATCTGAACAGGTTAAAACGAAGGGTCCCAAAAAAAAAAAAACAAAAACAACCTTCGACGGAGGAAAAAGGAGTTGCCTGAAAAAACTGAACAAAAATCCCCCAGGAAGGGGAAAGCACATCCCGGGCAAGAGAGGCATTTGGGGGGAAAGAAAAGGGTGGGGTCGTTCGCCCCCCTGAAGCCGG
>Ga0179591_1258482_pt1 | contig 11730 bp, 10 predicted proteins | sample CZOMad2_1_08_16f_FD_182891 | JGI IMG/M metagenome (GOLD analysis project Ga0179591, IMG submission 182891) | Vadose zone soil fungal communities from Angelo Coast Range Reserve, California, USA - CZOMad2_1_08_16fungal (PacBio error correction) | ecosystem: Environmental > Terrestrial > Soil >...
TCGAATTTATCGGGTTCTTAAACGGGGAGGACGAGGGCAATCGGTCACGAGCGACAGGGAATCTGGTCTGCGACCAAGGACGAGCGATAAACTCGACAAAATTGAAAAGACCAGAAAAAAATAGTGTCTACCTTTTCGACTCATCAGAGCACCAGGGGCGTCGACCGGGAACGGAAGGGGAGCAACAAAAGAGGATAAGCATCGGGGATCGAAAGTGGCTTTCCCTTTTGGCTCCCTGTACACATGCCGGGAGTCGATGCCCGTGGGCGCAGTGCGGCCCCGACGGGGAAGAATGGGGGGAGAAGAGATTCCGAATGGGGGAGAAACGTTTAAGGGTCAGGGGGTTAAAGAAGAACCTCAGCCGCTCATCCGCTTTTCTCTTTCACGAGCGTTGATTCGCCCGCTCAAACGGCGGCAGGGAAAATTAATCCCAAGAAGGGTACCGGAATGGAGGGGATCCCTTGCTCAGAACCAGCCAGGTCGCGGCTTTCTCCTTGCCGCTACAGCCTGGACGGCAAGAACAATACCCTAACGGCCTAACAGGGCAGTAGGAATCTTACGCGGACCACGACGGGAGGATTTGAATCCGCGGTCGGACAAATGCCAAAGCTTTGCTCTATAAAAGGGCAAAAATCCCTACTCAGTCTCTGACGAAGGAGGGATCCTAGGGACGATACGTCGTAGAGAAGGGGGGGGGTGGTCCGGGGGACCGTTACGGTTAGGGGCCAAAAATCAACGAAGACCGGCTCCGGGTAGCTCGACCTCCAAGGGGGGAATTGGGGGGGGGAAAGAACAGATGATAAGAAGGGTCATCTTCTGTGGATACTGTGCATGGCCTAGTTCACGCGGTCAGCAACCTCAAGCAAAGGGAAAGGGGAGGGGAAAGCCGAAAACTCGGTTGGGGAAAGGGAAAAGAAGGAAACCAGGTCATTGAAAAGGATGGGTTTGGGCGGCGCCGTCGCGTAAAGCCGCAGCGAAGTTGACAAGCTCCGAGAGCAGATGGAGGTAACTAAAGGAAGAAGACTCCTGTCACTGTACGAGGAAACTGGCATCTTAGACATGAGAGGGGGAGGAAGGAACCGCGCGGGGCCGGTCCAAGATCGCGACCGGGGGGTCCGGTTCGCGGGAGTGAGGGGCACAAAAAAACTGACCTTATAAATGTTAAACGCGAAAGAGGAAGAAGCACGGAATGCACAAGGGGGAAAGGTCTAAAGTACATGAGACGAAACTCCTGAGAGGTGAAGCACCTTACCTTCAAGTTAACCGTAATCTTAAATATATGGGCAGGCCGTGACCGATCCACAAAGAAGCACCTGGCGCCTGTTCCTCCATAAGGAGGGCCAACGTGAAAAGTTAAAAAGCCCATTCACTTGACCAAGCACGAGGGAGAAGAACTCGAGAAATGGGCAAAAACGTCAGGGCCAGGCGACGGTGGTTATGTCGCTTCAGGCCCCCCCTTGCCCACCAGAAAAAGTCCCTCCTAGGCGGGGGCAGCAAGATTAATCGAAAGAGGGAGCAAAGAGGGCCGTCACGCGGGTAATCTACAAATTGAAAAATCTGCCGGCCGACGTGGCGTCAAAGATTTTGGTGGGGACGAAACTTTCAAAAGAGAAAAACCGTAGGCGGTCGACGAAGAGCGAAGACGGCAGAGAGCCCACGGGTGCGGAAAACGCGTAGAAGAGCAGGGGTTTACTAAATATAGAGGGATAATGAGGAAATAAGTTCTATACAGACGCGTGAGAAGCCTAAGGGGAAGAGAAGAAAAGAGAATGAAGTTACGAGAGAAAGGAGGGAAAAAGAACAGAAGAAAAAGACGAATATAGGAGAGACTCGTATTGGGCCAAATAAAGAAGAAAAAAGGACGTAGATGAATCGACGCACCAAGTCTGAGAAGCGTAAGAATAAAAAAACTATATCGAATTTGGAGAGGGGGAGAGAGACTCAACTAGCTCGATCCCGGGCAATCACCTTAAATCAGATAAGCGGGAAACAACTAATTCTTGAGGAGAGAGACTGATTGTTAGGTTTATATGGGGACCGAGTAGACTCTTTCAGAAAAGCCAAACTTATGAAACTAGGGAAAAGATCAAAAAGATTAGAGAACAGAGAGCCGCCAAAGTATAATACCGCATAGGCAACTCAGAAAGCGGCCCTGCCTCTACTGAAACTAAGTATGTGGAGCGCCGCCGAACAGTGGAGTAGCGTAAGGCCAGGATCGCCAAATAAAGCTGGGGTAAATTAGCTTAGTTTAATAAATACTCTCTTAAAGACTTCGTGGACTTGTTAGAAGGGGTGCGTCTTCTTATCGAGAAAAACGGAGAAGTTCACTTCGTCAAGTCATGAAAATATTGAAGGGGAGAAATACAATTATACAAGAGAAGAGCATCTTGGGTATAGCGGGCTGAAGAGTAACGGAAGGAGCAAGATAGAGGGTACCGGGGAGGGGTAACGGATCATTCGATGCTAATATCAGTAACGGGAGGGCGCGCGCAGAGAAAACTTGGAAGTAAGTATGCTGAATTGGGGCGGGGAGGGCGTGACGTAAGCTAAAAAATTTAGACGGGGGGCAAAATCGATATCGACACTTTTGGACCGCTACAAAGGTAGGAAAAGAAGGGAGTATTAAAGTAGGAAAAAGACTATTTACGGAGTCGTAAATAAACGCGGAAAAGATAAAATGAAGAAGGGGGGACTGGGTCATAGGAAAGGTCAATAAATGAAATAAAAGGAGGAACCAGCACTTAGACAGGGGAACTAAAGAGCGAACTCAATAAAGGATTATTAGCAGGGGGGGTTAAAACCAAATCCAAAAGAGGCAACCTGACGCGCACGAGGCCTGGGAAAACTACATAGTCGATCAGGAAAAAGAAATGAAGGGTGGGAGAGGGGAGGAAAGACTTCTAAGTAATAATGGAGTACTGGTCAAAAGATGTCGTAATGAAGAGAAAGTTCACACAGAGCCGTTACTATCTACCGATTCTTTAGATGGAAAGAAGGAAGCCGGCGAGAGCATTTGGTGGTTTGGGGGTGGTTTTAGAGCAGAGAGGGAGGTAAAATAGCGAGAAGCGCGGGCAGAGAGACTAACGAAGGAAAAAGAAGAAGAGAAAAAAAGAGGGAGGAAATCCTAGCCTAGGGAGCGCGAATTTTCCAAACGGGGGGGGGTCTCGTGAAACGGAAAAGGTTAAGCAGAGGCGAGTACTCAGGATACGGAAATTAGGCACTGGAGAAGGGGGGAAAGGGAGGCTAGGGGGACCTCCTGAAGGAAAACATGAATGCTATCATTCGGAAGATTATAAAATAACTTCTTCTCTAGAAGGGGGAGCAGAGGAGGGGGGTATCTTCGAGTTTGAAAGAAGAAAAACGGGAGGGAAAGAGTAATACCAATAACGCCTCTCTTTAAACCTAAAAAGTTGACAGACTTCGAATAATACTGGAGAGAGAATATGAGCGATAAACCTAAGGAGGCCTCTAAGACGAATTCCTCAGGGCGGAATAATAGAGAGGGGAAGAGAAGAAAGAGCGAATTAGTCGAGAAGGCGGAACGTATCTATTTCTAATCTTTTTAGCTAATTAAATGGAGGAAGCGACGCAGGTAGAAAAAGCGACAGCAAGTGTGAAACTCTAAAAGGTATTCGTTCTCTAAGGGATAAGGAAAGGGGGAAAGAAAGGAAGACGAGGCAGGTACTCGAGCTTAACAGTCTTATACTTTTCGGGCCGCCTAAAAGAATAGTACTGAACTAGTGAAGAGAGAGGGGAGGACGGGTCGAATTGAAGGGAAGGAGGGGAGAATTATACTCTTCGCTAAAAAATAAGGGAGGAGCGAAATGACTCGATTCTTGAAAGGAGGGGCTCTAGAGGTTAGATATTGACGGGCGAGGTGGAAGGTACTAAGGGGGATAGGATGGTTATAGAGACTCTTTGACGAGAAAAAGAGAAAAAGAGAGGAGATTAAGAAGATGCTCTTACCTAATAAGGTAATGAAAAAACCCCCCCCGAGGAAACTAGGCGTTAAATAGAAGAGTTTTGAGGTCCGACAATAGAGGACGAGTCAGAAGTAATTCTATATTGCGAGAGGAGAGAATAAAAGAGAAAAGAGTAAGAAAAAAGACTCTATTCAGTTGAAGAAAGGCTATAGTCAGGGACCTGTTTCGGATGGAATGAACTCTATAATTAGAGGGAGTATAAGATGAAAGAAAGTAGGACTGTCACAAATTTATATGACGTATTCCGATGGTGGATGGATATCTGGAGGTACTGAGTTCGGCTCGGTTGTGGTGGGGGTGGAATACAGGGTGTTAAGAGGTCGTGGGGGGGGGGAGAAGCCGGTTTTCTGTTGGTTAGGGGTGGGGGGTGGGGGGGGGTAAGAAAGAGAAAGAAAAAAGGAGAGACAGAAAGGGAAGGTGAGCGTAATAAGCTATTGGTCAGTCAAAAATATCAGGAGACAAGTAAGTAGTCTGTAAGAAAAAGGGGATGGGGAAAAGAGGCGCGTGTGAACCGGAACGAGAAAGTTCTAGGAGAGCTGAAAAAAAAACACGAGGAAAAGAGAGAAGGAAAAAAAAGAAGAGAGGGCTAGTAAGGAAGAGGGGAAGGTAGAGTCAATCTGACAAATTTTTAAGAGGCTAGGAGCGCAAGAAAGACAATATTCGGTATGAAGACAGAGACTACGAGTAGATATTCGTGTCGATAGAAGGAAAGAGAAAAAAGAGGATAGGCTAAAAGAAACACTCTAAGACGAAAAAGCTTAAGACTATAGAAGAAGCGAAACCGAAGAGCCTAGGACTATTCTAACTAGAGAGAGAAGAGGGGGAACTAGAAGAAGAAAGGTACTCTCGAAAAAGTACAGGACCTAAGAGGCATAATAAGCGGTTTGACGACCGCGAAAGAGATATGAAATGGGACGATAAAAGGAAGGAGTATACCAAAAACTAGGAAATAGATCCGCCGAACTCTAAGAACTTAAGAGTGATGGACTCCTTAATTAGGGAAGAGAAAGAGCGATAGGAAGAGGGACTTTTAGGCGTCACAAAAAGGAGGCTACTACCGATCATTCGAGACTAAAAGGTAGTATGCAGAGCACTAGAAAAAAGAAGATGCGATAAAAAACCAGAGACCTAATCAAGGAGTAACTACGAGAAAAAGAAAGACTATAAAGCTCCTTATACGGAACGTAAATTAGTGAAAATCGGGAGGGCCAATACTGAGTAATAAGGGAAAAAGAGATAAAACCGGAGTTCAAGTACTAGTAGGCGTGAGAGAGATAAAAAAACTCAAGCTGGATTTCGTTTCTAAACCTTCGGAGAACTGGCGGAGAAAAACCCCGGGCCTTTATAAAAAGGAGAAGAAAAAGTGGAAAGGACAAGTGGGCTAGATTTAAGAAAGTTCAATCTGCGAGGTATTAAGCGAATAGCGTAGAAAAAGAAAAGAGATGAGCGCGAAATAAAGGAAGGGAAGTAAGGCTCGACTACGAAGAAGTCATCTACGATTATAAAGCTCTCTATAAAACGGGGCGTGGGAATTGAGAAAGAAGAGGGTTAGGTAGGAAGAAGATTAAGCGTCTCCTATACAAGGACTAGTCTAGACAACTAACAATAAGGCAGAATAATATGGTGGGACGATCTGCGTGAAATAGGTGGAGAAAAGCAGGAATGAAAGTCAGGAGTCCTCGACAAAAAGCGAAGCATCAGGAGCTGCAAAAAAGTACAGAAGATGAGTAACGATGATAGGACGAAATAGTTCAGACCACAACCGAGGCTTCTTTATCAGAGAAAAAAAGTGACAAGAGGTGTAATCCACCGATAAAGTAAGCCTATATCAGTGCTCTAAGGACATTTCAAGGGAGAAATACGTACGCGCCGAAGAGAGGAAAGGTACGTACCACCGTTGTTACATATAGTCAGAACAGGCTATTATTGAAGGAGAGGGGTAACGATTTATAGTCATGTGAAATAGAGGCTATCGCGTTGTAGATATCTTAGATAGGGAAATACTCCGAGCCGAATAGAGTCGATAAAAGAAGGAAAGCCTATAGGTTCTATCAGTGTAGAAAAAGTGGGAAAGTGGTACTAGACGAGGAAAGCAGAAAAGGGAGGGGAGAAATCTCTCTCCGAGCGGGGCAAGATTAACGGCAGGTATAGCGATCGAACGGAAGTTGGCGGAAGTGTGGAAAACTCGCCTACGGACTCCGCTCTTTTTTGGGTTTGGGGGCCTGAAGATTTCGTAATCCTATTAACTCCTGATGAGTATCGTAAAATTGAAAACGCGCTTCCGCGGGTCACGCGAACGTCGTAGTCTAATGCTTTTCCGCGTGAAATTTAAGAGTAATCGAAAAGATAAAACATTTGAAGTCTCCCTCTAGAAGGATACCACGCCCCACTTCTGTTGTTCCGAAAAAAACTGGTTCGAAGACTAAGCGGGGGGGGGATAGACTCAGATACCTGAACTCGGGAAGGCGATACTACTCCCTCTCGGAAGGAGAAAAAACGAGGTCGCGGTCAGAAAGAGACTCATCTAACCGTTTCCCTTCTCCTATCCGAAGCTAGTCTTAGCTAGAGAGGAAAGTGCAACCAGGGACGACTAACCCTACCTATAAAGTCTACGATGATTCGTGAACGTAATAAGCGGACTTGAATAAAAAGAAGAGAATTGAGTAAAAAGACTGCTTGATACTTTAGCTGAAGAATAACGGTATACCACGCAGAAAGTCCGCTACTCTGAGAGAAGGGAAGGATTCTAATTTAACTAACGGGAAAGGGGGGGAGGAACTTCTGGGGACAAAAGCTACTAGAAAAAACAGTACCTCTCCGCAAAAATAATTGAATATAATAAACAGGAATAAGAGTCATAAGAAAAGAAGGGAAGAGCAATATTCCCCCTCCCAAAGAATCATTATTATATAATCTCGTTCACCGCTATCTCTGAGAAGAGCGGGCGGGGATACCGAACGGGGAGAGAGAGTGCTACGAAACCGACGGTAACGGCTATCGACCGTAAGATAAAAGTGTTCCTAGTGCCGTCGCGTAAAGTATCTTGGAGGGGGAGAGGACGAGGAATAACTTTTAGGGGGGGAGATCAGAATAAGCTAATCGGAGAGAATAGTCTATATCTCCTGGAGTAGGGCAAGTCACTATCCGAGTAGTCAGAACTATATAGGAAGGATCTACGAAAAAAAATAAGAGTAGATGAGTTCACGAGGGAGAGGTGAACGTTAAGGGAAGTAGGGACCGGGATGCTCATTCTGGGAGAAGGTGAGATGTAAATCTAGAAAAGAATCGGAAGGTTTCTTATCGAGTATCTGATAGATATGACTCTAAGAATGGGGAGATTGGCCCGGCCTAGATCAGAATTAACTTCTCTTCTCTGAACTTCACTCTCTAGGAGCTAACAGAAGAGGGTAGAGGACTGAATTGGCAGTATATTCTCGGCGGTAGGAGAAAAAGGGAGACTTTGGGCTAAACTATTTAATTGACCGTACTAGCTTATTATACGCGAATCGAAAAGAGAAACGGGCAAGGGGGGTCCGAGTCTAAAGAACTCGTCTATAGGTCTTCGGCGTAGCGGAACTAAGAATGAGGGATCAAAAGGGGCTTCAAGGGTAACCGATCCGCTCGCGCGAAGGACGGGAGTCTGGCGGCAGGGAGGAGAAACGGCGCGGGGGGGAAGAACGGGCACGGAGACAGCCACCAGATGCAAGCATATGTACGCTTTCCTTTTGCAATGAGGCTTGAGAAGCGGGGCGACTTGAAATCCTTAAATGCCACAAGCTTCAGGCTCCTTGGCCCGATGCATGAAAAAGAAGAGCTGCAGAACGCAAGGTCTTAAACTGACCCTCAACGTAAACTAGCCCACACAAAAAAAATTTCGCCGGGGCTGGGGGGGACACCTCCTACTGCAATGTGATTGAAGCTGCGGAGCGTACGAGGGCGGAGACGCTACTTGGGCTGGCTCTACGGTCCTTCCTCTCTGAAAACTTTTGGGAAGACACGGAATTGCCACCTTCTCATGCAATTCCGTTGGCCCCCGGCGAAAGACGTGTTCAAAACGTCTCAACGGTCGGTGTAGGTGAGTCAAGGGTCAAGACATCGGGACCAGCTCGGAAGGTGCATTCCAGGTTTATGGCCAGAGAGCCTGCCTCGGAGACTTGATCTCAAGATTCTAGCTCTCGCAGTTGGGAAATTACGAAACAGAACAACTACGCTCCTCGACGACGTGAAAAACGAAATTCAGGCCGAACCCCGTGTCCAATCATCTCGGACTCGGCAGGGGGGGGGCGGGGAAGGGACCCGTGGAGGCCGCGGAGGAAGGACCTGATCTACGAGTCGTCTGAAAACTTTCAGATTTCCTTCGGTCAATGACATGAAATCGCGGGCACCCCCGCTCTATCAAGACCAAATTGGCTGATTCTTACCCGATTATGGGCGGAGGGGGAGGCTGCGGCTGCGAAACAAGAGAGACTGTATCCTCTGAATCCGGGGTCTGAAAAGAGCAGTCAAACGCACCCAGAGGGACCGTGAAGGCAGGCGGTGAAAGGGGGACACAAACAATGGGGGTGAAAAAATCAGGGGCAACAAAGTTCTGTAACCTAAATGTGAGCCGGTCAAACCGCATCCCGGAAGAGATCGAATTGGGAAAGCCGTTCACAGGAGTAACGACTATACGATACCTGATCGGGTCTAGGGGTTTTAGTCTCTCAAACCTGTTTTTGGAAGTCGAAGGAAGCGGTAACGACGACGGCAGTATCGAAGTACGCGACCTTAAAACCCGAAAATCAACTGGAAGGTCGGATGGGGGGGGGGGATTGGGGGTCTGGAGGGGTTAACAAATTGAGACGGCCTGTCGCACGGGCGCCCGTCTCACCATGTCCTATTGGGAAAATGGATTCCTCCGATGGGGAAAAACGGCCCGTGCCGACTGCTGGTATGCAAACTTTTCAAAGACGGGGACCTCTCAGTTTCGTGGTCTAAACCTCTCGGACCCAGAGGGAGGGAAGAGTTGGACAGCTTAGAGGCTTCGCAAACCAAAACGGGATCCATTTAGGGATCTCTAGCTACGAGGGGGGAATAACAAGCGCCAAGGGAGCGGACGGCCGGTCACTTATATAAACCAGGACCCCATTTGCCGGCCTGAAAGGGAAGCACATGTGTGCGCACCACTTACGACAGGGCGAAATTAAGGGTCACTGGGGTTGGGTCAGGAAGAAAGGGCTCGTAGACAATAAACCAGAAGTCTGAAAAGGGCCGCGGGCAATTACCTCTCCGGGAATTGCAAAGGAAGAGCGGGAAATCGTGAACCGCATTAAAAAGCGATCGATGTCTGGATTCACCGACCCGGAGAACGCGTCGAGCACGGACGACTTTGAAAATCGCGTACGGGACTTAACCTGGTCTTGCCGTTCTTGACGACACCAAAACCGGATACGTGTAGTAAAACCGGTCGCAACGGAAGAAAGAACCGTGACGGGGACCGTAAGTCGGGGACCGAGAAAAAAACAGAAACGAGTATCTGCTTGAGGGAACCCTGCGCGCCAGATGCTCACGCGGCCGGCGCAGCGGCAAGGGGAAGGAGCATCAAGACGCACAGCCATGAAAAGGGGTAAAAAATAGGGGGTCCGGAAAAACGAAAAAAAAGATGCCTCAGAGAGGAGGATGGCGCATGAAGAGGTCAATTCAAACTGCAAAGGGGGGGGCACCGAGTTTGGCTCTGAGTGAATCAAAACTCATAGGGGGGAACGCAAGACCGCTAAAAGAGCACACGAAGGAGAGTCCTCTATAAAATTCGCTCTCCAATGCCTTCCAAAAAAAATGAAACTTGAGAAAGCCTCCACGGTCGGTGGGGGGTTAGACAGGAAAATAGGGGGTGTCCTGAACAATGCGTTTTCAACGAGAAGAAAGGGAATCGGCCGGGCACAATCCTTTCCGAACCTTCGTCTTTCGCGTAATCGGCTAATGTCGATAACGGCAGTGTAGGAAAAGAAGTCCGAGCGCACCAATGAGTGGGGGGGGTCGATGCTAGAACCCTAAGAGTAAAAATAATCTCATAGTTCAGGAAGAAAAGTACTTAGAAAACGTGGCCAGTCAAAAAAAAAAAAAACGTCTTACAATAGGCGAGGCGGGACGGGGGGGGCGTTCACAAAAAAAATGAAAGTGTCCATCACGGTTATAAAAGCGGCTTGCCGCCGATGCGCGAGTTCTCTCCTAGGGACTTAATTATTAACCCGGAGGAAGAGGAAAAGAGGGATAGAAAGAGCCCCCCATCCTTCAGCCCCACAAAATCCCGCAATCTCGCAAACAACAAACTTATTAGGAAAGTGAGAGATCGTTCTTGTAAAGGGGTTCCTGTCGCGGTCTGTAGAATGAGCCGCCTAGGTCTCAGCTTCCGGTGGTCCTCCAACTCCGCAGGAGGCGCCTACGAGAACAACTGTGTAAAGCCTAGAACTACGTTCATTCCTAGAGGAAGGAAAGAACTACGCAAGAGCCAGAAGAGGGGAATACGCAACGAGGCGCGCCGGGTGACAATGGCCAGGGCGCCTATAGGTTAGGGCAGGGTTAATATACTTGTTGGGGTCTGACCTAGGATCGTGGGCGATATCACGCCCGAACGAAAAGAAAGGGTGCTAGGGGTCAATCAAGTACTTGGGGGGAAGGTAGGACAGACCGGCCAGCACGGCCGGAAAGGGCCCAGGGGAAGAGAGAAATTCCGGCCGAAAAAATTTTAGACTGACTGGGGGGGGTTAACCCTTTAACGGCCGTGAAGGGTACTACCACTAAGGTGGAGGAAGGGGGGAAACTCTCCGTATGCGGGACCCGTTAAAGGGAAACTCGCTTGTGCTCCGGTAAAACCCGAGGGGGTGATGAGGAGGCACAGGGCGGGGGAGTGCTGTGGGGCTTCAAACTATTTCGGGAAGTGGCCCGGAGGAACTTCGCCGATCGAAACTTTCCACTGGGAAGAGCATCATCAATATAGAGTATTCAGCTTGGGTTGCCAACCCCATCTCCGGGGAAAGTAATTGCTGCGTCTGAATGCAAATCGGGATTCGGGAACTTAAGAAAGTGTGGCCGCACCTTCGGGCCGGGAGGGGTTACGGAACTCAAGGACGAGGTTCGGCCTTGTGAAAAAAACCATATGAGCGCTCAAAAGCACTGGTTAAAAGGTGCATATCTTTTTCAGGTCCTCCTACCTGTGAAGACCTTTATCTTGGGGGAGTGGAATAGGAAAGACCCTGCGAGACCCGCTTGCAGAGTAAACGGGCCAGGTGGTTTCGAATGACAGACCCCGGACTGAACTGATAGCTGGGCGTGGTGGGTCAGGGAAACGATGTTCACGAAGAAACGGCGGTGGGACTTCTACCCCTTAGAGCGGGGGAACGCCGACTGAAGCCGTCGGCTGTTGGTCGGGAAGAGAGTCGGGATACGGCCCAGTCCGACTCTCGGGTCTGCGAACATGGGGAAGGTGCATTTTTACCGGGGGGTGTTAACGAGGCAGGAGGAAGGGGGGATTGAGGCCAGGTGTCGACGTGAACCGGAGGCATCGACCAGAACGGGTACTCCTTTGGTCGTCAAAAAACCATTATTGGGAAGGATATGAAAAAACGAAGAGAAAGCATACTGGAAAGTCCCACTGGCCCTGGGAGTGGGAATCCCTCCTAAAGGGTCTCTACCTCCCTCAACTTGCCCAGAGTGGATTCAGAGGGTGCGAAAAGGGCATCCGGCCAACGTTGAATAAACAAGAGTGGGA
>Ga0179591_1192192_pt1 | contig 11728 bp, 13 predicted proteins | sample CZOMad2_1_08_16f_FD_182891 | JGI IMG/M metagenome (GOLD analysis project Ga0179591, IMG submission 182891) | Vadose zone soil fungal communities from Angelo Coast Range Reserve, California, USA - CZOMad2_1_08_16fungal (PacBio error correction) | ecosystem: Environmental > Terrestrial > Soil >...
CTCGACAGGGAAAACTCGAGAAGGGCCGGCGGATCTGGGGCGAAAATCCACTAAAGGGTGGGGGAAGAAGGTCAGTTACCAGGCGATGGGGAAGTTCAAGGGGTAACCTGAGAAAAGTTACAGATCGGGACAAGCCGGAATTAAAGAGACCAAAAAGGGGAAAAAGAGGGGCGACATGGCAAAAACGAGAAGGGGAATGAATATACGATAAGCCCAAAAAATAGGGGACGGGGGTGTACGAGGCAGCGTCTCAAACGATCTCTTCAAGGGTCGTTTGATATGTCTCCTACGGAAGCGCTACAACGACCTACAGAAAAAGGATGTAGGGCATAGGAGCTGCGGTAAAGAACTGGGACGATGGGTCAGAAGGACGAGCGTGAATCGGGAAACAGCCAAAAAAGGTGGGGAAGCATGACTATAAGAAGGAGTTCGTGGTAGTCAAAGGCGAAGACGGAAAGGGGCGGCTGGAAAATTGGCAGGAACGGGAGAGTGAGCCACGCAGGAAAAATGGAGGGGGGAAGGGCAGTACAAGGGGGGGAAGTGGGAAAAATCAGGTAAAAAAAAAGTGGCATCCTTATAAAAAAATAGTCTTTCTCTCTTGGCAGGGGGAGGCTCTCTTGCGGAGGAGAGGTCGTTCGGGGAGATCTAAAAGGAGGGAAAGCACGTGCCGTAGAGGGAGTCGACAACAAACATCTACGCCTCTGGAAGTGGTCAAGGAGTGAAGGGGTTCCGCCGATGCTGCGGCTAAACCTTGATGGAAGAGCTTGTTAATGGCAAACAAAGCAGAGGATACTCATATTGAGGGCAAAAAGAATCGGGGCAAGGAAAAACGAGAACAAGACAAAGACTTCATTATTCGTATGGAATAAAGCCAGTGAGATTAACAACGGAAAAAATAAACCCATGGTTTGGGGAGGAAATTTCTGTCAAAATAATCAGAAGATTAGAAAAACGGAAGGGAATCAATACGAGAGAAAGTCGGAGAAGTGATACAGAGAACGCAGCGATTGGCAGGCAGAAGGGGGATCAAGCGATGACTCCCGGGTTGGAAAGTTTACAGATTGAGAGAAACGGCCGAAAGGAAGGAAGGGCGGGGCTTGCTTATGGCAGGAATAAAAATCAGGGTAGGGCAAGGCGAAGAAAAGATCTCACAAGAAAATCTAATAGGGAAAAAGGGCCTCCAACTGGAAAAGAGAGCCTTAGCATGAACGCGCGTGAAGATTCTTTGTATTCTCAATGGAAAAGGAAACTTCTCTTTAACTTGTGCATTACTGGGGGGTGGGGAAGGGTAAATCGGTAAGGTGATGGAAAGGTTAAACCGGCTCTCGCCACGGGCAAACGCGCTGGGAGGGGGGGGAAAAGCGACACTACGTAAACCCGAAACGAATACGGAAAAAGTGACGTAACTTCCTAGCATCACGGGAGGAAGAAAAGGGCTAGTATGCGAAAAACAGAAAAGACTTGGGTTCGGGAACTGTGTTGGAAAAAGGGCTAAGTCAAAAAAGAAGGGGGTAAAACAGAAAACAAGTCGGTGTTTGGATCCGATTGTAAATCAGAGCCGAGGGAAAGACAAGAACTCCAAAGCTCTTAGAGTTAGCAGAGACAAGTTCGGGGGGGGTTGGCTGAAAATTAAAATAGCATTCACTCGAGGGATAGCAGCAAACTTGGTTGGGGAGTTCTCGTACGAGGCCAAAAGGGGGGAAACGCGCTTAGGGGGATTCGCAGAGGATACTCTAAGGGCAATCCTTAGAGGGGGACAGGCTGAGAGAAAGGGGTCGGGGTAAGCGTCCTTCTAGAAGGGGGTGGCTTGCCGGGAAGCATTTCCTTATTAAGAAGCAGTGGGACGAATATTTGCGGAAAAAAGCGGAAAGTTCATGAGAAAGATAAGGGAAGCCAAAGTGGAATTAGAGAGTCAGGGAAGGGATATTTTAATGGGGGGGGGGGTTTCCCCGGACTCCTTACGGAGCAGACGTGCAGGACCGACATAAAACCACCGTGAAACGTGTCGTACAGTGGGAAAAAAGGACACGTACAGGCGGACAGGGAGGAGCAGACAGCTTTAAGGGCCTATTTCTGGAAAGGGAAAGGTTGCCCTACACGAGAGAACGTAAACGTTCTCTGGGGCGTAGTTAGCTTAATTCCCAAAAAAGGATCCCTCTTCCTAGAGGGCGGAACAGACAGCCACCTATGGAGAACTGAAGCGTCCGGAAGAGTCGACAACAGAGCTAAGTACATGAAAGGGAAAGTACATCAAAGGGGGGTGGAAAGAAGTGCAGAAGGCGATAATGCAGTCACAAAACCTACAGCAGAAAAGGTATGGAACGTGTTTATACGCAAAACGAACGAATAAAAGCACGGACTGGTCAGTTGCGGAAGTTTAAGAAAAAAGCACGAAAGTGCGCAGCGTGAAAGACTACAACTAGGGAGAAGCGCATGTTCTTCCAAAGGGCGGTATCGTCAGGCAAGGTGGAAGTTCGATCGATTAGAAACATGTACGGGCACAAAAACCGAACAAGGCCTGCCCACACGATGGCACGGGTAACCAAAAAAAAAACAAAATGGGCAACCGCCCAATCCAAGACTGCAGTTCACAAAACTGCGCAAGCATAAACCGCCTGTCTACAGGAAAACACCCAAAAACAAAACCTCCCAACCCAGTCACTAACTAAGGGAAAAAAAAAATCCAACTTTACAAGTAAGAGCGGGTAATGCTTTTTGGATGAAATATTGGTGGAAGTGTCTATTATACATTAAAAAAAGACTTTCTGGCTCATTATGGGGTAGGGATCATCAGATGTTCGAAAGGGAATGCAATTTCTAAATAAAAGGCACTTGTAAAAAGATGAAAAAGATAAAAAAATGTTAACTAGTTATGACACGGGACAGTAAAACTCTCATATCTGAAACCAAAGAAGAGGTATTGCTGAGACTGAAAAAAAATATTTAGGACAGTTCTCTGTACTCCTTTTTCAGAGGGAAGGTCAGCCGTTGTGTAAGTAATGAAAAAAAAATGCATGTTGGGGAAGGGTAGCAGAAAGGAAAGGATATTTGAACACAACACTGGGTCGAAGGGATGCCGGGTGCACGTAAGGGGGTGGTGGGGGGGGGGGGTTGCGTCGGACACAGGGGAGGCATTCTTGGAGACATACGGTCTGAGGGGCAGTCACCTCTAGGAGGTTTAAAGGGAGGTTTCAATTCGGGAATTCGAACCTAGGGAAAAGGGGACCGGGTCAAAAGAGCGAAGGTACTGACTCCGAGACGTGCGAGGTCGAAGGCGAGGTTAAGGGAGACGGAAGTTCTAGACAAATAGACAAAAACAGTCCTGACTGTGGGGCGGTTCAGAAGAAGGAGGAAGGGAAGGGGGAAGCTCGGCGATGACGTTCAAATGCTTCTGTAAAGATGACTTTCGTCACGGAAGAAGCGTATGTAAGGGGATGAGGGGGGGGGGGGCTCAACGCCGGAGGGAAAATGGTTCCCAAGGCAAAAAAGAGGTCGCGAACTGTAAAAAAGCTACGAAGGAAACCTAAGAAAGCTGTAACAATAAGCATGACACACTGCGTGAAGGAAGTGGAGCGGGATCTAGGCACTTTAAGAGGGTAGCGGAAGGTGAGGAGCAAAAACGCACATAGCAAACGAGGGAGGACTATTGAAGTTAGAAAAAAAGAAACACCGGATTACAAAAAAAAGGCAAAAAACAAACTCCACCCTACACCCGATCAAAAGGTGGACGCAGTTAGCGCGTGAAAGACGGGGGGGGGAAATGGAGCAATTCCAAGGAGCTCGGGCTATCAATCGGGGGGCCAAAACTTCAAACAAGAATTTAACTGAACGCAGAAGCTAGGCTTGCTCTTAACTTGGAAGGAAACAATTAGATGCTAATGTATACTCCGATCGCGTCGAAAGTTGGCGAGAAAAAATCCGCGACGCCAGAGACGAGAAAGGTTGTGATGCAAATCAAAAGACTGTATCGTCAGAATGCAAAGAAAAAAGTCCGTCGGGCAGGCGGACACAGTGTTTGGGAAAAAAAAAGACTATGTCGGGGGGGGGGGGGGGGGGGGAACCATAGCTCCGAAGGGGCGAACCCATGACAGACAAACTAACATGAGGAACGTCTGAGCGCAAAGACGACAGAAAAGGGGGGCGAAACGCTCGGGAAAACACTCTCAAAGGGAGTTGGCAACGAGAAAAAAAAAACAGCGTGGGGGAACTTCGACGCTGGTCGACATAGGAAAAAGAAAAAAAAAAGGCTCAGTGAAATTCACACTTAAAGCTACAAAAAAAAAACACAGAGCGGAGGGCACTATCATTAAGTAGAGGGGGAAAGAAGACTCAGAAATCTAATCAAGGGACAAGGGGCGTATCATACGTACAATGGGGGGAATGAAGCTAGACTGTACAGGGGAGAAATATGGATGGGACTGGACAGCATGACTACGAGTGGGGAAGAAGAGGGAAAAAATCAGCTTCTAGCAAGAAGGCTCTGATTTAAATGGTAAAAGAGATACTCCACTACAAGGAAGCGACAGGGGGGGGGGGGGGAGGGGGTGCGGGGGTCAAGGATCGCAACGCGCTAAATTGTCTGACACAGCTGGCGACAAGTGGGGCCGGGCAGGGAAGAAAGTTCCTAGAGGATGCAACGAGGGGGGAAGAGGCGTGCAAATCATCTCGGGGGTGGGGGGGGGTCGCTCAATGGTGCACATCTAGGATGGGGAGAAGGTGGGGGTTAACTCACCATACAGAATAAAATAATGGTTTTGAGGCTGTGCGAGGGGAAAAAACCCTACACACATTAAGGATAGGGGGGGGGGGGATACAGGGACTCCACAGGAATAAGGGGACCGAGCCCCGCAAAGCTGGGAGCAAGGGCGAGGAGGAGGAGGAAACAGGTCGTCAGTCATGGGAGAGTCAATGAAAAAAATAATCTAGAGGCGAATACTCGCCTTGCAGTTCGCAAGTGCAGGAGGGCGTAGGACTTACGGGGCACATACTAAATAGAGGGATCTTCTGGGTGAAGGAGTGGGGAAAGAAGTAGTCGGGACAGAGGGACGGGAAACGCAACGTGCGGAAAAAAAACATTCTCAGAAGAAACGGAAGGAATGTGAAATTCCCCATAAAGGGAGTACCCAGATGGTTCAAGACGAAAGGGTTTCCCTATCTGACGGCAAAAAGAAAAGAAAAAGCGATTCCCCATGCAGACGTAAAGAGACGGATGTCAAAGGAGATAGGGGAACGTACAGATCACACATTCATGAAAGGGAGCGGCACAACCACTCAAAAACGATGGGTACTCGGGGTACAATAGTCAATTAGAAAGTTACACACTACAAATAGTTATCAAAGGGGGGGGATCGCGACAACAGGAAACCTATAACGAGTTACTGCTAAGAAATTACGTGGAAGGGATGAAAAAATATTGGAATCTACTCGAAGAAAAGAGAAAACATTAAGGTGCATGCCTTCTCCTCCCGTTTGAATAAAACAGATACGTCTCGAGGTGCATACTGGATGGAGGAGAAAATCGAATTCTGGAAGAGAGGAAAGGCTCGCAAAAAGAAATGAATGGTAGCAGGGTCATGCAAGGCTTCTTGGAGACACAGAAATGCGAGGGGTCGGGGGGGTCTCTCAAGCTAGGACGTAAAGTTATATGGGGACTGAAATAGTCTGGAAAAGGGTACCGGGCGTGGAGTGGTACGTCGAAAAAAAGTCGAAAAAGCACTCGGGGGGGGGGGGGGGGGGGGGGGGGGCGGGTGGGGGGGGGGGACGACACGACCAACAATCATAGAGACATGATTCAGGTGTGAAATAAATAAAAGTCTAAGTCATATCCAGTGATGTAAATAAGATCCAGACGATTGAGCCATGAATCAAGGAGGCTTACAAATAACCTTGAAGAGGTTCAAGAAGAGACGGTGGCTAGGAGCAGCCCAGCCAAACAAGATTCACCGAAGAAATCTCAAGTAATGTTCTGGGAGTGGGCGGGGGAAAATATCTTCTAAGCAAAGTTCATGTTGAATCCGTCGTCTTGTAACCGCTGCGGACTGGAAAATCCGGGTCTCAGAGCCGGGGGAAATAATATACCTGGCGGCCGAAGATGGGGGGAGATCCCGATGGCGTGGGGAAAAGAGGAAGGAACGGAAAGATTCCTAGCAGTTGGCGTGAACTGCAACAAGAAGGGAGTCACGAAACGGGGTTTAGCGACTAACTAACGGAGGGGAAAAAAAAAGAGAAATGACACAAAAGGGGAAAAAATCGGGAAACTGCTTGGTCAACTCTGTGGGGATAAAGTATGGGCTCTTGGAGGAGGAGCTTGGAGGAAATGTATACTTGCAAGCTGGTCAGAAAAGCGCGGGGATCGTCATATCTGACCGAAGAGGATAGAAAAAAAGTCTCATAGGTAAGAAAGAATAGAAACGAGTCAAGAAGTCACATATACCCAACCAAAGCAAAAGAAGAATCAGGAGGAAGGGCGGTCAAATAGGGCTCCTTTCAATGATTAAGCGGGGGGGCGGGAAAAGAGTCCAAAAGTGTCAGAGAAGACAGAGAAGTAAAACATGATTCTCTACTTACGAGAAAGGAAGGGAGACGAGAAGGTTATAGCGCGAAAAAAGAAAGAGACAGGGCAGACTCAAACATCGAGGAACAATCCCACCTAAACCAAACCTACCCGTCACAGAGCACAGGAAAAAATCCGCTAGAATCAAAGCAAGGGGAAGGTCACCCTCCGTGACCTGAATGAAGTGCGGCTACAAAAAAACACAAAAGAGACACCACGCGAATACATTGACGGAGCAGGGTAGCAACGTAAGCAGGAAAGCACACTCAGGTCTCACCCATATGGAAGAAAAGGGTGATCTTAATAAAAGGCAAAGGCGTGGTGAAAGATAAGAACGCGAGAGATATTGTGGAATCTGATGGACTGCTCAGAAGGGGGTGGTGGGGGACGCGATTTTGAGGCCGGAGAACCAGATAAAGCACTTGGGACGTGAGGATGAAGTGGGCCAGTATATACCTGTGCCTAAAAGTCAACGGCGCAAATCCGGGACTAAAACCGCGGGGGGGAATCCAAAGGGGAGTGCTGCTCACATCCGGCGGGAAACGACACGAAGATGGCCTTTATTGAAAAGGCGAAGAAAGAGCAGGGGGTAACTGGACTGTACCTTAAGGGAAGTACGACATATAGGAAAGAGTCGGGGAAGGAAGGGTGGCCAACGAGAAAGAAAGGGAAAAAAACATCACGGTTGTTACAGAGTCAAACCTTACGGCGGGAACACGGAAGGTTCAGGGGGGAAGTTACGACAAAAGCGCAGCAGACACTTTCGGTGGGGGGGAAAGGAAAAGAATGGGTCTGGAGGGCGGCGATTGAACTGGATATCAAGGGGGCCGTATCATGAAAGGGAGGCTGTTGGCTCTGGGGTGACTGAGGTGACGACAGACTCTTGAAAAAGGAGGGGAAAAAGCCTTCGTCAGAAAAAAGTGAAACACCCGATAGGATTGGACTTGGCGCGATTTGCGGACAGGAGGCCCGTAGGGTAGGTTTTTTCGCCGGGGATCTCCGCATCGATAGGGAGAGTGTGTTGAGCGAGAGAGAGAGAGAGGAAAAACAGCTTCGCAAAGAAAAAAACGTCGATTCGGCAAAGCCAAAGGTAGAAAAGTCGAAGTACAGGAGCTTAGGCGCGGACAAAAAAGGAACAGTTAGAGAAAAAAGAAGAAGTACCAAAAAACAGGAGAGAACGTACTCTACTGCAAAGGGTCGCGGGGAACAAAAAAAAAAAAAAAAAAAAAATCGGGATGGTGGAAACAACCGCAAAGGAGAGCTGTCATTCAGGGAAGGGGGGGGGGGGGGGTTGGGTGGGCTGGGGCAAAAGACTCCTCTGGCATGAAAATCGAAAAACCCTAATTAAAAAAAACATCATGGGGCGGGGGAGCATTGAAAACGATTGAGGGTGAGGGAGGGGTACTAATGCATAAGAGGACTTCCCTGATAATAGAAGACGGCAAGGTACCGGTGGTCTATCAGAGGATCTCGGTCGGGGGGGGGGACTTTATCAAAAACGAGAGATACGTGGGAAAAAACGCAGCAAATCATCAAAAGTGGACGGGAGAAAAACAGGGTGTAGAAAAGACTCATACACAGAGGAGGACAGAATTGGAGGAAAAAAAAAAATGAAGGAAAAAAGTTACCAAGAAAAAGAAAGAAAAAGCAAGTCTTAGTTGCAAACATCTGAAGGGAGGATGGCGAACATTCGGACAAAGCAAGTACTCGTCTGTTACAAGGGGGGGATTCCAGCCAGCAGACTAGCGAGGGGGAGGTCAATAAAGGTACAAGGAAGGGGATTCTCCATCGAGAGGGAAAAATAAGCCTCAAAGTCAGACTTGCAAAAGGTCCTAGCTTTCCATATGGGAAGGGCTCCGAGGACCAAAATTGGTAGCGGGGGAAGTTCATTCAGCTGGGTCAAGGGGGGCATTCAAGTCAGGACAGCAACCAAATGACGCAGACGATAAAGGAAGGGCATCTGGGGCTGCGGACAGTCATTGTAAGAATGGCACAGAGCACGGCGGATGGGTGCCCTTACAAGAGAAAGAGGCATGCAAGGGCGTCTTTTCGCGAAGCAAAGGCAACGAAATGCGGGAAAGGAGACAAATGGGAATCGATCCAAGGGGGGAGCTAAAAAGGAGAAAGAGAGATAGGTTCATGAAGGAAAGGGGATGAAGCATAGAAAGGCTGAAGAGAAGGGAGGGGTCAATCGGGGGTACTAAATTGTGGAGACGTGACTGAGAATCAGGAATCCCCAGGGGCGGGGGAGATTTTCATTCAAGGTCAAGACACACGATCAGGGGTGAAAAGGGAGAGGAATAGAAGGCTCGTCGCGCGATAGTGTCGGGGCTAAAGAGTCGAGGACTGAGACCCCGGTGAAGAGAGGCAGTTACTTCAAGGGAACTGGGAGGGCAGGACATCCTGAAACGAGATAGACGAAAAAAACGTGTACTCGGACGCGTACAGGATAAGATGTCGCTCCGGACGATAAGAAAAAAAAGGTAAACTCGACAGGGGGACAGGAGACGAAAAAAGGGAAGGGAAAACTCGTCTTCATGACCAAAACGGAAGAGATGTAGACATCAAGGTCTCGAGGGCTCAAAAGTTTACGTAGGGAGAAGAAAAGAACACGACAACTCAGAAAAAAAAGCACAAAAAAAAAACCACAAAAAACTTCAACAGAAGAAAGAAAAGAAAAAAACCAACAAAACAACCACCGGGCAAAGAAAAACCTGACACAAAAACCACCCACCCACAGTGACCAGAGAAAAAACCAACACAAAAAGGCTCAACCCTAAAAAACTTCCGCACGTACCTTTCTTAAAGGTCACTGCTCGTGGGGGGGGGGGCTTCCATAAACAAGTAGATAACAATCCTCGTTCAACAAGTCGGGGGGGGGGGTGGCGGAAGTATTCTGGGGTGGGGGTGGCTGTCCCTTCGACTCGTGGTTCTGGGGTGGGATTGGATGTCTGGTCTAAAGTCATGCTTCGATCACGAGAAGAGGGGCTTCTTTAGATGGATGTGGGAAAACAGGAAAAAGGATCACGCAAATCATAAAACATGACAAACGGGTGGAAGGGAAAAGGACGTACCCTATACAGATGAAGACATGGAGATGCACTCAACATGGAGCCTCTCACAAGTTTAGATCTCAATCGAGTCTCTTTCCGGGGAGAGATGCACGAAATAAAGGCAGCTACAGAAAAAAAGCTCATTCAAACGTAAAGGAGTCATTAGGGGCAAATGAGAGTGAGATACTGTCAAAGCAGGAAATGCTACTAGAAAAAAATGGTCACAGGGCATGTCTCAAGGTGGAAAAAAAAAGAAAAAGAGAGGGATGGTAGGATGGAGAATATCAAGTTCAATAAAAGGTGACCAACAAATGGGAAGAGAGAACTCTAGTAAAAAGGGGAGGTGGGAAAGAATTTGGGAAATTACAAAGTCAGAGGGGAGCTACGTAACTCTGAAGGAGTATGATTATAGAGAGGGCTGAGGTCTTATCGCGATCTGGCACACTAAAGTAAGGGGGGTCTTGGGAGGGGCGGGGTTTCGACTCAGAAAAGGGCGGATTTTAGGGGAAGTGGTCTGTGTAAAGGGGTCTTGCATTCGGTGGTGAAGGAACAGAAGCAACGGCGGGAAGTATACTCTACTCAGGGGTTTAAGGGGTAAAACGCACAGAAGAGTCAGACGGGTCGCGTCGTGAAAATCGAGGGGAAAGGACGAACACAAACAGCTTCGGGAGAAGAAAGAAGCTGACAGTATCATATCGTAGGTCGTGGGAACAAGGGACTAAAGTAGTATGTGGACTAGAAGAGAAGAGAAATCCCAGGGAAAAGGACGCTCTAGGGGAAGAGATCAATCAAGGCAATTATGGTGAGTATGAATATAATGGTTTCTTGGAGGGAGGCAAACTCTTGGGGACTATATCGAAGAAAAGAGATAAAGGGGGAGCGCAGGTTTGAAATTGGGGGGGGTTCAAAAACATCGATTCAAAGAGTTCGTTCTCTCATGGGGAAGGGTAAGCCGGTCTGTCGGCAGGGAGAGGAATAAGAAATAGAAGTGTAAGGGTCTATGACTATGACACTAATGTCGTGATGCACGATTCGAAGAGCACGTGGCAACACAGCAAAGGGAAAGCCACGAACACCGGTCCGGTTAGGAGGAATCACGCAGAACCCGCGCTCGCTACTGAGGCATCAAAGTGGGAACACTCGAGAATCCTCCAACTAGCGTGAGAGAAAAAGAACGTCTCGATCGGGGAGGGGGGGGGAAGGGGCTGAAAGCAGGCGGACCACGCTTGTTGTCAGAAAACGTATGGGGGGGGGGGGGGGGAAGGTGGGTGGCGGGGGGGGGGGGACGTGCCTCAAAAAAAAAAGGGGCCGGAACAGACATAAATTTGGAATCTCAGAACGGAGAAAAAAGAGAAATGTCGGGTGGAGCTCGTGGGAGAAAAAAAACCAGTAAAGGCATTAGTGTTCGGCGAAGATAAAAGAAGCAGACGATCGCATAAGTTAGGGAAAAGAGCTCAACCATCATGAAAGTGGCAATGCACCTGCAAGTACAGAAGGAGGCCTTAACGGTCAAACAGAGCTTCAGAATGAAGGGGCTTCTCGAAGATAGGAGGAGTAATCCGCGGGAGAAAAAGGGACGACATCCGTGAAAAAGAAGCGGATCTGGTCAAAAAGGGGGGTCAAAAAAATGGAAGTCAGGAACGGGAAAAGGAGAACTGATCGGGGTGCGCAGGAACCGAACCAATTTGAAGAGGGGCTCAGAAGCCAAGGTTAAAGACTACTTGAGTATTAAAAGAAACAGGGGAAAGAAGCGGTGAAACCGCGAGGGCAATGAAACGCGGATGTGGGATAGGTACGAGCACGCTTTTCAAAGACATTCACGTTAGGCTGAGGGCTGAGAGTTTAAAAACAGGGGGTGAAGCGTAAGCCATGAAGCGATGCCGCGCGTCTTCAAGGGGGCAATGGGGAAAAGACCTCATGAAAACCCACGTCGTAGAAAAACCACAGGGGCGACCTCCACATTCTGGTAGGAACATAGCGAAGAGCTAACTGAATGAAATAGCTGTGCGGGAAGAGTTTGGTACGACGAAGAGGACTCCGAAAAAAGTAAAAAGGAAAGCTCAAAAAAAAACAAACGCAAGGAACAAGTGTGCTCGTCCGTTCGGGGATCGGACGAAAATTT
>Ga0179591_1264069_pt1 | contig 11728 bp, 15 predicted proteins | sample CZOMad2_1_08_16f_FD_182891 | JGI IMG/M metagenome (GOLD analysis project Ga0179591, IMG submission 182891) | Vadose zone soil fungal communities from Angelo Coast Range Reserve, California, USA - CZOMad2_1_08_16fungal (PacBio error correction) | ecosystem: Environmental > Terrestrial > Soil >...
GACACAATACTGAAAATTTTCTCTGGGGGACGGGCATCTTGTCGGTAATAGGTTACTTAAACCGATATAAGGAGATGCCGGTTGGGGAGTACACTCTCTCAACTTGTCTCTCAGCGGGAGTGCCCGTGAAGGGAGGTACCTCACCTCAAGTTTTCAGGTGAGAAAGAAAAAACAAAAGAACTGATAAAAAAAAGACGGTCAAGCAGGACTGAGCATCAGGTGCCGTGCTGACGTAAAGCAGACGAGGACCAGTAATTCGTGGGGGAAAGGAGAGGGGAGGACGCTGCAAAAACAAAAGGAGGAAAAGAGAGATCCTAAGAGCGGCGCGAGGGGATACGGGGGGGTAGGGCTTCTTCCTGCAGGGGCAAAATGAGAGCAAGTAATGCGCAATCATTCCTAATAACTTCGGGGGGAAAGGGAATACAGGATGGGGGGGGGGCAACCGAAAACATCAAGTAGGGACATCCAGCGGGCACGCAAAAGAGACACGATTGATGAAGTTCGAAAAGACTTCAAAGAGGTTTAATCGTTATCAAAAGTAAAGACCGATACACGCGCAACAAGGGAAATTTTCAGTATGCGAAGTCCGGGAAAAGGGACAGTGGGGGGGAATATTGATCGCACACAGGCTGTTAAGCAAGGGTAAAGAGTCACAAACAGGCATATAAGCATGGAAGGTGGGGGGGGGCATCAAGTCAACTGCGCCATTGGAGCAGCATTGTTTAAAGGGGACGGCCAAAGGGGCATGGGGGGCAAAATGTGCTACTGTTAGGCAAAAGGAATGGGGAAGAAAAGTTGGCCCTGTCTTAAATGGGAAGTTGGCGATGGGTATAACAGTCGGAAAGTTGGGGGGCGTGTATAGCGATGAGGTGGCCTGGTTAACCATAAATTCTGGGGGGTGGGGAAAGGTTAGAAAATCCCCGGTACGGTTCGTCCTATTGGTATGCCAGGGGGGCGAGCTCACACCCTAGTGCTAGGTGGGAGTCGGTAACTGGGGGGGAGGACTAGTAAAGCTATATGTATTGGCAAGAAATGGGGGAAAGGGGGAGAGCATCTGGGGTGGGCAGCAACGCCTTGATTGGCGGCAGGTGAGGGCACTCGGAAAAAGGGGGGAGGACCTGCTTTGCCGGGCATGAAAAAGGGTTTTGCAAAATGGGGGCCCGAGAGGGGGGGGGTGGCCCTTTCAGAAGCATCACCGTCGTTTGAACAGGCGGAATCTCAAAAAGAAAAGAAGGACGCGAAAAAAAAAAACATCGATGCTCCGCGACTGGCAATGACTCAAAGGTACAAACTAACGGCTGGCTAAAACGAGGCGTGTTGGTAAAGTTGCGGGTAAATTGAAAGGCGTTCTCAAGAGTCGGATGAAGGAGAAAAGGGGGGAAAAAAAAAAGCCCAACTAGGGGTCTCTGCTTTCAGGTCTAATCTTTTGCGGGTTGGGAGCATAAGGGACCGCCGGAACATAGCACAACAAAACTCACGAATGACGTTTCAGGGACGGAACCAGACCCTAGTCTTCGAACCTCGAATGGATTCCGCACCGCGTTTGCCTGGAAAGAACTTTAGGGCAAAGCCGAATCACAGAGACTGAAAAGCAAGATCAGGAAAAAATCCCCGTGCCGGGAAATAACAAATCAACTACTACGCGCGGGCATGACAGCAGCGAACGATGACTGTTTGACTTTTGCCAGGGCGCCGTTGAATTTCACGGTCTGCGGGTAGAAAGGCACCCCCCGCTAGCTGTCATGAGTGCTGCCATGGGGCGGAACTAGTCCCAATCCCAGGGAAATAGGGAGGGGTAATTTCTCGTTTGAAGGTCCCTAAAGGAGATAGCTCACTGACAATCAAGGGTCGCCTAAAGGTCAAAAACCCCAAAAAAAATTTAGGCGAAAAAAAAAAGAAAGAGGGCGTCCGAAGCGCGAGCGACGCTAAAGAGTATATTTTATTGCATAGAAAGGGAAAACGCCCGTACTGCTCGAACAGAAGGCCTGGGGGCGGAGATTGAAGGAGGACGGAATCACATCAGAATGGGCCGCATACAGGTTTAAAGAGGGCACGACAGACTCAAGTCTCAAACAAAAGATACTAGGACTGGGGGTCGCCCAGAAAGGAAGAGGAAGGAATTGTTGGGGGTTTAGGCTTAGCTGGAGGCAACTCTCACGATAATTGATGTATAAAAAAAGGAAGGACCGGCTGATCTAGGGGATAGAACACAACAAAGGCTGAAAAAAAGGGGAGAGAGGAGGGAAGGGGAAATGTTAAACTCCACGTTGAAAGAAGGAGTTCTTACATCACCATGCTCAGGAAAGGGAAGACCAGTTACGCCTTAACCATTTTAATGGGGGAGTTAAGAAAGCAACCGCAAGAAAACTTCTGGGGGGGAGGAAAAGAGGGTCCCGGGGGGGGAAACACTGGAAAAAGGAATCTCTCTTCATCGACTTCAGGGAAGAAGAAAGGCTGGCGGGTCGAGGTCCTCTTAGGCGGGGGGGGAGGAGGAGGTTCACTCAACTGCTTGCAGGATCATCGAGGGGATAGGGAACACGGTCTGGACGCCAGAGTCTTGGGGTCCTGGAGACTTTGGGTGGGCAAGGTAAAATGGCGATCATTCAATTTAGACGAAGAGAAGAGTAGGACCACGTAGGGGAAGACTCAAACGGGAGGGAAAAAAAACCAGGAGATTCCCGTTTGCAAGGAACCGCCCTGTTTTTGGGAAAACCCTTAAGAATAAAATCAGCGCATAGGTGGGGAATTTGTTTGCCCGTCTGCGCAAGGCAAAAGAAAAATGTAAGTTCCAAACGAGAATAGGGCAAAGACCAAACCGAATGTGGGAGAAAAGAAGGAGAGGGTAAGGGGGGAATGCAAAGAATTGGTATCAAGAAAGTACCGGGAAAAAAGGGCAGATTCATTGGTAGGGGCAGTCTCTTGAAAAAAAAAAGATGCTGCGCGAAGGGCCAGCAACGGAAGGTGCATCCTTCAACTAGGCAAAAAAAGAATATTGTCCTGGCTTGAGCGACAACCAGGAGACAGAACCTGAAGCTATCGTCCAGGAACTATATAGAAGAACAAAATAAGTTCAAAGAGCACGGAACAATGCCAGGGCCTTCGATCTTCAACGGAAAAGAAGAGAAAGGAAGAAAGCCTACGGGGAAAGGGGTACCCGCACTGGTCAAAAAGTGGGGTTGGGGGGACATGACACCTGGTCCAGTAGAAGGGAAGGGATTGCACGTTCTCGAGAAGAAAGGAGGAGGGTTGTCGCGAGAGGCGGGGGGGAAAAGGGAAACATTAAGTTTCGCAAACAGCGGGATTTCGAAAGGTCCCAACCTCCGGAAAAAGAAGGTGCACTCCTGCGGCAAACCTTCTTTCGCCGTGGGGTCAAAGGAGAGGGCGAAACGATGTGAGAATCTAGGAAAAAAAGGCCCAGTACACAGATGACTGCAAGAAAATAAAAAGACAAAGAAGAAATAGAAAAGCTCTGAAGACGACTCAAAAGGAGGGAGGACGGAAACAATGCTAAACATAGGCGAAAAATAGAGGGAGATCCATAACTACAAATAGTGTATATAGGAGGAAACAGACACATACAAGCCATCGATAGCAAAAAAAACACTGCATAAAACGCAACAAATGGCAAGCCAGCCGGCCAACGGAATGGAGGAAAAGAAGTTCGCATCACCTTTCGCCCAGCGGGAGATAGAGACCCCTTAACAGAGGAAAGACAAGTGTAACACGAATGTCGAAAAGCCGAAAAACGGACGGCATGCACCGTAACGCCATAAAAGAGGAAAGTACCGACGCTTCCAAGAGTGAGGCCTTAGGAGGGTCCAATTGTGCGATTTCAGGGCAAAAGGCCCTGTTCCCGACGCACATAGACTGAGTCCACGGGACCGCAGTCTTTATTCCGGTGAGGAAAGGGGGGGGGAAGAAAGGGAGTCTGAACCGAAGGGGAAGGGTGGGGGGGCGATGCCGCATCTTTGGAAGGAGGACTCTAAAACTTTTTTCCTAAGGAAGGGATCCGGAGGGGAAAGACTCGGCCTTTTTGTGGAAATCAAGGAAGGAAATCCCCTACGGTGAATACAAATTGCAAGACTTTCTCAAAGCATCGGTGGGCCGTGCTTCCGTGCATGACAGGGCAGAAAAACACAAAAAGGTCTGGGTTGGCGGCGCTCCGTAGGAGTCTCGCGCAATTGAAAGGAGGTGAAAAGAGGAGGATCTCAAAAAAACCAAAAGAAGACTGAAATTGCGTCAGCTTCGGGAAATGCAGGAAGGCGGCAAGAGTTGTTCATAAAAGAGGGGGTAGAGGGGGGTGGATCATGAAACCGAACCTGAGGGAGGAACCTCCTTGAACGCGAAGGCCGGGAAAAAGGGTGGCTAAAGATGCCGTCATCGTAGACGGGAGAAAAAGATAGTATCAAAATCACCGGGGAAACTCCAGAAGCTCAGTGACTTCGAAAAAGAAAAGCAAGGCAGTGTTTTGAAAGTTGAGAGGGCAACACTGGTTAAAGCAAGTGAAAAAAAGGGAGGGAACGGAAGGTAATCGATCGTACGAGTGAAGGAGGGCTGGGAGGGAGCTGAGAGCCATGGAGAGCTAAGTAATTTCGGGAAGAGGGAAGATGAGGCCCAAAAAAAGGGTCGGGTTATAAAAAAAAAAAGAATCAGGACCATTGGAAGGGCAGGAACCGAAGAAAAACTGTAAATTTCAAACGTAAAGCCTGTTTTGTCGTGCTAGAAGAATGTTCAGGGGAGGGGGGCTGGGGACACAGGCCAAGAACCTGCTCTTTTTTGAGTCGGACGGTGGGGGGGGTTCAAAAAAAACCCAAAAGGGGGTTTTCGTACTGAGGGGGGGGAGGGGGGGTGTGTCATAGAGAACGCTTGACGAGGGTGGGGGGAATGGAACGAAAGGGGAGCATATCAAGTATCAAGATTGGCTTTGGGGCTGAGGCCGAGACTGGTCTGCAAAGAAGGGGGAGGAAGATAATTGCAGCGTGAACGCACAGTTTGAGAACGCGTCAAGCCTGTTGAAGCATTAGGTTCCAAGAAAAATAAGGGACGAAGGATGGGGGGGGGGCTTTCCTACATCAACACAAGGGGAATGCGTAAAAACATTCATTATCGGGCTCGCAAAAAAGGCCATCCGCGCCAAACCAGGTATAACCGTGCAAAAACGCCGCGGGGACCAAAGGGCTGGAGAAGTTTAGGCGGACGGTGGAACCGTTGTGCGGGTACCGGACGCCGGGGAAGCAACAGCTTTCGTCTCGGTGAAAAAAGGCCCGGCCGGGTCTGGCGGTAAAAAAAAGAGTGCGGATCTGAAGGGGAATTGATGAACGACTGATAGACGCCTAAAGAAGAACCCGAGCAACTTAAAAAAGAAAAGGGGAGAGACTTCGTTGTAAGCTAGACTCAAAAAAAAGAACCAAAGTTCGCGAACCAGTTGAAGTACATGAAAAAAGTCCACCCGGGAGGGCCGCACTGTCGCAAAGCCGAACTTCACAACAAATGAAATTGAAGGTCAAAAACAGGTCCGTTCGGGGAAAGCGGGAAGGCCACATAAAACGACGCTTAGGGGCTCTCAAAAAAACCCGTGAAGTTGTTTGTCTTGGGCCGTCGGGAGAAAGAAAACTGCTGTTGGGCTTCATCGGGCACAGAAAACTCTGGAGCTTTAGAGAGGATGGAGAGGAAAAACTTGAGGAAAGAGAGGTGCCCAACGATGTGTGGTAGGTTTTCATGAACTCGGGGGGAAGGATCTCGGGAATTATCGGGGTTCTCGCGAAGAAGGTAGGGATCGCCATAGAAAATAACCGGGGCTTCATAAGAAATGGTGAGATCGGGGTCGGGGCTCGAATTGATCGATGGGAAAAGGGGGAAGATAATCAGCAAAAGAGTAACAAATCGACGAGTCTTGAGCAATGTCAATCGAGAGGAAAGAGGAGCAAATTACTGCCAAAAAGGGGTTCATCATGGAAAAGAAGAAAATCAACGCATACTAGCCGGGAAATGAAAGGGACAAAGCAAATTCACAAAATAGGGATCTAAAGTTCTTCAATCACTAAAGAAAGGCTGGGGTCTTTCGCAATCAAGGACTGAAACATATGGATTCCAACTCACAACGGGAAGAAAATATATATATTAAATAGTCAAGAAAGAGTCGGAGGGCAGGCAAGACCGCACATTCTCGTCGGAAAGCGAGATATTACGCTTAAAAACTATTGCTTGCAGGACGGTAAAAGCAACGGGACCTAGTCATGGTGGGCGAATGATTAGGCAGGAAAAAGTACCAACTGAGGCGGCCTCCAGGAGTCTGCACGAAGCTGTCCCGTGGACTGAAACAGGGCCGGATCGGTCATCTTGGCATGGAAAGAGGTGTGGAATGCTGGACCTCAAAGTGAAGGGCTACGAAGATCCACGATTCCTCATATAATATTGTAGTTAAAGAAGGTTTTTTGGGGGAAATGGGGAGGTCCATTCAATGGTCAAAAAAATTCGCTCCAAGAAAGTCAGCCACGAAAGAGAGACACTCAAAGAGTGTACAAAACAAAAGTATATTCCCCTGAGTAAATCGAGAAGGCCCTTTTATTGTGGGGGGCCTGCCCCTGGATAAAGAGTTCTCAAAAAAAAAAATCGGTTCCAGGAGGGGCCCTCAAGGACCAAATACCGCATCCACGGAGCCGCGGCAAAGACAAAACCGAAAAAGGGGTTCAGCGCGAAAGCTCGGATTTAGGGAGGGGGGGGTTGGAATTTCAATTCCCAGGGCGAAGACATCGGGGGGGAGGGGGGGTTTGCGGGTCCAGTCGGGAGGGGGGGCAACGAGTCATCAAGAGGATGAAAAATTGCTGTATGTAAAGAACGGGCCAGACTATGTCTGAAAGTAAGAAACTTTCTCCGTAATGTCAGGAGGACAATCAGGCGGGCGGGAGCAGAAAAAGACGGGAAAACGGTACGCAACTCAAAAGAAAAAAAAAGGGCCTTCGCATAACCGGGACTATCCCGGAAAGTACCCAACACAAATCTGGGAACAAAAAAAACCCAAAAACCCAAGGGAAGCAAGCCGCCCGCGAAAGGGAAAGGATGACTTGGAGAACTATGGGTTTTGTGTGCGATGGGGAGTGAGATAAGTAAGGGGTCCTAACTGTGAGGGGTCGAAGGCCCCAACAATGAGAAAACCGGGCATCATTCAAACAGATTGACAGGACAGGAAAATGGCGCGTGCTTCACTCTTCATTAGACCAACATCACGGCTTGCCGAAAACATTAAGGCCAGCAGAAAATCATACAATAGATAGATTACAGAACGGGGGGAGCCCCAACTCTTAGCGGAGGGGAGGAATGCAAAGAAGATACTACCCGTACACTGGGTTAGACGTGTACCGCGACGTGTATAATGACAAAGAAAACCACCGCAAGAAAAAAAACAAGGCCACTTTGGGTAGGGAAATTCACAACAGGCGCCAAAGACCAACTGATTGGCAGGAGGGGACCACCGCTGGACGATAGTAAAAATAAAAAAAAATTTGCCGTCCAGTAAAAGGATCCTGCGCACAGAAAAACATTTTCCTTACATGAAAGGCCCCAGGAATAAAAAGAATAAGTGACCTGGACCTGGGGGACTTACGGGCCTTACTGGCAAAAAGTTGTCATTAACACACAAAAAGGGGGGGGGGATGGGCCCCAGACGAGTCAAGGAAATAAGGGGGAATTGCCTGGATGGAAACCGGGCAGATTGAGTGGTAAGGAGTCAAAAGAACAATATCATATGCTTAATCCTGGAAATTCACAACAAAGTTGGGCTGAAAGTTGGAAATCCTCTTTTCAAAGGAGGAACAGCGGCATTTTGCGGTTTGAGAAAAAACCCACGATGAAAGAAAAAAAAGTTAGGAAAAAATGGCATTACTGGAGTACAATCATTTTGCCGGTGAGGACATAGTACGGGAGGGAATGAGGGGATCGCGAGGAGGGTCTACAAAAAAAAACAACAAAGGGGAAGTAGGGGGGGAAAAAGAGAGGAAGTAAGGCGTAAACCAAACAACCATACTGAAATGAATGAAACTGACGGGAAGCAGGAAGTTCATAGCAAGGGCATGCAAGAAACGGATTGGCTGGACTGAGTGAATGGGGGAATGAAACGAAAAAAAGGGGGAGGAACCTCCTGCCTGATAATGCCCAAGAAAAAGTTAGAGGGTGGGATGACCAGAATTCCTGCGAATAGAAGAAATCGGTTGAAATCGGTATCGAAAAGAAACACAAGGAGCCAGAAGTCAGCCTGCCAAATTGAATGATTCTACGCGTCGAGGCCATTGTTGCAAAGAGGGAACAATGGGGTGAAAAGTAAGCGAATGGGGGGCAAATTAAGGTCAGAAAAGTTACTATTTGGGTCGAGTGAATGCCTGTCCCATTAAGACGCCTTGGCTGGGACGGAATGGAAGGACATGAAATTTTAAACTGAAAAAAACATTGTTTTTTTTACGCGGTGGCTGTTTGTAGGATCTCCTGAGAAAAAAAATACTTGGGCAAGGAACCCGGGAGTCCCTTCAGGGGCGCAGTGAAGCACTTCTTTTGTTTTCACGGCTCGTCCGATGATGGGGGGAGTGGGCGTTGTGGGAAAACATGCCCATAAATCGAGTTGGTTAAAAAGCTGAGGACGAACGTGGTAAGGGGTTGGAGGTTTGAAGACAGTTGGGGTTTTCGGAAGCCCGCTTTAAGTGGGGGGGAGTCAGGGGTAAAAGTAATTTGAATCATTTTCTTGGCACCAAATCGGGGTGAGGGCCTCATGTCGGGAAGGAAGCAACTCCTTGTTATATGGCAATCGTGTACGAGTGTGCGACTAAAGACTTGGGGGGGGAAAGGAGATGTCCCAAGGTATTTGCCAGATTGGGTGTTGGGGTTCCGAAATCATCACCGGGACATAATTTTTAAAAAAGCTCCAAGAAATCAGAAGGAAAGCCAAAAAAAAAATCCGGCTATGCTCCGGACGCGATGCAAGCTCCCGCTGAAAAAACAGGGACTGCGCGGGTGAAAAATTTTCGTGTAAGTTACTGAAGGGCAGGCCAGGGAACTTCGTATCAGTTGTGACTGGCTGGTCGAAGGACCTGGGAATTTTCAGTGGTATGATTTTTGATCCCTGGAGGGGGGTGCGTTGTCCAGACTAAACTAACAAGACACACCGAGCTCCACAGCATAAGTTGGAGAAGAAAAAGGGACATACCACATATCGAGGAAGGATGAGCCGGCACGTCAGCCGGTTGCTGCCGGGGGGGAAAAGAAAACTAGCAAGAGACTTACCCAAACAGGGAATTGGGTCATCATACAAAACCTATGTCAGTGATAAATCAGGAAAAAAACGACTAACGATAGGGCCGAAAAACACATGGACGTGTTGGGTCGGGATCGGCGCCGTGAGGAGGGGATTGGCGCCAGGGGAACAAAAATTCAAAAAAACGCTTGATGGAGAAGAGGGGAAAATGGGGTGTCTACCAAAGACTAGTATTGTGCCCATCCAAATGGGACTGGGTGTAAAGGGATGGAGGGCGGGGGAACGAAATTCCTAATCGGGGGGACGGGACACCCCTTATGGAGGGTCCCCCCAAAAAATGACCCGGACGAATTGGTCCAGAGGGGGCGCGCAGAATGGGTGGAGCAGTTTATGCAGAGAAGAAAAAAAGATGACTGCCACTCGGAAAGCCGAGAGGGATGCAAGGGGAAAGGGGAGGGATATAGGAATAGACATCAGGAGGGCAGAAGAAATACAGTTTGTGTTAAGAAAAAAAGCCTACATTCGCAACAAGGCCGTGGAGGCCAAGGGGCCCCAACAGGAAAGATTAAGGAAAAGGGTAAAGGGGGTCCTTAATGGGGTGAGGGGGGAGATGTTCTTTCTGGCAAGCGCAGCTAGGTTAAGACAAAAGAGCTCAACAACAGGAGAGGAAAAAAAGGAAAGAGATGACATAGGGAAGAACGAGTGTTCAGTCCGTTACATAAGGCGTGAGCCTGGAAAGACATGACGGAACAAGGGAGTGAAGTGGCGGAGAGGGAAACCGGCCTATGAGTTGAGGGGGGTGAGGGGGAGAAAGTGTATTTAGTGGAGTCCTTCCTGAGTATCTGGCAAAGCGGCTCACAAAGGAATGCGGGGGTCGGGAAGAAGGAAGTACGGGGTTTCTTGGAGGCTGACACCTCAAAAACTGGAAAGAATCAGGGCCGCTATCGCAACCTTCGGAGGAATTTCATTCCGGGACTTTTTGGGGGGAACCGGGGAAGGGGAAAAATTAAAAAAGGGCGCCGCCGGTAGGCCCGTGGGAAGGCTCAAAAAGTTAAATACACCTAACATTAGTGCAGATTTTCCGCACGTTAGGTGGGGGGGGGGGGGGAGCAACTCCGGAAGATACCATCTCCGGTGGTGAACAAAAAAGCGGAACTAAAGCGAGGCCCTTCGAAGAAAAGGAAAGAACCAAAACGGGTCTTCTATAGCGCTCCGTTGTGAAGGGAGGAAGGACGAAACAGAGGTAGTTAACTTCCAGGGCGTGGTCATGCCTCAATGTCTCTTCGGGCGGGTGAGGGGGAGCCATCAAACCGCGGGACGGACGTACTAAGAAAACTTGCTACCGAATGGAGGGGCGTATAGGAGAACACTAAGCGTCACACAAAAAGGTTATCCAGGCGGGCTTACGCAACAGGAGAAAACAAGGCCTGAAGAAAGACAAAGACATGACTCGAAATAAGGTCACCGTACAAGATAAGGAATTATTGAGAGTGAAGTTACACACCAAAGATGGGGGACACCACCATCTACTGGGGACAAAATTTCTACGGCGGAGAATGTAAATTGTTTGAGATCGTAGAAGTACCCAATGGTGGTTCACAGATGGCTTGAGCCCAGAAGGCCATGGGAAACGAAAAGGGGATTGATGCCGGAAAGAAAAACCATCCTTTATACTTTTGAGACCTTGCGAACACTTCAGGACGTTAAAGGCCAAAGCTCGAGTCCCGATCCGAACAGCGTTACAAGAAAGCCCAAAGGGACCGGACCGACATCATCCCACGAATGTCTTCCCAATTATGAGACATGGCTGACGACCGACGGCCCCAAGGACACTCTTGGGCTCCAAAAACACCCTCTTCCTCTTTTTCCTCCTCAACTCTGAAAAGGGGTAAAAGGGTTCATGTAATCCAATCCCACCAAAAGAGAAGAAAAACGGTGCCGAAAGGTTGAAGTTCTTAAATCGAAAGGAAAAAAACGGAGCTCACTTAGGAACCTGCCGCTCAGAATACGCAAGCCACATAGGAAAAAAATGAGTTCCTACATGTGATGCTGCTTCAATGTAGGTCACCCTGAAGAAACGGCGCCAAACTCGTAAGAAGAAGAAACGTTGAAGCTAAAAGATGAGGGCCTTACTTGATTCAGTGCGGTTTTAAAATAAGGGAAAACACTGTAAGGGGGGTCACTAAGAAAGAGTGATACAAAATGGGAACTGATATGGACCAGCAGCAAAGGGTGGGGGTTTTGGTACTTTGGATAACTCAACTGAAACTGGATCTTCGTATGAAGAGTGGAGCTTTAAAAAAAACGGAAAGAAAAGAGAATAACTTTGTTGTCAGATTTGGCCGGAGTCTTAGTGATCAACCTCACAGGTTTCTTGAAATGCAATCCCAAACAGAAGGGAATCCCATACTTTGTTAACATAGAGAATCATTATATAGAAAACATTGGTTACCCTTGAGCAAGCAGACAAGGATGTTGTCGTCGCGC
>Ga0179591_1374429_pt1 | contig 11728 bp, 9 predicted proteins | sample CZOMad2_1_08_16f_FD_182891 | JGI IMG/M metagenome (GOLD analysis project Ga0179591, IMG submission 182891) | Vadose zone soil fungal communities from Angelo Coast Range Reserve, California, USA - CZOMad2_1_08_16fungal (PacBio error correction) | ecosystem: Environmental > Terrestrial > Soil >...
ACTTGAGCGCTTTGGGGGGAAAAAAATCCAGATTCATGCGACTACCTGTGCAGAAGAAGGGAGGAAAGGGTCCTTTTAAAAGTGCGTGTCAGGCGAGAGGCATTTCGTCATTGGGGAACTCATGTTCGGATTGACACTAGAAAGGGGTCGAAGAGCCCAATTCAAACGACCATAGCATTCCTCAGGGGGGAAAGTCGGTGCGTGGGGAGGTCGGTCGTAAACGACGGGGGCTGTCAGGGAAAGGAAAACAGTTTACATAAGAGCTCATATTGGCGCGATCAACTACTAGACAAGAGCCCCAAGGATTAAAAAGGGGCGTCGGTCCATCGGGTGAAGCTGCAATTTCATCTTCGGGCATGAACCAGAGGGAGGTGAATGAGCCGAGAGAAAAAGCGGGACAGGTAGTAGGGGCACGACGCCGGAGCATTTGCGACTGCCTAGGAGAAAGGGCGGGGGCTTCCGGCTAAATGAAAGCATGTCGCTACGGAGAAGCGGAGGGGAAAAGAAACGAAGCGCGCTCGATTAGGAAAAAAAAGGATAACTTCAGAAAAGGGGGGGGGGGAAACCAGTGTTATGGTGGGAGGGATCAGGCCTCATGGCTTAATAGCAATCCCTAGGGTGTGCACTAAGTTTTTTAGGGTCGGAGGTTTGGGCTCTTTCTTGAAGAATGGGATGACACGATAGGAAAACTACGAGGACGGATTTTTAAAAAGTGATATACCGAAATGGGAAGGAAAGGAGGGGGGGATTACTCGGTTAGGGGAAAAAAACTGGATAAAGGGAGTCCTGCGCGGGGGTACATGGAGCGAGTTTTCTCCTCAACCACGTTGTGCAGTGCTCGAACCATAGAAGAGATCGAAAAATCACGGAACCTCAGGAGGGGGCTGGGGGATATTCTACTCGATCTCGCGTTCAACCTGATCTAGTGGATGACGCGCGTGAAGAGGGGGACTCAGGACGAAGCCGCTGACGGCAGGGACTCTCGGGATGACGACATTAGCTCAATGAGGCCGCAAAGGTGGCAAACAAACTGGAAGGAGAGGGAAGACAAAAGACCTGAACATGGTAGGAATCCACACTTCTGGTCGGCGGGAGGAAAGAGACCTGGAGGCGATTCCGGGGGGGGTTACAAAAAGGGAAAGAAATCAGCAAATTTCTGTCGATAGACAACGCGCAGGGGGTGGGGGGGGGACGTTGTGGGGGCTTGAAGAGACTGAATTGAAAAAATGTTTCTGATGGCAAAGGAGTGCCCATAACGGAAGTCCCTAGAACTCGAGGGCGCGGCGCAAGCGTTCATTCCTCAGGAAATTATATTAGCTCGGAAACACGCGGCGGGGAAGAAGAAAATCAGATCAGAACCGACAAAAAAAGCTAAAAAAGATGGAAAGAGAGAGGCGAGCGGTGAGATAGGCGCCGCACTTACCATACCTTCGGAAGATGGTCGCGATCGCAAAGGGAATGGCGGGTTACGCTTGATTCTTCTTTGCTGGCGGGTGTCCAGCAGAAAAGCAATTGGGGGGGGGCTGAGGCAACACGGGCAAACACACTTCTCAAGGGTGGAAGGGGAGGCAACACCAAACGGGGGGAAAGGGGAGGAAAGAGAGAAAGGAGTAACAAACTTGGCGTGGGGGTTAGGCCAGCCCACATTGTGGTACCCCAGAACAGAATGCAATACAGCGGGGGGAAACAACACGACCATCCACGGGGGTGAGAAGCGCCGACCAAGTGACGCAGGGGACCAGGCGCCTATCGAAAAGAAAAAAATCTGAAAAAACATAGAGAGGTTCTTAAGAGGGGGGTCGATTCCTCATAGTATGCTTGTAAACTTCATTAATACACGCAGGTTTGGATATCTACTTGAACTTTCAAGGGGGACGACCTGGGTCATGGAGCGGAGCCCCAAGTCCTCAATCCCCCACCCCGACAACCCCCCACCCCCCCAACCCAACTGGGAAAAGGCGACGTCAAGGAAGTGTGGGGGGGGCAACAAGGCCCATAAAAACGCTCAAATATCAAGATGCACAGAAAAAAAAAAAAAGAAGTGAGCTTCTATAAGAATGCGGATGTGCGGACATGAGGGGACTCGCGAAAAACGCCGCCGCCTCGATTCAAGGACTACAGAATAGTTTTCTCTACGCAGCCCGGCCAAGTGGTTCCGGGGCTGAAAACTTATAACACCGAAGTAATAAGCAGTTGGGGGGGTCATTTGGCGTGGAAAAAAAAGATTGAACTCGCCATACCCGTCTGCCACTACAAGAAAGTCACGAGGTCCAGGTACTGAAGAAGCAGCTGCACGGAGAAATAAAAGAGAATCGAGTCTGAAACATCCATCGAGGATCAGAATGACCCGAGCCAAACGATCGAATAATATCAAAATGAGGTTGGTATATCAGTCTTTCGATTGGTGAGATCACTGGGCAAAAAACGGTGCGGGAGTGAGAAAACACAGGGGGAGAAAACATTTACACAGGCGCGGAGACCGGACAAAAGGGGCAATCAAGCAACACGGTCGTTGAATAGGCATTAGGGGGGCCTCGCGAAAATCTTCGGAAAAGCAGGTTAAAAAAGCATACGCACCCATAAAGACCGAGAAAAAAAACGACGTGCCACAACCGGTACTCATATGTAGTGGCTCAAAACAAAGATATCGAAAAAAGGAAAGGCAATGGGATTAAGGCAAACAGAAAAGGTTTCACAACTGTCGTTAATCCGTGTCATTGAGAGAGAAGAGAGAAAGAGGGATTTCCTTAGTTGTGAACAAATCTGCGGAAGGAGCGCGCACATACTGGAGGGGCAGACGAGCACTCGCATCTCACCCCTTACCAGCCTCAAAAGGGGGGAAAAAAAGGGGGATCGAAGTACCGCGGTCTGAGGGTTTGACTTCAGATCGGCCTCAAACGAGGCTTACCCCCGCCTCGACGCATTGAAGAAAGAGAAAGGACCAATTGCAGACTGCGAGAGAATTACAGAAGACGCGGACTTTAAAATGGAGCTGGGGCGAGTAATACGTTGATAGGGAGAATTGTCTCATCATTGAGCGGGATGTAATTAGGTCAGGGAACTGACAATCCATCGTTCCATCCTAAAGAAAAGCACTTCCAAGGCGGAAACGTTTGTGTTACCTATGTTTCTTTTTGGAACTTTGGGAGGGGGGAGAACCTTGAAAAATCACTAAAAATCACGGACAACCGTCAGTGAAGTGCAATGAAGGGGCGCGCGCTAAAAAAAAGAAAGGTAAAAGCTAATCTGCCAATTCGGATAAAAGATCTTGCGGAACGGGAAAAAATCTTGAATCGAAAAAAAGGGGAGCGCAGTGGAGTAAAGTCGACTCAAAAAAAGAAGGGCAGAGGAAGAGAGATTCATGGGGACATCGAGCTTTGTCAGGAAGGGTGACCCAAGTTCCGCACCCAAGGTTATCCATAATTCAAGAGGAGAAGGTAGAGGGGGTCAAGAAACAGTGCTGGGGGGTTTAAGACGTTTTCGCAGTGGAACGTACATGACATAACGCACGAAAAGTTGCGATCCCAAAGACAAAAGACCATTTCCAGGCTTTCCGCCCCCATTGGCACGGGGGGCGGGGGAAAGTGGGCGGGGGAAGAAGAGGGGGCATTAGTGAAACAAAACGTGGTTAAAGACAAGATCATATAGTCGAGTGAAAAACTCGGCTACAAACGAAAGGCTACTTCAACTCCGAGAAGTAAAAATCAGGCGCAGGCATAGTGCCAGTTGGGGTCGTTCGTCCGTCAGAAGGGGACGATGAGGCCGTCGCGAGAATTGGAAAAAATAAAAGAGGGGGGGAAAAAAGGCCACACGCATCGAGGTCACTAATTGGACGGCTGGGGAACGGGGCCCGCGATGCGAAGCGGGGGGGAACCTAAGGGGGCAGAGAAACCGCGGACTTCGCGAACTTTAGAACGCGAGGAAGAGGAAAACTGACCAAAGAATTGCTAAGGTGGATGGGGGAGTTGCTTTAAAGGCTCAGCTGCATTCTTAGAGAGAAATCGCTATGTGCGGGGTTTCGACTACTAGGAGTGAACGTTTGGAAACAGGGATAGGCAGGGGGGGTGCGCGGGAGGAGGGTGGGAGGGGCGCTAAAACGATGTAGTGATATCGATACCTAAGATAGCACACTTGTAATCCAGCTAGGCTGCGGAGGTCTTCGACAAAAAGGGGGGGCACAGAGAGACAAGGCGAGATTGGGCAGGAGCGAGTGGGGGCTCAAAAGGTTGTGACCCAGGCTCTACCACTCGAAAGCCTGAGATACAAAATCCGGATAACAAAATCGGCAGGGGATATGAATCGGGAGTTCAGTCTCTGTCCTTAACGGACCATGAAAGGCGAAGTACAAGGAAGGAACCGCCGGGGACCGTCGGAGGGAACAAGGGGGAGAGATGAAAAAAAAGGTTAACGACAAAGAACAAATGGCGGCTTCCTCTTGGGGAGTACCGAAGAAACTAAATAGAAAGATGCCAGTCAAGCCAACTTTTGAATGAGCATTGCGCCCGAATATTCGGGTTATTCAAAGCGGTTCTCGCGCCGAAAGAAAGAAGAATAAAAAATGAGGAGATCTCACACGACTAACGACGGTGGGGGGGGTCGGAGAAAAAAGCATCGGTTGAAGAGGGCAAGCCCTCTAACTCAAGAACTACTAACGCTACGACTCTCGGCGATAAGAAAAAGGAGGAGAAGGCCTCAAGAAAAAAACGAAATGAATTCTTAGGAAAAACGGCGGAGGGATTCATGGAACACCATCGCAGAAGGGGAATAAGACAGGACCGCTCGAACTGCTCGAGATGAGAGTCTTATCAGCACGGAATAAGAAAACGGGGGCACGATTTGACGAAAATCGCAAAAACAGGGGGGCGGTGTGCTCTGATGAGGGAAGTCTGTTCTGTGGCGAGTGAAGTCTCAGAAAAAACTGAAAAAAAAAAAAAAAAACCACTCCACAAAAAGGGGGGAAAGAGAGCTAACACCCACAAGGGGAAAAAGGATTCCCAATGATTGTTGATTGGCGGGGTTGAGACCCAAGGGAGGGGCAGCAACTAAAAACAGAAGAGCCATAAGCGAACACCGCCCCTGTGCGATCGCCCGACCTATGGGAGGGGACGGAAGGGGGGATGCGTCAGCCGGCACAGAGGAGTGGGAGCATAAGGGTCGACAGGTTTGAGGAAGCGGGGGGAGCGGTATCTCCTATATAGAATTATTGTGGACGTTCATGAAGCCGCCGTTGGTGCCGTATCTAAGTATAATACGGGGGGGGGACGACGACCTAAAGTAAAAACAATAGGGGGGGGGGCGGCTGCGGACGTGAGTTCACGGACTGACTTGGGAAATCCAACGAATAAACAGCGCAGAATAAAGAGAGAGGAGCAAACCAAAAAGTAGGGATGATAAAGGGAACCAAATTAAAATAACTTCAGGGCGCAAAATCTAACCCGCTAAGCACAGCCGCCTCCGGCCGCTAGGTAACAAGAAGAAGAAAGTGGTGTGTGCGAAAAAACAAGGGTACGGGAGTCTCTCAAACAAACGTGAGGACCAGTTTTATTGGTCATACTTGCGCCATTGAAGGGAGGGCCAAAACCTGCGGCACAGCCAGGAGCGTCAGAGAGGATGGGGTCAGGGGAGCCCGCTTGCAAGTCGGTACATTAATACCATCGGATCTTCTAAAGGGGATAAGCAATAACGAGATCCATATCCCGCCCAAAAGAGCGACACGGGGAATAACCCGCTGATGTGGGGGATCAGTCTTGAGGTCTCGAAGCAAAAACCGGGGCGTTGATGAGCCAAACAGCGCCAGGACAACCTAGGGGCAAAAAAAAATGAGCGACTTAAAAGAAAGAAAAGCAGACGATCAGTAACTCTCAGCAGGGAAAAGGGAGGCCTACCGACAAGCTTAAGAACAGAATCGGTCGGGACGCAAGCCAAGAAGGTTAAATCAAGGAAAAGCCAGCACACACACGAAGCTGTTCATCAACCGCAGCATAGGAGAGCAAAACCCCAGAGGGAGGAGGAGTGGCTCCCAAAAAAGGGGGTCTTCTTCGCTAAGAATCCCCATAAGGAAAGGGGGACCACTGTCCGAAGCTGGAATCGTTTGTTCAGTTCTAATCTAGCTAGCGAGCCGGGTGGCAGGCGAAACAAAAAGGGCACAGGAGAGCATTGACCTTAAGGTATAAGGAATACCGGAGAACTGACTGCACTACAAAGCCCAAGGGCGCGCGGTTCTACAAACCATCCGGAGTGGAGATTTTTCCACGGCAAATCAGCCGAGATCACAAACTGGGGCGGAAAGGTATTAAGCAATTTGCAGCACCTCAATTATTGAAAGAAGAGGCAATGATATTAAGAAAATAAGCAGTACGGGATCGAAAATAGGCTCATCTCGGCGTCACAAGATTATTGGGGCTCTGCCAAAACGGTCGGAGTAACACAGACCTAACAGCAAAAAGGAAGGGCAATTCGGAAAATAAACCTGTTACCTAGGGCGGGGGAAAACATCTCGAATGACGAACAGGTCATGCATCGTGTCCGTAACACGGCAAACGGGTGGAAAGTAAGGAAAAACTAGCGTGACAAACAACCCGAACGGTAACCCCCGTTGGCAAACTCTTAAACGAGTAACCGGCCGGAGGTAGGGGGGGGAGGGGAAAGCTATGGAAAAATCTGCGAACTGAGGAGAAATCTCTAAAAAACAACAAAACCTGAGAGGAAAAGAGACATTCAAGGTGGTACAGAGGCGGGGGTTGAACAGGGATGAAAGAATGCTTTCAACCAGGGCCTACATAATTTTATCCAGAAGGCTCTCATGAGAAAGGGTCCATGGGAAACTGGGGGGGGTGGCGAGCTCATTTATCCTTCTGAGAGTCTGCAGAACGCACGTGAAATTTTGAATGCGAAAGAGAAAAATCAAAAAAAGGGAGCACGTTCGATGGCAAGGGGCGTGCTGGTAATCGGTAGGATGGAATACATCGGAGCTTTGAATAAGACGAGTCCGCAATATGTGCGCGAAAAGGGGTAAGATGAAAAAAGCTCAAATCTTAAAGAAGAGGACTTATCATTGGGCCGCTCTGCAAAGGGGGGCGTTCTGAAATCGCATACCGTGCGCTGAGGAGGACGCTAGAATGGTCAACCATCACCGGGAAGAAGGGGGCTTCGAAACGAGGGACGGAAAAGTGACCCGGCGAGGAAAAGACGTGGATCGGACTTATACACTGAACGTCATGGCTCGTCTGCGCCGCGGGGGTCAGACTAACCAAAAAAAAAGGACCCCCCGGGAGGGGCAAAAGAGATGGAGAAAAGGAAAGAATTAAACTTGACGAAAAAGTTGGAAACCTGATGTGGGGAGGGCAAGGGGGACAATTCCACATGTCAATGCGTCAGCGATCGCAATCGCATAGGGTGCACTACCTATGACCAGGGGGTTGTGAACGGTCTAGGAGGGGTGCGTCGGGGGGGGTTGTACACAGACTGAGAAAGAAGAAAGACTTCTATTCTGATAAATGCTAGTCACAATTCGATGAGCTCGCTGCTTATTTCGGGCGATCAAAGAGAGAGAGGGAAAAATCGGGGGGGGGGGACATGACGAGTGGGGAGGAAATCAAACGCACAGGGGGGGACCAAAACGTTCTATCAACAAAGAGGAAAGCGAAATCAAAGCGGGAACCCCGGCTAGGTCTGGGCGGAAGAGGCAAATAGAGGCCAAGACGCCCGGAAAATCGGAATGGACTTCCTTTACAAGTGAGAGCTGACATTAACTAACCTACCGACAGGAACTCGCGGGAAGTCCGCTCGCGTTCAAAGGACGCAGTTGCAAGAAATGGAACACCCAACAAAAAACCCAAAGGGAAGGAAAATTAATAGGTGAGCAAAAAACGACTGAAATCTTACGTCTGGAACAAATTTGGCAGGGGCAAGAACTAGGATTTCGGACGGTGTTACAGGGGGTGTCAGCAAAATCGAAAAGAAAGGAGTTTCGGGTGCGATCTCAAGAGACTCGTGTGTGTTCTGAGCAGATCTTGAGAGGGACTGTTTCTAGGCATGAAGGGGGGGCCAGAAGAACGGAGGAAAGAGTTCAGCTACGAAGCTCGATGGCGAGAAGGAAAACCTTGGGAGAAGAAAGGCAAGTAGAAAGAATTATCAAGGGCGGCCAAAAAAATGATGGCTTCATAACGTCAACTCATCGGATCAGTGGGATCAAGGGGGAAAATCTTACGACAAGGAAGCGAGCTGAGTTGGGGGTCTGATGCCAAGGCCGGAAGGGAAACAGACGGAAAAAAAAATGTCTAGGTTGGAGTGGTTCGAGGTTCTGGCGATTCTGTTCTGGCGGTTCCGCGCCCGAAAGTTGGGCGGAGCAAAATGCACTCCACAAACACGCCAAGGGGGGAGAGAGCGCCACAAAACAACTCGTAGGAGGAAAAGAAAAGGAGGGGGAAAACTGGGCATTGTCTGGCGAACCCAATTGCGGAGCGGACACACAAACAGAATCGCCATCAAAGACTCACCGCCCATCGGTTGTGCAGAGGGGGCCAGGACCAGAGGGAAGGGGGATCTTACAGGCAGGGCCGTTCTAGAGGAGGCATCTCGGGAATTAAAACCTCGTCGGAGGAGAAAGAGTCGATGATTGACGTTTTAACTGCCGCTGTTGTTTAGCCAGCAATTGATGGAAAAGAAACGAGAATGCTCAAATCGTGCGGGGGACGAAAGAGGACCTGAAGAGTTGTATGGACGAAAGGGAGGGGGGACACCCCTGCCCATAGAGAATCTCAAAAGGGAGCAGGGGAGCGATCATAAAAAACGGACGTGAGAGGAACCAGAGGCCGATCGTCTTTGCGCGGAGGAAAAACGAAACTCTACTCAGCCGCGCAGCGATTAATCCCGCACCGGAGAAGAAAAATGGGGGGAGAACTAGATCAATGGTCAATGAAAATGGACTCACAACCGAGGGACAAGGAAGGGGATTGTGCTGAAACTTTGCAAAAAAGGCAAGGCGCACCGGCAAAAGAGTCATTCGGGGATTCAAAAAAAAGGACAGTAGTACTGAAAAACTAACGGCAAACCATAAGGACATTAGGGAAAGCGACAAAAGAGGACCCAGAAATCGTTTTTCCCGCCTTAGGGGAGAATAAGCTTGGAAGGGGTGAGAAGAAAGGGGGGGTCAAAAAAAAAGTTAGGTAAGGAAAAAACGGGTCTAAATGTACAAAACACTAACCGAGAGAAAGAGGAAAGGAGGGCCGTGACGGAAAAAAAGAAGAAATAATCGGGAATAGCATTTAGGTATAGACCAATCGGCAATCCTAACGGGTGACGCAGCATCGAAAGGAAGGAAGCAACCCAGCAACCGCACACCCGCAGAAAGGTTTCCTGAAACCTGACATAGTCAGCGCACAAACAAACGTAAAATACATTAGAGGAAAGGAGAAGAAAAGAGGAGGTTAAGCAGACCAATAACTTTTGCCCAAAAGGGGGAGGGGGGACCGTTGGTAAGCTAACGATAGCGAGCCTGAGTTGGGCGGACATCCAGCTGAGACTCGAGGAAAATTGCCGGTTTCTAGAAAAGGAGATCCCGAAGAAGAAGGGCGCTAGAGCACTGCAAAGCATGAGCGGCTCCGTGAACCGGAGTTTTTTGCCATTCGATCGATCGTCCTCACTCACGCGGCCTGGAAAAGTCGTGACGAAAGAAAAAAGGGGAAATAGAGCCGAGGACATGAGGACGGTACGGGGAGGCGAGGGGTCTTGTCGATACTTAGCAAAAAGGAGGGGAATGATGAGGTGGGGGGAACTTCCATCCTAAGGAGGTATTCCATCCTTAAGACTAAAAAAAAGGGGTCACGTGCCAAATTTCTTAAACGCCTGTAGGGGCGGGGGGGGAAGCTATTGGGAATGGCGGAATACTCGGGAAAATCCATGCATACCTGCGGAAATTCAAACGGAAAGGCTCAGGTAAAAACCCGCACGGATGCCCTCTCCATTGAGCCGATTGCATTAATGGAGAACTCTTAGAGGGAGGGAGGACGGGAAAAAAAAGAAGAGGGAGCGAGCAAAAAAAGCTCTCTGTACCAGGGAGAGAAAAAAAAAAAAAAACAAACAACTTATTATGGATTAAAAAAGATTCCTTGGGCAGCGCGCTTTGGTTCAAGATCAAGAGGGAGGGGTCACCTTGAAGGCACGCACGGAAGGTTATCGAGGGGGGGGAGAGAAAAGGAGAGGGTCCTTGGCATTGGGGGTTTTGTAAAAATCAGTGCGTCATTGCAATTACTTTCCATTAACGGCACGATGGGAAGTTTGGGAAGGGCGAAGCGACCACAAATGCACAAGAACATATGGAAAAATTGGGACGCAGTGGGGGAAAGGGGGGAGGGGATGTGTCTAATCCTACTGCTGATCAGGGAAAGAAAACACGGGAGAATACGCATATGTTCGTAAAACGTACTCGACAAGCTCCCCGCTCATTCAACCGGTCGGGTGAAAGGAGAATGGTAGCTCTCTGGCCGGGGTAAATATTAACGGAACGCCCGTTCATGGGCCGATAGGAGAAGTAAGGTCAAACCAACACGAGGGAAGGGACGCTTACAGCTACTTTAAAAAATGGGACCGGGACGTCTATGAGGGTCTTGCGTCATCAGAACCTGAACGAAATTCAAAAAAAAGATTGAGAGAGGAAGGAAAGGCACTTAAAAAAAAGAAAAGCGATGAAGAGAAAGAACACTGAATTACTTTCTACAGGGGTGAAACAGGTTTGTGGGAGTTTTAATGGCTCAGCATGTGCTGCGGCGCGACGCAACGCAGGGGTCCGGGGGAATTATGGGACTTGAACAGTGGCTGAGGGTGTGCGAGGACTTGGCTTTGTTGATTTACACAACCTGCGTCCTAAATATTAGGAGTTCTTACGGATGCTTAGGATACAGAGGGCAGGCATTAGAGGGAAAAAAGAGGACTTCGCTTACACGGGAGGAAAGGGAAGCTCGTTTTTACCATGGCGCTAGTGGTCTCAGAAGCACGTTGGGGGGGACCAGCTGCTCACCAATCAGAAAAGGACTGAGGAAGCCAGGGAGGAACCCCGGGAGTCGAGGAACTGGGTATTAAGGAATAGAATGCTCGCGTTCAGAACTAAGGCGGTCACTGGAAGGGGGGCAGCGGCTAACTAAGAAAATCCGCAGGAAGAGCGGGGACTGCAATACGGCAAGCAAGGTCAAGAAAAGAAAAAAGGGCAGCGTACTCTTGCAAACAACACTGAAACAACGAGGGTCGGGCGGCACAACTTCTTGCGGAGGGACAGGAATCCGGAATGGGGCTGCGGCGGGTGGGGCGCGGAGAGAGAAGGAGGCAAAAACATCGGCAATTTCTGGGGGAGAAAGGCAACTCACTACTGATGAATGGGGGACTCTGAGCTTGTTTTCTCGTAAGTGGAGTGCCGAAAGTCAGTCCCTAGGGAACGAGAAGCGAAAGGGGACTCCGGAGAAAGGAAGTCGCGGTCAAAAGGAACTTATCAGGAATCGTCCAAACCCTGCGGATTCTTCCTCAAAACGAGATCGCATCCGTTGGAAAGAATCCGGACGACCTGCTCGCGATGAGCGGAGAGGGGAGGGAAAGACTGAAAAGCATTCGGAAAAAAAAAGCGTCGATGCAACATGTGGAGGGTGTTTCTCTGGGGGAGGGCGATTAGGGGTTTCTGGCGGGGTTCCTCTACCGAAAGGGGGGCTGCACCAAGTAAAAACAATTCGCCAATGAATCG
>Ga0179591_1369515_pt1 | contig 11727 bp, 14 predicted proteins | sample CZOMad2_1_08_16f_FD_182891 | JGI IMG/M metagenome (GOLD analysis project Ga0179591, IMG submission 182891) | Vadose zone soil fungal communities from Angelo Coast Range Reserve, California, USA - CZOMad2_1_08_16fungal (PacBio error correction) | ecosystem: Environmental > Terrestrial > Soil >...
GAGGGGAAGAAAACATATAGCAGTCTTTGTAAACCCATATACTTACTACATCTAAAAAACAATCCGAGTGAAAATTGATGGGGGGGAGGACACTCGCACATTCAAAAGGAGACGTTCAACCTCGAGGATTTACGCTGGAAGGTTTGCCACAAGCTGAATAAAGGGATAAAAAAGCCAACTGTTGATCGAATCCCTCCAAGGCTCTCGCCAACCAATTCTTTCGAGAATGTGGGAGCAACTAGCGAACCATATGCATCAACGGTGGAGGGACCAGAAAAAAAGGAAGATTCAGAGAGCCGAGTGAGTCCACCCGCCGTAGAGACGCCAAAAAAATAACAAAGTCCACCGAGACTGTCTCTACCTCACCATGAGACGGCTGGGCCTGTGAAAATTTGTGCACCCGAAACGCGGGGACAGGAACAAACATTGGGTTAGTCTAAAACCTCTTCTCTAATAAATCACAGGCGCAAGCGCAAGGTAAGGTGGGGGGACCCGGATAAGGGGGGGTTATTAGCCGGGCCTTACGGCGTGTCGGAGAGCAAATAAAAGTATCTCCTATCCAAACAACATTGCCTTTACTAGGGGGCTCCGAATTAGGAACGGGAAAATGAACGCTCCCAAGTCGTCCGTCCTACGGTGAGAGAAAGTTGTCGGGTACTTTCGGCCTTCAATGGAGAGTGGCTCGCGACGCTGTCAAGTTGGCTCGGTGCCGGCCTTGAACTCTTCCCGCAATCAGGTCAGGAATCATGTTCCGTTGGTTGGATCCTGGAAAAATGATCACGGAGAGCGACAGGTGTTTGGGTAAAGGAGGGCCGGCTCGAAGATCCGTTTCTCGGACGCCAGCGCCACAATTCGAAAATTCGATCGTACGGCGCCGGGTGGTCACTGGGGGGTGCGAGGGGGGGAAAATCAATGGTATTACCGTTCTAATAGCGAGGTAGCGCCAACCGTCGGTCAAACAAAACCCGGCAGGTCCACTTTGCCAGCGAAGCTTTGCAGGACGAGGTGTAGACGAAGGCAAGACAAATCAGATCGTCACGGCGCATGCGAAAACAAGCTTCTCCATCGATAGTTTATAGGGAATCAAAACAATGAAGAAACCTGCCAGCGGCCGGCAGGAGTTCGTCCATCCTGTACTACGAGAGGGAAAAAGCGGCGACGTCGCGCAAAGGAAAAAAGACGCGATTGAAAAGCGGATGAAGGGTTTTTAAAAACCTAGAGGAAAAAACTGGTTAGAGAAATAACCCGCTCTCTCTTGGCAGCTACACGCCGCGGAGACAATGCCGGATGGACCTTTGGACCGGCGGACTGGCAAGGACGAAAATACTTGCGGGGGAACAAAAATGGGGGTGGACAGGCCTATTAGGGCCCTCCTGGCAACCTCCGTCTTGAAGCGACTTCAGCGCATTCCCGGAATGGGAAGAAAAGAAATGTGAGCAGGAACGAGGGGGAAAGTATGCCGGTGCTGGGGAGGACCGAGAATGCAAATGGGCTGGCCCTAAACTGGCAGAGGACCTCCAGTAAAAATAAGCGGAAAACGTGAGCGGAGACCCACTGGCAGGAAGGCACATCGTTACGTGATTGCTCGCCCAGGGAGGAAAAATTGAGGTGATTCGTCCGAAACGCCGCTGGGAAACACGAAATTCTTCAAGTTTAATCGGCATACAAGTACAATCTCACGGGGGGGAGGAAAATAAAAAATAGCCGCATCTCTGAGCCTTTGTCCTCAAGGAAGGGCATTAGAGAAGCCTGGGGGGGGAAAGACGTTTGCAATGGAGGGCCCTACCAATGGAAGCCTCCAAAAAGGTAGATACAGGGAAGAAACAAATTCCGACTCTATTTTGAAAGCTGGGGGTTTCACACCTGGTGTCGGAAGAAAAAGTCACATGAAAAAAGGAATGAGATCTAAGGAAAGCGAGGGGTCAGAAAAGGAAATGGGACGTCATCCCACACTGTCCGTAAAAATCAGCGCCGAGGTGGTGGAAAAACAATACAGGGAGGGCCTCACGGAGGCGGTTGGATGTTACCACAAGGAGCCGGAAATTGGCATTTCAGGTTGCGGTACTGGGGTGAAATGCGCTGAGCCATCGGCTAAAGGGTGAAAATCAGAGGATCTGAATGTCCCACTGAGGGGGAGCAAGCAAAATTGAGCGTAACGCTTGGACTAAAAGTGGGGCGCTAGTCGTGGAAGAGGCCGGGCGATGTCGTGGAGGGGATAAAAAACCTCGGGAGCAAAGTGAGGAAAGCCTCGATCGACAGCGAAACATGTAGGAAAGTGAAGGGGAACTTTACTGCCGGGGCACGTCGATTCTCGCACTATTACTGAAATCTCCTCAAACAACTTAGGGAAGGGGGAGGTCCACAAGGAAAGTGCGTAAATCTATCATAAGAAGTGGACGGGGGGGAGTCATTCACTGAATGGCGACATGGTCGATGTAAGGGGAGGAGATGCCAGCAACGGGTCGATCACAGACTACCTGCGCAGCATGTCCAATAGAGCGGTGGGAAAAAATGATAAGTCTTGCAAGCGCAACAAGGGCGACCTTTCCGGGACCGAAGAAACAGCCGGGGTGGCATTCCGATCAGAGAGTCTTCCCATCCTTCCCATGTCCAACGCACGCATCTGTAGCCCATCGCTAAATACTTGGAAAGCTGGCCTTGTGGAACACTGGCCGCTAGAGCGTGGCCAGAAAAAAGATGTGCCAGAGGGGGTCCCATCGCGGCCTTGCCAACGCCGGTGTCGGCCATGGGGGATCGATAAAAATGCAGAATCCGCAACAGGCATAGGGATAAAAAGCGGTAAAAAACAAAACATGTTTGACAACATCGGGAAGGAGGACAGGGTTTCTTTGCTCGAACGGGCTGCTTTCTAATCATGTATGCATTTCAGAAACGGCAAGGGTTTGCTGGAATCAAAATAAAAGGCCGCAACACGCGAATCAAACTTCCGGCGAGCGCTGGTAAAACTTCCCCAGCCGCAATCGTACTTGAACAGGGCACCAATCTCAGCCCAACACGCTGCGAAGACGGCACCTAAATCACCATGATGAATTTCTCAAGCAAGGGGACCCATCGTCAGCCTCGCGTCCGCCGGGATTCTGTCAACGCTCCAACTAGGCACTTTTGGCCTTCTTTTGCTGGTCGAAAAGAGGGGGAGAGGGTTTGAGAATTCGCCGGGCGAATCCTCAGAGAGAAGAATTGCAGAGCGTCCTTCTCAAAAAGCCAGAGGAAGCTGAAAGGAAAGTCTCTGGAATCGACTCGATCGCTTCTTGCACACGGAAAGGGACAGGCGGGAACAAAATGAGAGCAAACACGATCAAGCGGCGGGTTACAACGAACGGCTATTAAGTCAAGAAACGGGGCAAAGAGGAGTACCAGGATTATTAGGCGGGAACTGATCCTCAAGGCGATAAGCGGATCTTGGAGGTGGCGAAGGAGGAATACAAAAAAGAGAAGAATCGTAAAAATGGGTTCATTGGGGATGGGAGAGGAAGACGACTCCGAGTATTCAAATTCGTAAAGGTCCGGGAGGACGCCAGGGGCATGTGGGAAATTACTTGTGATATAAAAAGTCGAGAGGCAATGAAGGTCCTATTTTCGCTTCGCGCCGTGGGGGGACGGCGTGGGGGGGCCTGCCGTCAGCTATCAAAAGCCCAGCATTAGAAGGAGCGGAAAGTTAGAAAGACCAGGGTGGTTGGGGGGTTCGGTGGTTCTCCTCTTTGCTCCTAGCGAAGAGAGAATCCACCCAGAGCACCAATAACACCGGCGAAATGAACTTTTGATGGGATATGGCCGGGGGGAGACGAAGAAAAGAAACTTGTCGTCAAGCCGGCACTTATTTCTAACAAGTAAACGGGGGACTACTGCAGTGGATGGGAGCGCCAGGAGGACAAACTGATGTCACTTTTAATGATTCCTTCAGTGGAAGAGGGTTCAGGGGACGGAGAACACGAAGGCCTACAGGTGACAGCGTCGCGAGAGGAAATAAAGAGCCGCAATATGAGAAGAGGACGACGAGAGAGTACCTAGGGAGTCACCCGGACCAGCGACGCAACTTGGACGTGAAGTCAGGGGGGAAAAAAGGGAACTGGTGGCAAGTGTAGGGGATAGATTTCCTGATCACAATCCAAAGTACCAAAAAGGGGAGAAAAAGAAACTGTATTAATCCGGGAAGGCACGGAACGTGAGAATTCCGCGGAAAGAGGTGAAAAGGGAGGGAGAGTAGGAAAATATGTATCTACAGTCTGTTCATCGCAGCGGGAGTGTTGAAAAAGCAAAAGAATCCGTGCACAGGAAGGGGGGGGGGTCAAAGAGGAGTAAAATCTTCTGGAGGTATTTCAGAGAGAGAAAAAAGAAGGAGGCGGTCACGAAGGTCAAATTGGGGGAAGGCTGTACAGAGTGGACGGGAATCGGGTGTCGATCCGAGTTAATATTGGTTGCTGATCGTGCATGGAATAGTGACCGGGGGGGCCGATAACAGTTGGCAGGAGACAAGTCAGAAGGGCAGTGGGTTGGATGGGATGGCCACAGGCAGGAAAAAAACCAGGGTGGGACACTGTATGCTTACACCGGCAGGAAGATGATGGGGTGGAGGCAAAAAAAAAAAGTCACGAGGATAGCGGAGGATGGGCCATCGCTTTCAAGTCATTTAAAGACTGCTATATTCGACTGAATCAAAGAAACAGAAAAGAGAGATAGGTGATCTAAAAAAGGATAGAAAGGAATGGGAATCAAAAAATGGCAAGAGGACATCGCCATCCAGACATACTATGCGTTTAATTATGCCGCCACTCTCGCACATTCCCGGAGAAGAGAACCGCAACTGCAGCTGGAGAGGGGACATGAGAAAGGCTCAGGTTTTCAAATCAAACAAGCAGGCCCTGAAACGTGGGGCTCAGCGCCAACTTTAGAAATCCTCCAAGTGGCCAACGTTCCAGGCATAAAAGCTGTTGAAATCCTATGAGAGGGAACCAGTAGGAAAAGCAAAGTGGGGAAGCACCAAATGGTATGACTGAGAGCCGTCAGCTTTCCACCTCCGTTCTAAGCCGTACGCAGCAAAAAGAAGGGGTCGGTAACTCGCACAGCAAATACCGACATGAAGTTCCACCAGGAGGGGGGGGTAGATTTTAGCGAACCGATAAAGGTTGGAGCAACGTCATACTGGAAAAGCTCCTCCGGCACATGTAATCCGCGTGAACGCAAGTGGAAGGGGGGTTCCCAGGTATCACATTGGGAGAGGAAAATTATTGGGTGTACTCCCTGAAAATCCATATCCAGAAGACATGACCTTTCCATCCAAGTGCGCCCGGTGGGCAAAAAAACCTGGACGGAGACAACGTCGTCCGTGACTACTGTTGCGTCGAAGGTCATGGCTTTCGCCTCTGAGAGGCAAATCGCGGGGGAAGTCCTGAGGCTCGGAGACTGGGGAGGACGGAAGCATTTTCTGTCTCTGTCACCTGCAGGATCATGTATGACATCCGTTGTCCTCTATGAAAGGGGGAGCCAAGATCGGAGGGGAAGGGGGGTCAGGGAGGAGAGAAAGAAAGCGCGGCTGAAAAACGACCATTTTGAGAGAACCCGCAACATTCCTCGGGTTCGAAGTCCGGACCCGGTGTCGGTTGGCGGGGGGGAATAGAATGGAACTTAAAACGGAAGGGATCTAACCGCAACGGTTGCGCCCGCGGACGGCATCAGTCGCGGTCACCACCCCAAAGGTCTCGTCACGAAAATCTTAGAATGGACGGATGTTGTGAAGGCTGGAACCAGGTAAAACCCAGAATAGCCCACGTCGAAGCGCGAAAATTGTCGGCGAGGTAAGAAGGAAGCCTTGGCGAAAGCCCAGGCGAGGCAGGAGACAGGGGACCCAAGGAAGAAAAGGGACTGTGAAGATCGAACGAGGGATCGCTTCCTCGTAGACCCAATGAACCACTCTTCTTGACAGATGAGTATCTGGTGATCACATAATGAAACAAAAATGGTAGAACTCAAATGATCCCTCTCGCTTGGCGAAAGTCACGCCGCTGCCGGAAACAACATAGACCGGAAGAACGGGGAGGGGGGAAACAAAGGCTCGTCTGGCGCTTACTCAGCCTTTTGCGGGGGAAAACCAGCTGCTAACGAGAGAGCTCCCTCCGGGGGCGCGGACGTGACAGGAGCAAGAAGAGGCTAGACGATAAAGGGTCACCGGGTGAGCGAAATGAGGCGGGTCTTCAGAAGCGAATGCACTTGGTACCTCGGGAGGGAACGTCCATGAAAAGAGGCCAAAAAATGGATCTTCTATCCTCATCAAGCTTAATCCGAGCAGGGTCCTTAAGAGGATTAATGATTGGTCGAATTCAGAGTTCCGGGACGCCAAGGGGACGTAACTGGGGGAGGGGAATACAATTACACGCATGCAGGTTGGAGGACCCTCAATCCCCGCTTGGGGCATGCCTAAGACAGTTGAAAGTACGTTCAATGTCTTGGACCTGCAGATGATGAGCCGAGGCAGAAAACGGACCCAAATTCCAGACTGTCGATGTGGGTCAACCATCGTTTTTTTCACACCGGTGCCATCCCCAGCATCAACCTGAAGAGAGAAAAAGGGTCATTGAACGTCATCCCACAAAAAAAACCGTAAGTAAAAGGAAGGAAAGACAAAGTTTGGGTCAAAGTCTGAAACAACTAGGTGCCACGGAGCGTATGGAGCGGAAAATGGCCTTTAGCGAGGTTGCCATACAGGGAACCAATGCCGAAATGCCATGGTATCTGACCAGTGGGTGAAGACGGCATTGCCCACGCGGGGGGGGGGGGACACAAAGTAACACTTGGCTTGAAGACGTTAAAAAAGGTACAACGCTATGTCGTGCCAGGAGGCAGGATTCACACGATGTCGGGATCGAAATAGAAACTCATATCGGACACTGGGTCTCCGTAAGTGACTTCCCGAAAAAAAAAAAAAAAAAAAAAAGGGCGTAGTCGGGTCCTTGCCCGATACTGGGATGAGCTCGAGCAAACAACAAAAAGAATGAGGATGAGAAACGAAGAGAGCCTCAAGAAGTATCGGGTCAATAATCGGGGCATCCTATTCGTGGGCAGTCCAAAGGCATGCGGGGAGAGAGGGAAAAAGTCGAAAGCACCGTTTCGATCCCAGAACGCGAAAGAGGCTTACCTTCCGGCAGCATGGCCAAATAGTCCTGTTGTAAGAAGGGATACGAATCTCACCCTGCGCCTCACTTTTACACCAAAACGGCACGATCATTAAGCAGGTCCATGGGGGCAGGCATCGTCCAGGGAAAAGGTAACAAAAAAGCTCGAGGCAGGGTTTACTGCAGCCTTTTTACAACCTAGGAATCTAAGACACTCAACGCAGGACTTGGCCACAGAACGTGGGCCAACACATGTCGGGGGGCCTTTCTCACGGGTGGGGAGGAACGGCCAATGAGCAGGATGAAATGCTTTCCTTTCCTGATCTCAGGAGGTATGCTCGGGAAAAAGCTGTTTACTAAAAATCAGAAAGAGGGGAAGGTTTCGGGGCTAGAAAACGTATCGACTAGGAGCGAATAATAAAGTAGGCAAGACATTGCAAAAGGAAAGTTCAAACGTCGAGTTTTCTACGGGCAATCAATCAATCCATGCCGGCAGGCGCAAGAACGGAGGGACGATGCCCACACATCATCTGTATACTTGGGATGCCGCTACAACTCACGTGGCAAAAGAGGGTGTCGGCAAAAAGCTAGGCTCCACTCCGTTTCGCGGACTGGGAAAGCGGAAGCAGTGACGAGTACGCCGGGATCTGAGAGTGGACGCGAACGCACTTGGGCACGTTTTCATGGAACTTGACGAAGCCAGAGGGCAGCTTTGAGCATTCGAGGAACCTCACAATCCTCAAGACCCAAACAGATGGCGATCTGCCCCCTGCGGACAGCGGAAGGGGGGGGGAGGTTGCAGAACCGAACGTCAGAACCAGAGGGGATGACCCTCTCCGTGACGCACAAAGCAGCTGGGGGGCCCAGAAACCGGATTTATTCTAAAGGAGGAAACGGGGCAAACGTCCTAATAGTCACAAGCGGCGTGCCGCGGAACAAGCGAGAACGGGATCCCCGTGGCGGAGGACCAATTTGCGAAAAGATAGGGTTAAAGCCACCAAGATAACTCTGTGCAACGATGTAACCTTGGGGGATTTGGCGCAACAAGCGGAGATTTTCACAAGTCGGGGCGAAGTGGCGTACAGCTTTGGTGGGGGGACAGTAAAGAAAAGCAGAATCCCTCGCAGGTTTCATGAAGAAAAAATTCTCGAGCTTCGCGATGCGAAGGGTGCATTTGTCGCGAACCTTTCGCAGTGGACGATCGGGAGGGGGTGAGTTCCCGGCCGTGCTATTCACAAGCCGGCAAGGAGCAAAGAAGAAAGAATGGAAGGTTTGGGGTGTGGTGAAGAAAGGATGGAGACCTCTGAAGGCGCCCGGGTGCTCAAATACCGATCACCAAAAATAACCAAAAAACGCCGATGGAGAAGTGAGTTGCCGGGGTTCGCATACAAGATGTCTAGCCGGGAAAAAGGGGTATATGTCGAGAAAGGAAGACGGAAAAAAAATTAAGATACTAGAGATTCACGTTCCAGAGAAGACTTTGGCAATGTAGAGTGCAAGAAGAGAGTTGTTCAATGAGGAAGGCGAAACCAGAAGCGAATGCCTCTTGACAGCGTCGCGGGATAGACATAGCCGAAAAAAAGACACCCTTCTCGCAACAGACGGACGAATGGCGTTCGGCTATTTTGGGTACGCGCTACTTCAGGGAGACAGCGGAAAGAATGGGGTCCAGGGGTGTAGGAACGTAATTTTCGGATGCCTCACAGGGAAAAAGAGGTACCGGCCCCGGAATTGGAGAGGGCACCGGAATCAATGTGAGGAGGGTATAATGGGAAAAAAGTACCCCTGGAAAGTGGAAGGGGAGCAAAAAAACACGTGCTTGATGGCTGTATGGGTTGCGAACAGAAGGAAAAGGGGGTATTGCGGGAGAGGCGAGAGGGAGGGGCATGTTATTGGGCGGCGATAAAAAATGTGGCTGACTCGATAAATTTGGTCTTGAACTGTTGATTGTGGGATCCTAGTGGCAGAAAATGAAACGGATCAAAAGAAATGGACGGGGCTAGTGGGAAGTGGAGGGAGGTTGGGTCGAATAACAGTTTGGTCGCTTAACTAGGCAATGTTTCTGGCGGCTGGAGGACTTACAGGGTTTACAAGGGGACTTCCCGGGCATGAACCTCGTGGAAGGAAACAGCAGGAAAGGGATGAGGGTGGTGCGATGTCCTTGAGTCCTGTATAGGACTGATAAGGCAAGAGCAAAACAAAAAAAAAACGGAGGAAGGAAGAGAGAGATAGTGAGAATGAAGTATATAGAAGAAAACTGGTGAATCCCGAGAGGGCCAAGAGGAAAGTCGCCATCACATTCTCATCGGATTGCGTGCCGGCCGCAGAAAGCTAGACCCATGGACGAAGTGAAGAGTAAGGGTCACTTCGACAGGCGAGGTTTGCACAAGAGCAAAACAACTCTTAAAATCGTTTGCAAAGAAGGAAACGTACAATCCCTCCATTCAACGTAGCCCTGGATGAAGGGGGAGAAACTCAAGAGGATCGAAAAGTATGACGCAAACGGGGGTAAGGGCCAAGGCACCAAATTGACTAATTAAAGAGGCCCGGTCCTCTCTCACCTCCGACGAAGCCAAAGAAATAAAATACCGGAAGAGCCAATACAAGCCCCATGGGACTGCCCCGCTGCTTAGTGGGTTCAACACCAGACTCCCTCTGACAGAGGCAAACAAAATGGGGGTAGTCAACTTTAGACTTCCTCTCCCCGGCGATATCACGAGGAAGAAAGGCAGGTGGACCCGTATAATAAGTGTTGTCGGAGAACCGTTCCGGAGGATGGGCTTGCCCCGAAACCTTACCAGGCCCAATGGACTTGAACATCGCGAAATCACTAAGTGGGCGACAAAACAAACCAAAGAGACGGAACGCTACCAGTCGGTACTCTGTTGGCAGTTGTCTTGTTCGCTTCTCTCATCACGCGCGATGTCACATGAAAGGGATTCGGCGCATGGTTCGCGTCTTTAAACCTCCCCACTGCAGAGATTAAGGGGAACGAAGGGGGTGGGCCCAACTCACCTCACGAAAAACAAAGCAAGCTCCCTGATAGCTCGGTGCCTGGGGCCGTTACGGTCTATATATTGCGAGGACACAAAAGTTGGTACGACCCAAGCACATTCCTCATGAGGAATCGCACGGACGGTTTAGGGTGGGGGGTGATGAGAGTCTTCCGCCGGGAGATAAGAATTGAAAAACCCTTCAGAGGAGCAGGAAATATACCTTTCAACACAAAAAGCCCAAACCCCGGAGGCTTCTGGATCTCTCCTTCGAAAGGCCGGGAACTGGTGAATAGCTGTACGTCAGGAAAACGCCAGAGCATAGGGCCCCGGCTCAAATGGAAACAAAATCTCAAGCCTTCCCAGGAAGTTAAAGGAATAGTGGCAAGAACAATGCCCTGACGAAGGCAAATGCGCAGTAAGGTCAAAACGGCCGCAGAAGGCCGTGAAGAAAAACGTAGCGCTTGGAATACCGCGGCGTCGGGGAAGCCAAAAATTAAAAATCGACTTGACGAGGATGGATCTGGTGTATGTATTACAACTAGAATTCTCCCTTGAAACCAAAGGAGAAAAAGACCGCTTCTCGATTGGGAGCAGCGGGAACCATCTGGAAAATCATAAAACAAACGGAAAAGAGAGTTGCCAGGCCCTGGACTGACTCATAACCGTAAAAAAAAAAGGGAAAAAACAAGCTGCGGGGGCTCCCTAGGAGAGGAGAACCTCCTGTCGCTGACGTTTGTTGGATGGCACGCTCGCATTACTGGGGAAATCAGCACCGAAAAGGGTTGAGCAGGGACAAAAGTTCCATAGATGCCGGGGGGATGAGGTAAAGGCGGCGATTCTCAACTTCTTCGCTGTCAGTCGGGAGCAAAATAGCAAAAAAAGAAGGGTGTCGGAAACGATCCAGAAACGGCGGGAACTCCGGAAAGGCTGAACGGAATTTCTGCACCCTGAACTATTGACTTCGAACATGCTTCCTTCCGCAAGGAAACTACCACTGGGGGGTGGGAGGCAGAATTAATCGAGGGCTTTTTGGAAACCAAGGAGGAGAAGAACTGAGAGGACTGGCGCCGTTTTTGCAGGCTGGTTTAGTGCCCTTAGAAAAGAAACAGGTTTAAAAGTAAAACGTTTTAATGAGGAAACGAACCTTATTGCCAGCATAAGCCGAAAATAATGTTTACATTGGGATGACTAAACCAGCAGAAATTCCCTGGAAGGAGCGAAGCCGATTTCCAGAAGAGCGGCCGTCAGAACCCAACCGGACGTCAAAGGGAAGACAGATGTGGTGCCAACGGGAGGGGGGAAGCAATGCGTCTGGGCACGGATCGTGAGACCAGAAAGCCGACAAAGAAGGGCCCCCAGAAAAGATGTACGTTAAAGGGTTTCATACATGCCAGTGCGTGGGACTTGGACGCCGCCTAATGAGCCGAAGTCAAAGAACTTGCGCCGGTGGAAGCTGAGAAGGGAGCGTTATACAAACGCTATTAGTGGCGCAAGATAGGGCACGTCATCTGTGACGGGCTGGGGCGACTCTGCAAAAAATGAGTCCGCGATATCGACAGCACATGTAAGGGTGAACTAAGCGCAATCCGGATCGTTACCTTGAA
>Ga0179591_1164437_pt1 | contig 11725 bp, 13 predicted proteins | sample CZOMad2_1_08_16f_FD_182891 | JGI IMG/M metagenome (GOLD analysis project Ga0179591, IMG submission 182891) | Vadose zone soil fungal communities from Angelo Coast Range Reserve, California, USA - CZOMad2_1_08_16fungal (PacBio error correction) | ecosystem: Environmental > Terrestrial > Soil >...
GACTTAGAAATTTAGAGGGGCAGTTGTGAGGAAAAGATTCAAAACCGCGCAGATTTGGGGGTCGGCCGGAAAGGGAGAAGTCAAAAAATTGAGGGCAGGATGGCCAGCCAAAGGGGACCTGAGGTGTCTAACGAGAAGCTAAAAGAAGAGACAGAGCGCGTGGGGCGTGAATCATTTGAGTTCCGGGAAAAAAAAAAAAAACTCGCTAGAAATAGAAGGGTGCCGGACGGGAAAACACCAGGGAACGTCCTTGGAGAAATGGTGATCAAAATCGTAAGTTGGGTTCCAATCGCCAGAAGTCAAAGGAGAGGTGTTGGCACACCGTGCCGAGAAAAAGACCACGGCAACTAGAACTCTATTTCGGAAAAAAAAAGGTTCCCGACCTCAAAAAAGGGTCGGGTCAGGAGAAGGAAAGTGGTCGGAGAAAGGAATTGAGGTGACTCAAGCGGGAAAGGAAAAGGGAGGCCAAGGGCAAATTCGAAGCCCTCATACAGTAAATGAAATGACCGGAGGGAAGAGGGGTCAATCGGAAAAAAACAGGCTCGAAGACCGTTTCTGAAATAGCAAAAAGTCTGACAAGGAGTCGGGACTCTCCAAAGGGGAGAAAGGAAGAATTTTGGAGTCGTTTTTTCAGGGGCGAATGGGGAGTTTTATGTGAAATTAGCAAAAAGGGGAGAGGCTAATAGAATAGAGGGAGGGGTATAAAAACCTGTATCAAGTTTATGGGGCCGGCGAAAGATGGTTGTTTGCCGAATTGTTTTAGGGACCCGCGGAAAGGGAATATTTTTCAAGAGCCGAGCAGGGGCGTTCTGAAGACTATGGGGGCCAAACGAAAGTGTTAAAGAGAGCGAATCGCCAAGGGGGCGTCCCTATTGAAAAACTGAGCGCATTAGGGAAAGGGGGGGGAAAGGTGTTTTGGTCCTACGGAAAGTAAAGAAGACCTGCAAAAGCACACAGCGTTGAAGGTGGCCTAACTGTAATAAGGAGAAAGGGGGGCAAATGTTAAAGAGTTAAAGAGGGAGGATGGGCCACATTGGACGAAAGTTATAAGCCCAACGGTGACGGTGGGACCGGCCTTGCCGGGGAAGAAAGCATAGCGGCGGTCGTCGTAGAAAGGGGGGGGGCGCTCTGTCCGCATAAGGGGGTTGGGGAAAAGGGGGTCCAAGGAACCAAAAAACTGAATAGATGGTCAATTAAAATCGGAGAAGTAACATAATTGGTCGTTGAAAATGAAGGGGAACAACGTTGGCCGCTGGGTAAGACACAGAGCTCAGGCGCAGGGATCGGGGGTGCGTTGGAGGGTGACGAACGGTTGGGACAAGATGACCCGTTTATTTTAGACTGGATCGTAGAAGGTGTGGGGGAAGTGGCAAATCTCGAAGGGGACAGGAACTAAAGTGGGGTCAAAGAGATATCTAAATAAACCTCGGGTAGTCAGACAAAAGTCTTCCGTAAGACAGAAATCCAAAGCTGGGAAAAAAGGAGAAGAGAGAAAGGTTGCGGTTCCACCACAAGAAGGAGCAACGGATTCCGGTAACATCAATTTTAAAAAAAGTGGGCGGCGACGGCAAAACTTCGCTTTGGCGGAAAAGTTTAAGTTCCTGGTAAAAGAAAGTTTGTCCACAAGGTTACCGAAAAAACTAGTAGCAAACGGGTAAATAATTTAAACGCAAAAAGGTAAGGAACGGTCGGCCGGTCACAAGAACGTGGCAGCAGTTGGGGGGGGTTGGGGGGGAAAGGCATCATGCAGAGAAAAAAAACTAGAGTAGGATTTTCTCAAACGGCGCCGACGCCAATATCACACTAAAGTAGAAAAGTAAAGTAAACAGAAGAAAAGGAGTGCTAATGGCCCTGTAACGAAATAGTTCTAGGGAGAAGCAAACAGGATCTTAATTGTACGCGCGCAAATGTGAGAGGGGGGGGCCCAAGAGGAAACACCTGAGACAGGTATTTAGGGGAAAAAATCGTTGCCCAGCTTTAATAAAAGGAAGAAGTGGGTGACTACCAAAAAAGACCGATCGAATCGACCGCCAGATATCGGACGGAGCAGGGAGGGTTCCATCGATCCGATTGGTCCGAACAGGGCAAGGAGTCTAAAGACGGGGAAATGCCGTTGAACGCAAAAACAAGGCAAAAAACCAAAGGGTGTAACGATTCGTCGTAGTGGGGTGAACAACATGTAAGTTTTTGGGTTTATTGGAGGACTGGCAAAAATAAGGAACCCCCCAGAAGGCAACCAAAAGTTCTTCCGTGTTCCCCAGGGGAGGTGATGGGGGGGTGACGGTTTGGGAGAGAAACTTGACAAAAATTTTTAGAAGACTGTGAACAAGGAATCGCGTGAATCAGTAGTGTAACGTCTGGGCGCAACGGCTCAAATAGAAAAGAGTGACATCCTGCTGTGAAGGGTTAGCTATGCGGCGAGATCGTGAGTTGGGAAACAACGCGGTGTACTGTGGCGGGTAAGGGGGCAAAAAACAGTGGTGAGTATATAAACTTGGTATTAGGAAAGAAGGCCAAAGTTGGCCCCCCGCCTTCTTTGTGACTGTTGGAAACACTTGGGAGGGGGAGAAAGCAAATCGAGCCCTTCGAAGAAAAAGGGATCCAGAGGGGAGGAGGAGGCACTGAGCCTAAGAATTCGATAGGGAGAAAGAGGGAAAAGACATCAGAGGGAATCAGAGTTTGGCGGCAGGGGTCCAATTGAAAAATGCAAAAAAAAGCAGCGGGGGTTTTCACGTGAAACGGGGTCGGGGGGGGTATTCATGGAAGAGCCCATTTGAAAGGTTTTTTACACCGGGGCGCAATCGGGGGGTGGGAGAGGGCCGCAAAGGGGCAGAGAGCTCAAAAAATGAGAGAGCGGAGGTCTTGTGGGGTCGTCCAAAAGCTCAGAAAGCGGTGGAACAAATGGTCGCTTACAATACGAAAGACGATCCACACGGGAATAAGTTGGCCGAGGACAATTGTGGAATCGCCCGACAGAGATGAAACGCTGGAATCAAGGATCACAAATTCTTCCGAGGATGGTGAATGATCGATGAAGAGGAAGAAAAAGAAGGGGGGGCAGCTGGGATTGAGCCGGTCAACGCGGAATGTTGCAAAAGGGTTGGGGGAAGCTGACACGCGCGACTGGGGGGGGGAAAAAACAGCTCAAACCAAAAATGTTGTAGATCCTCGAGGGCTGGGAAACCGCCAAAAAAGGAAAAAAGAAGGGGTGTGTTTGGGGCAACAAAAGACAAAAAAGGCAAGCTAAGAACACCGGGGACCATCATCCTATATGAAAAAAAAAGAGGACGAGAAAAGGGAAGGAAAAGGAAACTCTAGCAAGAAAATAAACATCACCGGGGGAGGGGAAAGCAGAGTGTGAGCGCACACTAAACACACTCACCGCATCTGGGAACACGAGAAAAATTGGGGATGTCCTCTGTGGGGTAGATTCTAGGTTGGGGAGAAGGCCCAAGCCACAAAACCAGGCGAAACGTAAAAAGACCGGAATCGTTTACAGGGGTGTGGGACGGGTGGTGTGGGGGCATGCTCAACGAGGAAGACGTCAGTGAACGTCCGCCAAGGAGGAATGGTAAAAAGTGGACGAAAAAGGATGGTCCCGATCTCTGGCGGTCGAAGCAGCGGAATTGGGGAGTCAAACTGAGAAAGAACAGGCTGCCAACATTGGGCAAAGGAGGGGGCGACACATTAAGCTCTGGAGGAGGGGGGAGGAAGGGGGACAGCAAACGAGGAATGCTAAAAATACAATTACGACGAACTATGCGAAGTGGGGGTGGGCTGATGCTAAGATAAAGTAGTCTTTACCGAGAGGAAGAGAAAAAGTTCGGGGTTCACAAGAGAAGAGAAAGGGGTGCATATTCGAGGAGGCAGAGGCAAACAAGCCAAGATATAGAAGGTGGTAACAGGGGAGTGGCCCATTGCTCGGGACAAAAACGTCCTGTACGGAGGATAAAGTAATTACAAAGGGGGGGTTTCAATGAGTGGCACGTGTTAGAAAGGGGTGGGAAACCTTTGTGGAAGGGGGGTGACAGCATCAAAAATGGACTACGCCAACTCTGGGGACACCCAATGTGGAACTGCGGGTTTGTTACGGTGACATGGTCCGTTGATGTGAAGAACGGAAGATGGGGTGTGGGGGGGGAGAAAAAAGGTACAGGAAACGCATTAAACTGTTAAAACTGTAGAGCAAAGAAAGAGGGGAGATTCCAAGCACGGGAGCTAGCGTGTGAGAAAAGGAAGGGTTCGTGACTGGATACTCAACGAGGGAAAAGGAAAAAAAACTTTAGAAGACTATTGCACAACAGAACGTGGAAACTCTCTGCACCACCGGGGGAAGACAAAGGCCAATGATCGCGCTCGGGGAGCTAGCGTTGTGATAAACGGCAACCTGTCTTGGTACGTATGAAAGAGGAACCATGGGTATCAGAGAAGGGGAAGCCGCTCGGGCGGGGACATCTTTACCAACCGCCGCAACGCCATGAGCGTCGCACACAATTGCAATAACTCGCCGAAAAGAGCGGTATGCCTCGTCCCACGTGATAAACAAGGGGGGGGAACGAGTGTGAGATTGAGAAGTTGAATGAGAAAAAGGGCGTGCCCAGGGGACCAACAGGCTCATTGGGAAAAGGAGTATACATGTGGAACCACGGGAACGAGACGTCGACGGGGGAGGCTGGAGCCGGAGAAAACAGTCTGCGAAAAAAAGAAAAAAGTCCATACCAGGATTAGGCTAAAAAGCATAAAATCGTCTACGCCCGTTGTCGATTAAAAGGGGAAATCTATCAAGGGGCTTTGGGAAAAAGGCCAGGGTTCCTTAAAAAAACGCCCCTTGCCGGAGAAAAGCGGCTTTGAAAAAGATGCCAAGGCTCCCTAACACAAAGAATACTCCAACATCAGAAGGGGCTCATGCAATAAACGTGGAAGGGTTTGCTTCGAAAGCCAGAGAGGAATTACCTAGGAAAAGGGGTGAGGTTGAAACATAAACGAGTCAACCCTAAAATTAGGCCCCTGAACTACAGCCAAATGAAAAGGAATTGTCCGCCTAAGGAAGACTGAAGGGAAAGGGGGAAAAACGGAGGGACAAGAGAAGCAAATGTCTGTTAGAATGGTTTGGGGGGAGATTGCCCAATCGAACGAAGGGCATGACGGGCAATGAGAAAGGGAAAGCGAAGTGGGAAAAGTGTCGACAAACCAAAAGTGAAAAGGCTAGAACATTGTAAAAGGCCAGTGCAGGACAAAATTTCAGTTACCCAGAAAGGTGTCTGTCAAGAGAAGCGAAGATTCAAGGGTATATGGCGGAAAGGGGGGATGTTGGGAGGGAGAACGAGTGCAACAAAAGGACCAAGCTCGAGAGAGTTGAAAAATCCAATGTGATCAAGGGCCCAAGGAATGCCGACAGGGGAAGGAGCCTCAGGTACTGAGGGGGGCAGCGTGACTGTTTAGGGAAAGAAAAAGATCCGCCACGCGATACGTGGGAATTTGGACGTCAAATGGTCGACAAAGGAAATGGATGTCGTGGTGCTTGGCCATAGGGCCAGAAGGGGCAGCGGGGACTTATTGGCCGGACGTGCCAGGCCTCAATTCCCAAGCCGGGAAAAACGGGGAAGTAAAAAAAGGGGAAGAAAACGCCAGCAATAAATAAGGATCAACAAAAAGTGAAGGAGTGAAAAAGAGGGAGGGGGGCTTACGGTTTGACGACGTATATAAACGAAAAACATGGAAAGAGAGGGGGCAAGACGCGATGAAAGTGGCGGGGAGAAATAAGGCTGCCAATTATTGCAGGGCACATGCCAAAAAACGACAAGAAACCGGAACTTGGAACGAAGCAGAAGAGAAAAGCTAGACAGTGAGTCGTGGGAAAGTTTACCAAACAGAAGGAACTCGCCTCAAATGGATCAGGAAAAGACCAACTTCCCAGATGGATTTGGGCGGATTCAAGGTGAGAAAGGGGGGATCAATCGTATTTCAAAACGAGAACAAGAGATGCAATGTGGGGGCCCCCCCTCGGCGCTCCAAAACCGGATAGAAAGGAGAAGGGGAGGGAGGACGAGTAAGTAGGTGGGGGGAAGAGGTGGAGGGAAAGAAGAAGAGGAGGTGCCGGGGGAGGAGGGAGGGGATGGAGGGGAGATAGAAGGTGTGAGGTGAGGGGAAAGGAAAGTAGGAAAGGGGGGGGGGCGATGGAAAGGGGGGGCAGAGATGTAGGGGACGAATGAAGATAGAGCGAATGAGAGATAGAGGAGAAAAGAGGCATGGGAAGGGAGATGGCAAGGGAGTGGATTGGGGGGAGGGAGTGAGGAGGGGGCGAGAAAGAAAGATGACGGGGCGGAACGGAGTATGAAGTGGATGGAAGGGGTTGAGGAGGAGTGTAAAGGAGAAGAGGGGAACCATGGGAAGAGGGGAAAGGGGGAAAACCACGGAAAAAGAAAGAAGTACGAGAAGGAGGGAACCTATTGCTCATACAACGTGAGTGTGTTTAAGCCTAAATAAATCAGGTGAAGCATTTCAGCGTTGGACATGTTTCTCAGGTTTAATTTTCGGATTGTAAGGGAAAAACTTTCTATAACTCAAAGACAGAAGACCCGTTTCGATTGGCAAGAGACCCAAAACAGACTTAGAATACATTAATCTCACAGGACTAGCAAGGATCGTATGCTCCTGAGGCGACATAGGTCAGATTTGAGTCTGGTTTGTTCCATGGCAAGAGGTTTAAAGGGTGGAGAAGAACAAAGGGATTGCAACAAGGGGGCGGAGGAGAGGCGGTCAGGAAGCAACCAATAGAAAGGGTGGGAAGAAAATATTGTTGGAGATTGTGTTCGACTGGGGGAGTTCCTAAGTGGACAGAGGCGCCGGAATATGTCCCGCTAAGAAACTCTGGGGGAAGTTTCGGAGGATGAAAATTTAAAAGGGGAAGGAGCACGAACTTGGTCTAGATTGTAAACGAAAATCTCCAGGGCGTGGTTGGAAAAAGCCGATTTTGCCGAAATACTATGTGGTATAGTGGGAGTTAGTGGTTTTTCTCGATGGAACGGTTACGAGAAAGGTACCATCCCCTTCTACCAGTAAGGGGGGAGAATGTAATAAGGGCCGAAGGGGGTCAAGGAACGTTTGGAGAATTGGAAAGTCACCTTCTCTTGAAGGCACAGGGGGGAGCCTAATAAACCCACTACGTGCTTGGGGTTTGGAGGCCTAAGGGACTAATTGCAGACCGGAAGGGTAGGCGGTTATTTCCATGGGGGGGTGCAGCGCGGACCGCAAGGTGAGGTATTGTCAAAAGATTGACTAGCGCACGCAACCGGAATAGGTCAAGTTTAGGGGGATAAAAGACCCATGTGGAAGGGGGAGTTCAATTTTACCAATACTGTGCAAGCGGTTCCACAACTGGATAGAGAGAGAATCTTCGTTGGCGGTCCTTAAAAAAACTTGTTGAAAGTAGGGAGACCGTGGGGGGTATAAAAGTGTGGACATATCTTAAATAGTGGGGTTTGAAAAAGATAGGCATCACGAAAACTGTGCCCGGTGACAAAGCAGCGAGATAGAAACCTGGATGGGGGGATCAGCAAATTATGCAGGAACTAATGGAACCAAAACCACGTCAGACAGGAGGAGTCACCTGGGAAGATCAAAAAAAAAAGAGAGGCCCCCTGGTTGAAAGAAAACGGATGTCAAGAACAGTTAACGGTTCTTCGACGGGAGCGCGAGTTGTATTAAAGGGTTCTTAAGTCCTAATAAAAATGGGTTGGGTGAAAAAAAGGGTTTCCACGCAGGAGTCGGAAAAAGGGGAAGAATTGAAAAGAAACTGTAATGTGAAACTAGGAAACTACCAATCCGTAACCGCTTTGTCAGCATGGCCAAGGCAAGGGCGGGGAGAGGAGTCCCCGGAATAGATTGAAAAAGTTCTGCAGAGCCAAAAAAAGATCCACTGGGAGCTTAAAAGGAATCCGCCAAAAGTAGTGCGAATTAGAAACTACGTTCCCGAGGGGAAGGAAAGGGGGGAAACCTAAAAAAGCATAGTGGGCTTCGTAGGAATTTCAAGCTGGGAAGGGGGGAAACAGAGTAAGAAAGGCAACAGGTGGACGCAAAAGAAGGTTGAAGCTGGCAGCCAATGGAAGTAATCCTGGTGATAAAAAAGCCCAGGGCGATGGAAGGAAAGGAAATCGACAGGATCCTTTGGGTCGGACCACGAGGGGGGGGTACAAAGAAAAATGGGGACGGCGGCAAGACGTTTAGCTGAAAAACGCACACAACATACAACGTACTAGTAGGCGAAGGTGGGACAGTAGCCGGTTTGGGGGGTGATTGATGACTCTACAGGAAAAAACTCCCAACACAGAGGGCAATGCCACAAGTCGGAAGGGGGGGAAATGCGGTGATTCTGTTTTTGGAAAAGGGGCACTGGCAAAAACTTAACAAGGTGGGAGGGGAATGGGCCGACTTGATCGGCGTGGTAATTATTTGAGCGGAGGTCCTGAAAGTCAAAGCTTTCATAAAGAAGAGATGTACAGGGAGGGGAAGGGCGATGACGTCGAAGTAGAGGTAGTAAACGTAGGGTCGTTATTGCGTCCCAGAAACAGTTCGAGGATATCAAAGGGGGGAAGAAATGCCAGGAGCGCGGTTGGGAAAGATGGCAAGGGGGAGGGGAGGTAAGCATCGAGGGAACTGGCTCAAAAGGCATCTAGGGACTGGCATCGGAAGAAAAGTCGATAGGGAAGAAAGTTGAAAGGGCTTTCAAAGAAGCCTTGAGGATCGATTGTCGGGAAAACGTGAAAGAGGGGGGAGCGGAAATACTATTGGCACGGGAACGGCGTATTTAGGCATGAAGCACAAACATGGTCCAGTGTGTGAAACCGAGGTCGAGAAAATGTGGAGAGAAGGGAAGACATGCGAAAAAAAAAACCGGGAAAGTAATGGTAGTTGGGCGAGCGCAAAAAAAGGTGCAGCGACCTCGGGAAAAAGGGAAAATGGGCGCTTGAGAAGAAGAAGATCCCCCCCAACAAAAAGCCGCTTTTTCGCTGCAAATGGGGACCGCCCGAAATCGAGACATCAGTATAGTTTGAAGAAAGCACTTTCGGACCTAGCTAGGGTTGGAAGGGGGGAGCTGCCGCTTCCTACAAATAAAATCTGACCATTCCCGATTGCTTTGAAGACGCAAAGGGTGGGGGGAAAAAGCTGACAAGAAACCGCGGCATGACACAGCCTCATACCAATTTGAAGAGCCGCGGGGACTGTTCGAAAAACACACAAAAGGGCCATTTGGGGGGAAAAAAAGAATACTTCGAAGGAATCTCAGAAGAGCAATCATCTTCGATAAGGGATTCCCTACGAGCCAAGGGCTCAAGGAAGGGAGGAACAAGAATCCGAGGGTCCCATATAAAAAAAAAGGTGCAAGTGTCGGGGCAAGTGTGGGAGAAACCAACACAATCAACTGCATCTGGGACCCGGATAACGAGGAGGGGTGTGGGGAGGATTCTAATGGGCAAGGTCGCTCAAAACTAACCAAAACATAGAAGGGGGACAATCTCACGAATCGTGAAGGGGGGGTATGGGGTTGATGGGAAAGAATATTTGCCGCCGAGTGACGGCTGCCAATAAGCAGGTATCCCGTGAACTAAAAAAATGATAATGTCCCGATAAGGAGGAAAAATCGCAGCGGGCTGGGGGGGGGGAAAAAAGGAAACGGATACTCAGACCAGTGTCTTCAAAGCAACACGTTTTGGAAATCATGAAGAAATGGCGGAAGGATTCCTCTGGGGACAAAAAGCGCGCGACGACAAATTACGAAAGACTATCGAGGGGGGGGGGGGGGCCATATATTATACGAAAAGGGGGTAGGGTAGTCGGGGAAGGAGGAATAAGAAGTTGATAAGGTTTCCCTTACTTCTACGCGACAGTGGTGAAGGTTTAGCGTACATATAGACGATCTGGACGCAAAGAAGGAATCCTATAAGGGTGAGAAAGGGAAGGGTCCTTGCTCAGGGACAAAAGCGGTCTGGTTCACGGGACGTAACCAGTAATGACATTTGCTGGGTTAACCAACTATGGGCATACTCGGAGGAAAAACCTTTGTGAAAAAAGGAGAAACAATACCTGTCCTACGACGCGATTGCACTTCAGACGAAAGGGGGGAAGTCTTTGGAAAGTAAAGGACTGAGTAAGCCTGTCACTAAGGGGGGTTGATAGAAACCGGGCACTACTCGGCGCATGGGTTGCCGAGGGGGGGACCACGCTTTGAAAGGGCCCCTGAAAGACTGGAAAACCGTAGACTATCGCGGGGGGTATAACCAGGCAAAGTTTGCGGGAAAGGGATACTCGTGAGTCCAAACGTAAACCAACGGGGGGTAGGAAGAAGAGGTCACACTGGCTTAGTAAATAAAACGGGAGCCTCTCTGGGGGGAAAGAAAAGTTTGTGAACAGGAAAACGCCAACGAAAATAGCGCGCGAGCGAGTTTTGTAGAAAACGGACAGACGTCTTGAAGAATTTCAAGTCGAAAAGGGCAGGATTACGAGACATTGAAGCCGGACGGATCAAGAAGAAACCGCCGCCACCTTATGCGAAAGGCGAATGGACATGTCATAACCGCGACACTAGCAGGTAAAAAAGGATTCGTCACATAAGACCGTCAAAAACGTAAAAGGGGGGCTAGGTAATCTATTCAATGAAAGGGAAAAATGACTCCGGCGTGCAACTCTGGGAAAAAAAGTTTGCAACGTTAGCACCGTTGAAAGTTATCCCCAGAAGAGCGGCAACTTGGATGGAAAGGATTGATGGGAAAAATCGTCGTAAAACAACCGCCCGAATAGGACGACAAAAAGGGAAATGATGCGCATCGGCGAAGGAATTAGTTGCCAATTCTAAGGTAGGGGGAGAATTTCCAATGAACATGGGGGAAAGAACTCCATACCAGCCCCGTACTTGTAGAAGCGTAAAGATGAAAGATAGAAAGTCCCGACACAAAGTAAGGGTGATCGCAACAAATCTGTGTGCGACGGAAGAAATTAAGGGGTACTGCGACCGAACAAGTCTTGGAAAAGCCTCGCAAAGGGGGAAGAGGGGGGGGAAACTCTAACAAAATCCAGGCGCCCCTGAGGAAAAAATGAAGGGAAGGTTTAGCCAACTACAGTAGAGAGAATGGGGGGGGGGGGCTTGGAAACAGCCGGCCAGGAAAGTAAATGTGGGGCGATTAAAGCACGAGGTCAGTCATGGAAGGAAGGACTCGAAGTTTTGAGGGAACAGGGTCGAAGCCGGAAAACCTGTCCCCAAGAGACAGCAAAGGATTGCAAGGAGAAACTGCATTTATTGCTAACCAGAACCGGGAGGTTGGGCGAGCGAAAGCAAGGGGGGAAGGAGGGATGTCTATGGAATGGGCTGCTTTTTGGCGCGAAGCAAAGGGTGTTCCAAAAAAATTCACTAGGACCGAAGTCGCGTTGCTATTGGGGGAAATACGAAAGTGGCAAAAAGAATGGCCGCAGCCACCGATGGGAAGGGAAGCATGTACTGAATTGGGAGGCGGGCGTGACTGGAAAACAGAAAAGACTGAGTTAACACAAGAGAGACGGGCTATATTTTCGTCGTCGTGAGACAACAAGTCCAGGGAGGGAGGGTGGCTTGGCCATGACATGCAAAAGAAAGCGTGGACTACGGGAGAACAATTTGCCGCGATGGGAAAAAGGGCAATTTCCACGGCGTTTCTGGGGAAAGAAGGCCGCAAACGCACCGAACTTTCGAAGT
>Ga0179591_1290759_pt1 | contig 11725 bp, 17 predicted proteins | sample CZOMad2_1_08_16f_FD_182891 | JGI IMG/M metagenome (GOLD analysis project Ga0179591, IMG submission 182891) | Vadose zone soil fungal communities from Angelo Coast Range Reserve, California, USA - CZOMad2_1_08_16fungal (PacBio error correction) | ecosystem: Environmental > Terrestrial > Soil >...
GCAAAACCCCCTACATGTCCCCGCCCGCGCAGACCAGTCCAGCGGAGAAGCGACTTCAGGCAGAGTATGCGAGTGACTGCCTTTTCGATTTCCTCGATAATCGTGGCAGCAGAGAAGGGCTTCATTTTATAAAGGTTTCTAGAACTGGCTCGCGACGACCCTGGTTCCTGCGAAGGGACCAGGAAGCCATCCGACAGCCAATTTCTTTTCCTTCACCATCGGCACATCAGACATTCAGGAGAGAGAGAACAGGGGGAGGTAAAGCCTGACTAACTTTGAAAAGCAGGTGCCTCCGCGAGGCCGGGCGAATCTGAGGGGGGTTTGGAAGATTGGGAATCCTATTAAGAGTCACGGGGTCCTCTATCAATCCGAACTCACCCAGGGGAGAAACATAAGAAAAAAACATCATAAAAAAGAAACAACTACATCGTGCGCACTAGATAATCGTTCCTGAAGGAGGAACAAGATAATCTTAAAGCAGGAGGAAAAAAAAGAAAAGGTTAAAAACTCGAAGGAGGGAGGCCCTCAGAGGGGGCAATTCTACATGGGATAAAAGTAAACAGTGGCCAGACGCGGCGTGTGGCCATTTGCGCACGTCAAAACCCACAATCACGAACCACGGGGAGCAGGCAATCGAGGGGCCTTGGTGATAAGATGTTATTTGGGACACGAGAATCGCAGCTCGACGTGGAAATGGGCTCACGGGCCTCCGAAGTTTGGGTGCTACACCCAGGACGGGAAATCGGGCGACTCGAAAAAAAATTCATAAGCTAAACGGGGCAATAGAGGACTTGGAATCAAGTCAAAGCGACTTGGGGACTTGCACGCGCTCCCTCTACAGCCAGGAGGCTCGAAGGAAGAGGAAAAACCACGCCACGTCAACCCATACCGGACGTCTCAGGTCCTGATCAGAAAGCGCAAACGCAGATCATGTTGGATCCCGCGGTGGTGACGCCGTCTTCAAAGGGGCTTTTCAACAACGCTTCTAAATTACAAAAGGGGGCGAACGGGGGACTCAGGAGAGAAGAAGAATTCCACGGAAGGTCAGCTAATAACCCTGACGCAAGATCGAGTAGTACAAAAAATAAGGGGGAGAAAAGAGTGAAACCTGGAGGCCAATCTGAACGAACTGGCTCGGGAGCCAGACATCGACCACCATCGACAAGAGGTTAAGCCGTACGTTAAGAGAACCCCAAACCCGAACTGTGTCCCGTAGCTTAATCCGAATCACCTTTTTGGGGTGGGAAGTCATCAAAACGGAAGAAATGAAGGCAGGGAACGTTAGCGAAGGCGCACCGAGGAAGTGCTAAATATCAAAGACTACCGGAGGGGTGCCTGAAATAGAAGGAGGAATAAAGAGGGGGAAAGGAACGATAACCGAAGAATAAACGTCACCTGAGCTGAGAGGGGAGATTGCTTTTGCTGAGGGGGAGGACCTTCCCAAGGGGGGAAAGAGGGGGGGGGAACCATAGGGAAGAACAGGAGTGGTGTTGCTAAAGAGGGAGGTCCAAATAGATCTCCATAATTATGGCAGTGGGGGGGAGGACATGGGAGTCGTTCTCAGGGAAGTCTAATTCTTCAAGAAAAAAGGGGGAGGGAAAGGGACTCAAACACTCTGCGGAGTAGTTCAGAAACAGAAGTGGAAAGAAAGTATGGAGAATAAGGGAAGCCAAGAAATCCGCCGACTTTCCTAATCGGGAAGAGACAAAAAAAAGGATGAGGAAAAAAAAGATGAGTTGGTATGTCCGCTCGGCGGGATTGGGGGGGCGGGAACCGTATCGGGATCAGCAAAAGGTCTGGCCACCCGTTCCGTCGAGCAAACTGGGAAAAAGGAAGGGAGGGGAGGACGTTTTCGGGAAATAAGGAAAAGGATCTAGAAAACAAACCGCGGAGCCCAGCCGGGCGTAAAGAGGGGCTTATAAATCTAGGGACCACGCCTTTTAAGAAAAAAAGGGGGGGGGATAAAACCAATGAGGGGGGGAAAGGAAGCAGGGGGAGCCATCGCACTCAAAATCAAAATCGCTACAGACTTTATTCCTTGGGGATGGGGGGGGGGGAGAGTGGGAATGTGAAAGGGGGGAGAAAAGATTGCGTAAAGGTTATGGGACAAAAAGGAATGGGGCCTTCTTGGGGGGGATGGGAGAGTCTATCTCCGGAGACTGCTCGTGAGGTTAGGACGGCGACCGTAGGTCCACTTCGGGCGGTCACGGTCAAAAGGGGGGGGATGGTGAGTGGGGAGGGAAACAATCCTTCGAGTACGGGTACAGGGTGTTTGTTGAACTTCACAGGAGGGAAACACGAGGTGTCTCAAAACGAAAAAAGGGGGCTAAAGCGTGATCTCACAAAGGACCTCTGAAACGGGGGGAATTTCGCGTGGAGCAGTTGTGTTCTAGGGGGGAGAGGAGAGACCTCAAGTACCGTTTGCGGGGAAGCAGGGAAGTAATCGGGGGAGCTTCCTTAAGTTGCAACGTCGAAAACACGCTGGTGGGGGGGAAAAGGGTAGGAAGCTTCAAAAGGAACCATGCTTCCAGAAAACCCTAACAGCGCAAGATATCAACATGTGGGGAGGTGCACAGGCTGGAAAGGCTCCAGGGAGTTTGGCCCCCTGCAAAATGGTCGTATCCTAGAGAGAAAAAAGCGGTCGGAATGATCGGGAACTCCAAAAACGTGAATAATCAACAGACGCCGAATCGGAAAGGGCGCCACGAGAAATGTTGATAAACCGTACACCAAAAACTGGGGAAAACTACAGGACAATGTCGATTTAAGGGAAGGGGGATAGGCCTAAACAACACGATCCCAGAAGGTTATCACCCACGCAAGAGCAACTGTACAATGGTTCTTTGGGTAAGGGAACTTCACAAACGCCAGGGACCCTTGTAGCCCTTGCTCTCACTCCCGGAGGCAAGGTGGGCAAAGGGGAACACTGCGACCGAATGGGATGGGGAAAAAAAGAAGTATCCTCAGAGTCTTCTTTTCAAAAAAAAGATGAAAAACTAATCTTACAAGCACGTCTTGTAACTGCTAAAAAAACTGCCTTTGGAATCGGAGACCTGGAAGGGTCACTGGTTGCTAACAACCGAAGAGGAAGATCCACCGAAACACGGTATCTCGGAATGGCCAACCGGCAAAGGGGGGGAACTGCGAAACTGGAGTGGGGGGCGGTATGGGGAAGAGACGGGGATTCCGGCGGGTCGTACGGGGGGGTAGGTAGACTTCAAGTCCACATTCATCGAGTCGAAAAGGGGAATGGAACAAAGGTCAAAGTGGGCCGTCGATGCGAACGAAAGAAATACCCGCCAAGAGGAACAAATCTCAAAGAGCCTGAGGCTATCTGAAGGGAACTGTTGGGGGAAGGCGTGGGCAAAAAGTTTTCGCGGCCTGTTGGGGGGTCACAACAGAAACTGGGAAAGGCGCCAATTGCTGTTACAAAAGACCGGATAGGAAAAATCCAGTCCTCTAACACCGCTGACTCTCGGGAAAGAATTTTGGGCCTGGCTCATGTGAAAAATATCGGCAAGAATGGGGGATGCTGCAGCGGACATAGACAACGGAAGGCCAGGGGTCTGAGGGCGTAGGAAGGGAAAAGTTGGTAGGACAGCACGTCTACAATAATCTCTCGCTGAGAAATGATCCGGAGAGAAGAGCATGCTTAAGGGCTTAAGTTGCGTGGGAGGACACTTAGGGCTTGAGAAGGGTTAAAAAAAGCCGGGGGAATGGGTAGGGAGTCAAAAGAGCTCAGAAGAGGTCTAAACTCGGGATAACCAGGTGACGTCAGTCTCCAGGGAGTTAAACACCTGCCCATCGCGAGAAAATGGAAAGGCACTGTGGCAAGAGTTTGGAGGAGGCGATTGAGTTGAAGGGATTGCAGAGGGCGGCAATTATCCAGCTTGTGGAAAACGGGACCGAGGGTTTAGCCAGGGGGGTCGCAGATACAGACGACCGGCAGGGAAACAAGATCAGTCTGGAAAAATAATCAGGAGACCATCAAACACCCGTTCGTCGGAAAGTGTATTAATATATCCTGTACAACCATCTGACAAGAGGCTAAAACCAAAGAAGTGACGCACGGGGGGGGGGCTCTATCTCTGGTCTGGTCATTTGAAATGGAATGGCTTTTCTCCGAAGCAAGTCTGGGGAGGGAATTGACTCTTTTCATAGAGGCACCGCACAGTAGTATTGATAAGTCACGGTGTTTGAATTTCTATATCCTCAAGGGGGGGAGGGGGAAAATTGCGAAGGGGAAGGTCGAAGTGGCCCAGCGTAGTAAGGAGGCAAACCAAGGGAATCAGACAGAGCGATTGGATCATCACCTATTACGAAAGAGAAATGCGATGAGAGGGGTATAAAAAAACCCCCACCAGGAATGGGTCAGGGGGGGAATAGAAAAACAAAACGGAATTATTTTTCTCCCGTTGGGGGGGAAGATTGGAGGAGCAAATCCTAGCAATCTATAACTAAATTGACGTACTAGAGGTGCTGATTTGGAGATAGCCAGAGAAGGAAGAAAACGGTCGGGGGAGAAGGGAGAAGTGAGCACCGCGAATCATGTCAAAACCTAGGGGGGGAGAAAAAGAGAGCGGAGAAGACAGACAGGGAGGGGACAGAATCACCTATTATCCTAAAGAATTAAGGGGAGAAAAAGCCTATGGACCCAAAAATTCACGTTTTCCAGGGAACAGAAAGCTGACTACCGTAGGGGATGAGAAAGACAGGGGGAACCATTAGACTCGTTCTGCTAGAAGAAAAAGGTCTGAGGGAAAGGGGTATCAACTTCTGCAGGACGATGGGAAGGGGGGGGGAGGAGCGAAATTTTGGCTTTAGGTCGGAGTGAGGGGGAGACAAAAAGGCTCAAGTCGAGCCTGGGGAAAGCTGGAAGAGTGGAGAAATCGTGAAAGGAAAAGGAATTACCCTCAACTGAAAAATGATCCCAGGACTGTAGGTATTTAGGGGGGGAAAGGACACGAAAGAAAGGATCCAGAGGGGGAAAGTTGGGTATACTATTCGGAAAGTGTGGTGTTGTTGGTTGGGGGGGGGGGGGGGGTGTGTTACTAACTCATAAGAAAGGAACAGGGAAAAAAAGGAGGAAGAGGGAAGTAAGCCATTAAAGAACCATTATTTCCGTCGGCAAAGAGAGAGGAGGTCGGGGACCTAAAGAGTGACACTGGCGTAACAAGGTCAATGGGCCAAAACGGTAGAACAAGGGAAAATTATTTTATAAAAAAATAGTGAGGCACAATCAGACGGATGCAATCCACATTACGCACAAGGTAGCCAAAAGAATAAGAGGACCGCGCTAGGGGAAGGGGGATTTGTGGAGGCTTTAAAATGGATCGAGCGGACTCTTCCTGGGATGGAGAAAGAGTGCTGAAGGTCCAACCAAACCAACCTGCCAGGCATCAAAAAAAGAAGGTCAACAAAGTCACCGAAAGCCCCTTTTCTATAAGTGGGAAGGGAGCGGAGAAGTAAAATAAAGGTTGAAAGGGAAGAAGTTACAGAATAGACTCTGGCATCAAACTGAATCAGGGGGAGAACGTGCTAGACGAGAACGGGGCAGTAGGGGAAAAAAGGATAAAGAAAATTACTAACCAGCCTACATAAACGTAGTGCATGAAATCCAAAATCAATAATTGGGGGGAAAGAACGATCACCTGGATCAAAAAAATGGAATGAGCTAACTTATGGTGAAGAAAGACAAGGGGAATCGGTCGGGGATAAAGGGGGAGACGTCAGGAGGGATGGTTGAGTCTCATCTCCATTGCAGAAAGGTATAAGAAAACTCGAATTCTCAGAAACAGGGGGGAAAAAGAGAAGAGGGTAATGAAGTCTTACAAAACTTAAGTTTCACGGTGCAAAACAGTTGGGGTGTGTGGGGGGGGGTGTCTCGAGGAGTCCCGACCGTTGTGTGAAAGCTGCAAAGGGCTCGACCTGTCATTTTAAAGGCGCAAGGGCAGTTGGGTGGAAAATCACTCCCCAAAAAGGCACCTTTGTGAGAGGGGGGAAAGAGGGAGGACTTGTGAAAAGAAAATCGGTATCTGGGGGAATCCCGAATCCATTGGGAATTAGAAGAAAGGGAATGAATTGTGTAGAGTTGTTTCTCAAGGATGGCTCAGAGGAAGGGTAAGAGCTAAAAAGGAAGGAGGGGAACCAAGGTGAGGGTATCTTCACGGGAAAGTGCAGAAGAACTTCTAAAAGACAACTCCTTCTTAATCTCGGAATAAAAGAACAGAAGAGAAGAGAACATAAAGAATGCAGAGAATACTTAAAGAAAAGGAAATTGCCAAACAAAAGTGAAGGAGGGACGTTGGCAGTTTCCTCTTTCTTAGGGGAAGGGTAAGAAAAGGAGGGCGAGTGGAATACAACATCTGGAACATGAAGAGAAGAAGAAAAGACATGTTATACGACAGAGAGGAAAAAAGAAACCTTATCCTCCAACTGAGACAGACCACTCGTGAAAAGTTGGCTGCCTTCGCCAAAGGGGGGAGGGGATAAGGAGAGGGAAAACGAAGAAACTAACGTGTTTAAAGGAGTGTGACTATGAAACAAAAAACCAAAAATTTGCCGAGGGAGAAAGAAAGAAAGCCAAAAGGTTTAAATTTAAAGAAGCACGGACTACAGTACTTAGACCTCGGGAGAGGAGAACGAACGAGGAATTCCTCTAAATATAATGTGAAGCCTCAAAGACTTGGGACGAAAAGAAAGGATTACTGTTAAGACCGGGCCTCTACGCACCAATAAAAAAAAGGGGGGGGGGGGAGTCAAGGAGGATTAGGTACTTGCATCGATGGATGAAAGAGGAATCCCATGGAAAGAAGTGGTAGACAATAGGAAACTCTGGGTTTGGGGAGGGAATGAGAGAGGGGAAAAAGAGAAAGGGACCAACAGCGAGAGAAAAGTCTGGGACTACTGCCATCGTTCTATTAACTCTCGAGTCGGTCGGCGGACGGGGGGGATCAAAAGGCCTAACGATAGCGGTGAGTTATCATTGGGGACTAAAAACTAAAGTAAAGGAGGGAGGAGAAGTATAAGGGAGAAACCTAAAATCACTCGGTTCATCAATGACCAAAAAAAAAAAAGATTAGGAGAAGAGAGAGATTGCTATTGAGAAAAAGCTGAGAAAGGAGCTTTTGAAATGGGGGAAACGAATTCAAGGAAAGTCGGAATGCTTGTGGAGAAAGGAAAGGAAAGAGACAGCCCGGACCTCCTTAAGGCCAGTGGTCTGGGCAGAAGAAATTCGACGGAGTAATTGAGGAAGGCAAAGGTCACGCGGAGAAAAAAGATGGGGAAGCTATTGGGGTCTTAAAATAGAAAAAGACCATCCAAATCCCGTGTAGAAAGGGGGGGTGCCGCCAATGATTGGCCAGGAACAGACCAGGGAACCATAACGCATATCAACAAAGATAGCGATCAAAAAGGTGAATGAATCACTGGCGGGGGGTCTCTTTTGGAGGGGGGTAAAGGTATGGGAAGGGGGCGATGGCGGGAGGACTGGGGGTAGTCAAAAGATGAGTCAGTCGGGGGAAATGAATGATGGGGTAGATGAAGTGTGTGTCGGAGGTAAGGAGGGCGGTTACCGGAAAAAGAGAAAACAGGCAGTTCTTGTTCAAAAAAGTGAGTTGCTTATAGGGGAGCTCTGAAAGGGGAACTTTTCTTGGGGGGGGGGGACGACTCACGTAAGGAACGGTAGAGGAAAACCAGGGGAGTTCTCGCTTTGGTCAGGGAAGAGGAGGGAATCTCAGGGAATCTTTAAGGAAGGAGCAACGGGGTAACAGAGATTGCAACCGCACGGGGGTATTCTAAGGGGGGAGAGTCGAATGCGGAGGGGGGGATACGGTCATGTCTCATAGGGGTGTTGAGAATGGGGTTGAACAACCTCGGACCGCTGTGTCATACTGGACTCGTGGTCGGGGAAAACAAGAAAGAAAGGCGGTAAAATTACCCAGTCAGGATGTAACATGAGACTTCGGCTCTGTTGGAGTCCTCCTTAGACTGAGGGAGATGAGAAGGTCTGGGGGAAGGGAAGGTAACTTCTATATCAAAAACAGTTCTTTCTTTTATCAGGTATCGATGAGGCCGTTAAAAGTGTGGAAGATTCAAGAGGAAGAGGGGGAAAAAAAATACCTATGAAAAAGGGGGGGGCAAGGGATTCAGGTAAAGGGGAAAGAGGAAAAAACGGCCACCTGAATTTACAAACCTGAAGGTCGGATTCAGGCGTATCCTCCAAGACGACAATTCCCAAAAGAGAGGAAAGTAGAAACAAAGGTAGTGGGGGAAGGGCTCTGCAACGCAGTGAATGAGGGACAGAAAATTCTATGGGGGGGGAGAGCACAACTATCTGCGCAAGGTTAAGGGAACTCCCGGATTCTGATTGTCAGATCAAGGGACAGGGTAATCGGGGAGAAAAACGAGGTGGAAAGGAGGAGGGCTCGTGTTCCAAGGAGAGAAAATGGGAGGGGGGATTTGAGGAGAAAAAATCACTACCAAAGGGAGAGACGAAAAAAGGAGCCTACAGTACCTCCACCCAAACAACCCATGCTTTGCCACAGGGAGGGACATGAGATGGGGAGAGAGGAGGACTCACGGGCTTCTGGGGGGGGGCTGGAGTAACCTCAACGGGTCTGTCGGGGGCTGGGGAACTACTTTTATTAAAGGGAGGCAAGACCCAGGGGGAGGCTTTAGGAGAGAAAAAGGGGAGCTCCAATGTTATCGGAAGGCCGTCGAGGGTACCGGGGTCAGGAAAGGAGGGGAGGAAAAAGACGGAGATCTAACATTCACCCTTCGCTAAAAAACTTCTCTTGGTTGTGTATATGGAAGTTGGTCAAATGACCATGTGGGGGTTCTCGGGTAACTGACTTTTTGGTGTTTGTCGTGTCAGAAATATAAAGGTGGAGGAATTAAGGAATGGGATAGAATTATTGTTTCCTCGACCACAGCAATCATCGACAAGAGACTCTGCTGGCCTTTGCCTTCACCGGGCAAAATGGTAGGGATCCACACTGATTTTTGACTGGTGCGTTCTCGACCACTGGTCGCAGTTCGCCTGGGCGGAGGGAAGGTTTTCGACAAGAAGAGAACGCAGGAAAATCCCGAAGGAAATAACAGCTTACGTCTATCGCAGACCGGGGGGGATCGGGGCGTATCAAGGGATGTGAGACTCGGCAGCAGGGACCGGGGGGGAAAGAGGTTTCGGACGGGGGGGAGGGAAAGAATCGGTCTAACGGGTTCAAGGCTCCGGCGGGAAGGGGGTCTAAACCAAAATGGCAGAGTGGGGGATCCAGGTACCGCACTGTTTACATTGGTGGTCGTCGTCGATGTTGGAGGAAGTCTTCAGTTGTACCTTACAAGCGCGTAGGGAAATTCTTGAACGTTTAAAAAAAGTCGTATGCGACCAAGGTGGAATAAACGGGTAAGAACATCAGAAAAGAAATCCCTGCCAGTGCTCTTCTGGGACGACTTAAAGATCAGTGATCGGAGAATCCGGGGAAATTACTCCAGGTAGGAGTAGCGAGATAAGCGTAGCAAGCGACTTAGTCCACTGCCTAAAAAGACGGAACTGTTCGAAGAAGGAAGGGGGTGTCTGAGGGACAGCTAGTTCTGGTGGAAGAACTAAGACTTAGGAAAAAGTAAAAGGGAGGTACTGAGGTCGGGGTTCGGTATATCGAACTCCCATTAGGCGACTTGCGAAGAGGGGAGTCCGACAGTCGTAAGAAAAGATGGGTCTGAACGCTAGTTCCGACGTCCGGACGAGTGGCCGCTTCGAAATGAGAAAAAACCCAGTTCAGTGACGAAGAAGAGAATCGAACGAATACGGGGGGGTAATTGCAAGTCTATGCGTCATGATAGAACCAGCCCCTTCAGTCCATCAAGGTATTTGGACCGCGATCTCTCAACAACCACTGGAGGCTGCTGCCGGAACCGTAAGGACCGACTGGGACACGCGTGTGCTGGGGGATCTTGTCTCTTTTCGTGCCGCCACAAATACGCACGACTTGACCGGAAGGAGAGGGGCTGGTCTCTCGATCGGGATACTAAATGGGGTCGGGTCAGGGGTGCGCAAAGGGGGGGTGACTTGACCGTAGGAACCAGGGTCACGAACATCGTACCGTCTAGATGGCATAGACAAACGATGAGGGAAAACGTTAATAAAGACCGAAGGTCTCCAGACAGTCCTTACCGCATGTCTTTCCGATCTAACATTCAAACAAGAGAAAAGAGCTTTCAGGAGAGCCCTCGCAAGGAGCGAACTTCTAGTTTCGTTTGCAGGTGCGACAAAAAAGGGGGAGAAGAGTTGTCCTAAGGAAAAATGAAGCCGGCAGACCGGGGAAAAAGGTAGTCTTATAATCGAACGGGGGAAGAAGTCAGATGCGCGGGAAGGGTTGGGACCTGGGAGTTCGAGACCCGTTCCCGTGGCAGCCCGTGTAATGAAAGGGGACGGGGGCCTCGACCATTGCCAAGAGCTAACAACTCGACTAAACACCCTATGGGCACTGCAAGGGTACGGTGGAAATATGGAAGGGGTGGCAAGACCCTGTCAGAAGCAAAACTTAGAAAGGGATCGAACTAGGCCTGGGGGGCTGAAAAAAACGATGCTGACTGAACGGCATGATCAAATCCATGATTAAGAAGAAAGTAAAAGACTCAAGAGAGAGAGAGAAACAAATGGCAGCTTACCGCCTGAATCTGTAGGGAGGCCTACTTGTTGAGAAAGGAAGAAAAGGGAACATGCGAACTGTAATTGGGGAACAGTTAGAGTCAGGAAATCACGACGTGACGAGAAGTTTGGGAAAAAAGGTGAAGACAGCAATTGGTGAAAAGGGGGGGTGTGGGAGGGGGTCTCTGTAAAGGAAGTCAACTCGGCTACACGAAGCGGGGGGCTCCTGACGAGGAAGAAAGGGTCGCCCCACAAAAATAAGGAAAAAACAAGGTCATTGAAGGGACACGAGACCCCCGCCGCCGGCTCAATAGTTCTACTGCGGGACAAACCGGTTTCCGGAGGACAATGACAGCTGTCAAACAGATCAACGGCAAGGCGTGGAGGCCACAAGGGGGTAGGAGAAGGGCTCATGATCGACAAAGTAAGGGACATTCAGGGCTGGAGAACAGATACAGGACAGTAAAAAAAGAAAAAAAGGGTGGCGCGTCCCGACCAAAAAAAGAATGGGGCGGCCGCTCTTCCTCAGAAGACGTTAAAGAGGGGTGGCGTCCTAGGATAAAAAAGGGGAGATGAACGTGGCGGGGGGGATCAGCGTTCACTCCGATGACTGGAGAGAAGAAGAAAAAACAATAGGTTCCCAGCTTGAGACAAACGCAGCAGCCGAAGCAAATAAAACAGGACGCAAAGAAAGAGGTAAACTGTCAGTCTTACAAATATCGAAGATTAAGGCCCGCTACTTGGCCCCCTTGAAACTCTCTCCTGAGGGGGGGTATCCCCACGTTCTAACTTGAGTCAAAGCCGAGTCAGTGGGTGCTGAAGGGCATCAAATCCCACCCAGAAGGCCCGGGGGGGCCAGAAATGTGAAAGGGAAGCTGAGAAGGGGATCACAGGGGAAAGGGGGAATTGGGATCGCAAAAGTAACAGTGCTGGATAATTGTCCCGGCACTGACTGTTGTGAATAAAACAGGGGGAAAAGGGAGGGGGGAGAACTCTGGCCAGGGGGGGGAAAATCTTCAAAATCTTAAATTCATGATCCTCATGGACCGCACTTGAACTCAACTTTTCTAGGAG
>Ga0179591_1308187_pt1 | contig 11725 bp, 14 predicted proteins | sample CZOMad2_1_08_16f_FD_182891 | JGI IMG/M metagenome (GOLD analysis project Ga0179591, IMG submission 182891) | Vadose zone soil fungal communities from Angelo Coast Range Reserve, California, USA - CZOMad2_1_08_16fungal (PacBio error correction) | ecosystem: Environmental > Terrestrial > Soil >...
TCCTAGAAAAAAAATCGGGACAAGGAGATCTACTGGGAACTCTTGGCGGCCCAAAGAACTTTTTCTGGGGGGGGAGGAGGTCGTCCTTGCGGGGGGTCAAAGAGGGATAGAACGCTCGTCTGTGTCCTGTCTCTGAGGAAAGGATGTCTTCAGTAAGGGGGGGGGTCTTTTTTTTCTTAAAGCGCCGTGATGCCGTACCTTTTAACCGCGGAGTCCCAGCTGGGGGAGTAGAACTCGCCTTTCTCAGGGGGAGTTGTTGAGAAGAAAATCTACACCCCTCGGAGCAGCACCGTGTAAGAGCTATCGAACGGGAAAAAGGATCTCGAGGGAAGACGGGGGGGGGTAACGCTGTTCAAGACGGTTTTATTGGAGAGGCTACGAAAAACCGGATTATATCACGTGGATGAGACGCGTGTCAAAACTGACGAACGACCAAGCTGAAGCGGAAAAAGGCCGCCGTCTAACTTGGACATGACCTCGGCCCCACGAAAAATCCACGTCGCCGGAAAATGTTTACGGGGGAACTCAAAAGGGGGGGAGGATGCCGGGGTTGGGAGCAACCTCGTTGAAAAATCACGCGTATAAGGTTTAGGGAATCGGGACGTTCTCTGAACGTCGAGAAGCAGAAGGTTTTCACCCAAAAGTCGCCGGGAAGATGCTCTTCACGTAAGCTGACCGAGAAGGCCGGTTTGTGTCTTCTATGGGTCTGAACGGACGTGCAATCGTTTTACATCTGACTCTCAGGGGGAGAGACGAGCCATCTTATAGTATTGGCGCAACTGCCGGTCCAGGCTGAAAGGGAAAGGGGGCTCTTTCAGCCCGAAAGAGCTTGCGGTAGGCATCGCGAAGGGAGGCAAAGACCATGTTCAAGGAGCGGGCGCAGTCTCCTGTCTATTGAGAGAGATCGGAGATCGGTGGTGGGGGAAAACTAGTGTGCGACGAGCCCTGGGGGGGGGGAACACGTTGATGCTGGGGCGACGCCGGTAGGGGAGGAGCGCCGGGACGCGGGGTGTGACCAGGAAACAAAAAAGCTTGCTGCGCGTGGCATTGAGACGTTCGCTGGGGGGGGAAACCGGTCCGTCTGGGAGGAAAAGGGGGACGAAAAAAGGTCTTGCAAGAGCCTCGCTACGCGAAGACTCCGCCGAGCGAAACTACGTAGTCCTCGGAAAAAGAGTTTCTTCACCAGGACTTTTGCCTCAGAGATCGAGCTCTGAGGTGAGATACTATAAACCAACAACGAGGAGGGCTTCAAATATCTAGGAAAATGAGATATCATCTCACCATCGGGGGAAAAAACATCGGAACATCCATAGCCGCCGCCGGCGCCTACGTCGCAAATACTGAAAAAAGTCGTCTTACTCGAGGCATTCAAAACAGACGCTGGATCACCACGAAACGGAACGTTTCGAGGTAATAATCGAACTCTATAAAGAAAGCTAGAAAGAAAGGGTTTCCTGGTCAAAACCCCGAGGAAGAGACCGGGCGTCGAAAATCGCCAACAACTTTTTCAAAAGGGCTCGTCGAAAGGAAAATCTACACACCGGATCGACGCAGCTCAAGGGGGGGGGGGAGGAGAGAACGAGGGGGAAGAAGACCGAGCACATGGTCTGGGGGAGACGCTTCCGAATACGCGGACCGAGCAGCTATCGTGAGACGCCCAAAAAAAGGGTTTACTTCCCGGGAGGACCAGAATCAGCGGGGCGGAAATGCGAGGGGAAGAAAAGGGATCTCATTCGGACGACGTTAAAGACGCCTTCCCGAGAAGTTGCTGAAGAGAGCTCCCTGAAGGAGTCCGCAGGCTTTTCCTTGGAGACAACCTTGAACCCGCACTAGATATCCTCCAAAAAAAACTTCACGTCATGAGCCACCGTCCGGCGCGATGTTCAGTTATTGGTTTCGCCAACTAGGGACGAAAAATTATTTCATGGGAGTCGAAAAAAGGAACTGGTCCGGCGACGTTGAGTCTTTCGGGTGGAAAGTCGTACTGTCATGGTGAAAGAGTTCTCCGGCGCCAGTTATCCCTCTCTAAAAAGGAGGGTTCGTTTGAAGACGGGCATAGGGCTGGCTCTTCAATCGCTTAAAAAGGTCGAACCTTACCGGCGAACTGACTCTGCGACAAGTCTTCACCGTCAGAAAGTATACAAAAATGCTGTTAACAGACGGAAGATGACCGCACAACAAAGGGGGCCCTCTACCGTGTTAGTCAAAGAGCTTGGCTACTAGGAAGGCTTTAAAGAACTCGCCGTCTGAACTAAGCAGGAAAATCGACCGAATAACAACAAGAAGCGACGAAAAGAAAATACGCAACAAGCATCTTCTATCAGAAGTCAAGAGAATCAACTTTTTCTGGTACGCAGAGGGGGTCCTTTTCTGAAAGAAACCTATTTGGAGAACGTCGATGTGCAAAAGGAGACATCGACGCCGTAAATACTGGTCCGAGTCAGGAGTAACTGGAAATGGGGGGCAAAACCGGTGGCGCCAGAGGGCTTGAAAAAGGGGAACGAAGGGTTCGTGTCCCCTCCGGTACTGCCCGGGGAAGAGATCGACTTTGGGGACTATCACCTCGGTGATAAAATCCCATCCTGAGAAAAAGAGGCCACGTCCCGGCAGGGGCTTTGGAGAGGGGTCGAGCGATGAAGGGAGGGAGAGAGAGAGAATCATGCGCGATGGACGCACCGACGCTATGCTGGATCGTTTATAGCCCTAAGGACCGACCTTGGCGGAGAGGGAGGGAATGTGGTGGAAGTAGGGGGACCACACCGACTAAGGAAGAAGAAAGTTTGAACAAAGGGGGTTTTTCTACATGATCGTGCTGATTTCCGCCGGCGTGAAGTTCCGAAGGGGAGGATGCCGCGGAGGGGACTTCTGTCTCGTTCGAGAAGAGGGCGAGAAGGCGAAAGGACTCCTCCTCTCAAAGGGGATTTTTTTAATGTAAGTTCGGGGACCAGGACGAGGAGGTCTACTGCAAGAGAGGAGACTAGGTCTCGAAAGAAGGTGAGCGGAGAGGCGACGAGCCGCGTCAAAATAACCGGGAACGAGTCTCAGAAAACCAGAATAAAAAAAGAAAAAAGAAAAAAAAAAAAAAAAAAACACGCGGGGGGGGTGTGGGGGGGGGGGGGGGGGGGGGGGGGGGGGGGGGGGGGGGAGACAAGAGGAGGGGGAGGGGGGGGGTAGTATAAGGGACCTCTCCTTTCCCCAGCCTATAAACCTAAGGAAAGAACGAATATTATCGCTGTCAGGAAAACTCCTAACTAAGGAGAAATCCTTATTCTTGGTGAACAAGTTTTAAAAAAAAAAACTACTTTTCGCGCGTGTTTCCAAGGATCTCTTTTTACACAGGAGGGTCCTTGTAGAAGGTCCTTTTCTCTTATGCCGGGGGCAAGAGAGCGTCAACTCTGAAACCGAAAGGAAAAAAAAGCAAATCTTAGTCTTGCGTGCAGGAAAAGGGGTGCAAGTCGTCTCTCAGGAAAGGGGTACCTCCGCGGAAAAGGGGTCTCACCTCTCGTTCACATAGGAACGGAGGAGAACTATTCCTGGTGAGGGGGGGCCGACCTCCAACTATTTCTCGAGGGAGAAAAGAAAAAAAGAGATCTCTGTCAAGCAGAGAATCGCGAGGGGGAAGACTCTCTTTCGGGCTGTCTCGGGGGAGCTTGCTATCGAGGGAAAAAAAGCCTATAGAGGGGTGGGGAAAAGTACTAACTACCTATAGAGGGGGAGTGAGAGGATGATCACCGACTATAATAAAAAGGAATAAGTTCGAAAGAAGGACGCCTCGAGATGATTCTGAAAGAATCCGAGGAGAGAAGACTCTCTCCCCTGCTGTCTTTGGGAAGGGGGGAAAGACGCATAGGCGGTTTAGTCGGCGACGGGAAGGTCAGCGACGAGCCTGTCTGAAGAGAGAGACTTTCTTGAAGGAGGGAAAGCTCAACACAACCACGTTGTATGAGAAGGAAGAGAGGAAAGAAGGACAAGCCCAGCGAAGGGGAGGTCTCATCTCAGCCGGGTCACCGCCTAAAGATAAAAACCCCCGCGTTCACCATCCCGCATGAAAAGAGAAAAGACTGGATGGAAAAAAAAAGAAGAAATCGCGAGCTTCTGCATTGAGGGCCAACGCGCGTGAGGGGTCATCATCTGCACATCCCCACCGGACTCGTGACGGGGGATCGCGTATAATCATCGGTCGTAGAAGCAGGGGAAAAAGGAAGGCCGACCCTCGCCGAAGAGGGGAAAGTTGAAAAAATGAGAGCGATGAATCGGATTGACTGGGGAATCGCTAGCAGAAAAGGCTTGCCGTCCCCCCCGACAAGGGGCGGGAATCGCCGCAAAGGGACGGCCCGAACACTGTCGGTGAGAAAAAAACGCTGCGGGGGAACTGACCTCCGCGAAGGAAAGAGAGGGGAACGCCGAAAGAGGAATTGCGCTTCTCTGGCGGTGTAAATCGGGGAAAAGGGGGGCCCGGCATCAGCGTACCCTCGGGGAGAAAAAAGGACGCTCGGTGGAAAAGCGGAGAGCTGAGTGCAACAAAAGCGCCACGGGGGAAACGCCTCGTTGACACAGAAGGAAGTCCTAAAGAAAAGGGGTCTAGTGCGCTTTGAAGCGAAGAGGCTCGGAAAAACTCTTGTGAAAAAAAGGATCGCCCGCAGCGGATGGGGAACTTTCCCGTCTGGAGGGCACTTCGTCGCAACAAGGGCCGGGCGTGGTCGAGAAACCTCTAGTTAGAAGAGCTGGGTCCATCGCCGGGACGGTCCTTGCACAAGGGAAGGGACCCCCAAAAAAACCCTCGGAGAGGAAGGAAAAGGGCGAGGGAGGGGATCATACTCGGATCTAAGCAAGCAGCCTAGAGGAAAAAGAGGGGAAAAAAGGATCCGTCCTCACCGAAAAACAGGAAAAAAAAAAAAGAAAGTCCTCCTCACGAAATCTAAACAGGGGGTCCCGTAAGAGAGAGCTCTAAAAGAGAGGGGGGTGTTAAAGAGGAAGACTCCACCAGAACCTGTCTAAAAAAAGATGACCCTGTAGAGAGTCAAGAGAGGAGAATCTCGGGGAGGTTCTGTCAGAATGAGGAAAAAGAAAAAAGCGATATCTACCTGGGGGAACTCGCTCGACGTGAAGAAGCACTTCGCATAAAGCGTTGTCGAAGGGAGGAAGCCGGGCTGCTGTTACCATCAAGGAGAATCAGAAAAAAGATCCTAGTTGCTAAAAACGTAAGTCCGAAAAAAAAAGGGGGACCAAATTGACAAAAAAATAACTTTCGGGGAAAGGAGACAATCCACGTATTTCCCAACGAAAGCGTCGTCTTCCAAGTGGAAAGAGGGAGAAAAGCTTACAAAGAAATTACTCTCCGCACTCAAGGCTACGTCCTTCGCTGAAGGGGCCTCAGGAGAATTCCCTCCCAACTCGGAAAAAAAAGAAACGACAAGAGAGGAAAAATACCACTTTTTGTCGGTTAGAGAGGGGATCTCCATGAAGAAAAGGTCGCGCGGAGGGCTGTCGCCGGGAGGATGTCGTCTCTTCGGGAGGGACGCGTTGATAGGACTTATAACGCCGCTTAAATGGGAGGGCGTAAAGGGTAACCGATGAGTCGAAAAGGGAGGACGAACGCTGCGAAGAATTGGCTGAGGGTTTTTCTTTTAGCACACCTTCGGTCCGGAACTCACCCGGGAAAATGTGAAGACGGGGGCTTTTGCAGCTTGTCCGAGAAAAAGGGGTCACCAAAAGCCGCTGGTTCTCAGGTGAGACGTGGGAGTACGTTCTTTAGGTCGTTTCAGTTAAAACTTTGTCTTCCCTGAGGAAAATAAAGGGAACCCTCCCTGCTAACCTTTCAAGAAACTTTTCGAAGCATTCCTACGGAGAAAGCTTCCCTCCCTTCCGGATCAGAACCTCTGTTGAAAACGATGAACTGCACCTTTGTGGAAGGGAAGGAGACACCTCGTTTATGAACACGGCAACAGGTGGCTGGGACTTTAACTTTGAGGAGGTACGTCCCTCGAAGAAGCCGGGAAGGGACTACGCGAGGTGGTCGCCGTCTGGCTAGGGAAAAGGTCAGCTTACCGGGGGAGATTCGAAAGAACATCGTCTTTACGTAGGCAATCGGGGTGGGGAAATCAAAAAAAGGGTTAACTCCGAGCCTCCCAGAATCTGTATGTCTCTCGAGAAGATCCCTTCTAAAGGTCCATTAAGGAGGGGCTCGGTCCCCCTCACGAGATTGAAGGGGGGTATTCGGCATCGAAGGGAAAGACTCCCATGGGATAAGGCTCTTCTTCAACGAGAGATGCTAAAAGGGGTGTCGGGCTTTTCGGGATAGGGTTGAGATTTCGGCTACGGAAGGTGGCCTAACAAGGGGGTGGCAGGGGGAGACGCCTTCTCTATCATAAAAAGCGAGTTGACCAGGACCATCCAAAAGGGGTGCTCGCTGGGGGGGGGGGGAGACGAGGGGAGCGACCTGGAAAGAAAAGGGGTGAGCGAACAAAAAAAGCTTCTGGACAAGAAGATACGACGCGAGCAAGTGTTGAAGAAACCTCCTAGCAATAGGCAAGGCGGCAGGCTAAAGTCTGCCACAGGAGTTTGCCAGGGGGGGCTCTCAGGAAGCGCGATTTTGGAGCTCTAGAGGGGGAGGAGGGAAAGAAGAGATAAAAATCTCGAAGCGATCGGAAATACGAGGGGGCGAGATCTGTTTCAGACAGAGCTTCCTCCCTCAGCGGGCGTCTACAGGAAAAGTTGGCAGGGAAGCTGATGTCCAGATGTCGGCTTTCGAAAATTACCTTGACCTGTCTAGAAAGCGAATAACACCATTAAGCACTCCGTGTTGGAGGGGTTCCTTTTCAAAAAGAGAGAGCGCTCGAGACAAGAAAATCGGCCAAGAAGCGGAACAGAAGCTTCTCCTACAGGGAGAAAAAAAAGAGGACCTCGCTACCAGCCGGCCGACAGCGAACTATATCAGAAAAAGGGTTCGGGGAACTTCGAGCTGCCGAAAGGGGGGCCGCCGCAATCGTATCTTTCGGAAGAGAAAAAGGGTCGTACAAAAAAAGGAGCTCGCCAGAAAAAGGAGGAGGGGCGTCTAGCGGAAGGAAAGAAAATTGAGAGGGGAAGGCTGTCCACCATGTAAAAAAGGTGAACACTCTTGAAGTACTCCGGCAAAGCAGGTCAGCTTACCTTACCAGGAAAAAGGAGGCGACCAAAGAGCGTTTCCTTGGAACCAAACGTGGGGAGAAGATGACGTATCCAGGGATCTCCAGCAGCCACAGCCGTCCTGTCGCGGAAAAAAAAGGGGTGCTCGAAAAGAGGCTCCGACCCACTGTGGTAAGCGATCTCGTCACCAAGAAGGATCTGGTCGGGCTGGGGAAAAGACTGGACGCGGTCGGGGGGGGGAGAAAAGTGTTAACAAAAGGAGACCGCTCCTTTCGAAACGTGGTCGGGACACTAAGAAGGGTTCTAGAACGCGAAATCGGGAGAGTAGACAAGTAGCCTAGGTGAGAAAAACTTCGAAACAATTTTAGGGCGAGAAAGTAGGTATCTTCCACTGAGGAGAGTGTCTTTGAGCAGGGAAGGGGGTCTATGAGAAAAAAAACCCCTACTTCTAAAAAGCTTGAGGAAGAGACCACAAGGGAAGACGCCGCGAGGGCGCGCAGAAGAGGCGTTCTAAAGAAAAAAAGAGCGACCAGAAGAAAGGGCGACAGAAGACCGGAAGGAAAGAAAAGGAAAAGCGATCAAGCCGGCGATCAGAGTCGGGCCGGAGGGTCTGGGTTCCTTGCAGGAAAAGGTCGTGGCCAGGGGGGGGGATGGCATCGGAGGGGCACGGGCGGAGACCGACGTGGAGATGGCGGAAGGGAGATGGTAAGGAACGAAAGGGGAAGGGAACTTTGGGCAGACGAATCCTGTGGGAAAAATAGGCTGTACTTAACACGAATTGGATCCCCTCGCGTAAGTCCTTTAGAGAAGTTGGTCCTTCTGCTGAGCTAACCTCGGAGGGAGGTCATGAGGAAGGGAAAAGAAGAAAACTGTATGGAAAAAGAAGGACGTAATTTCTGGTAGGGAAGTCTATCTATGCCACTTCAAGTCGAGACTCTAGAAGCGGAGGAAGAAAAACTCTATTCTCGGCTCGTATAATCGGCAGAGGGAGGGGCCGACCTTAAAAGGAAGGGGTGGAGTCTATGATGTGGTAACACCGAAGATAAAGAGAGATGTGAACCACAGGCCTTGAGCTATCGTGCAGGAAGAAACTTTGAAAGGGGGAAGGTGCCTGGGGGATGCCTTCTTAGCACAAGTGACTGTCGAAAAGGGTCTCTTCCGAACAGGGGAAAAGGGAAGCCGCCGAATCCGGGGGAGGAGGTGAGAGGCCAGTACGGAAGCAAGAACGGCTAAAAGAGCGCGGAAACTCGAGGTTCGAAAGGGGGGGGGAAAACTCCTGTGATCTTACCGGGGGTCGACTAGCCGGGGCGAAGGAAAAGCACGATAGCAAACTCTGGAAAAAACCGATTCAACCGAAGCCACGAAGGGAAACGAAGATTAGCGCTGTAAAAAAGAAAACATGGGGGAGGAGAATGAAATTTGACCAGTTTGCCAAAGGTAGCCTCACGGGCCCCAGCCGCGAAAGGGGGAAGGGGGGATTTACAAAAGGGGGAAGTGGAGGCTCACTAATGAAGGGAGATGGATGCCTTTCCTATCGACGAAAGCCCGGAGAAGCGCAATCCGAAGATTCTGCTATCTTGTCAAGGCTCGATTTCAATTTTACCGCCGAGAGGGGTGCTAAAAAGGTTTCTCGGCCTGGGCTTCTGATGCAGCCGGCACTACCTCCACCTCGGGAGATTGCTGGGAGGGGAACTATCTCTAAAGCGAAAGAGAGCGATGGTCAACGGCATGGCTGTTAGAGGGAGACTTTGTCGCGTGAGAGGGGGGTCTCCGCGAAGAAAAGTTCGGAACGAACGAGATGGGGTGGGGGAGGAAGAGATGGAAATCACCTCCCGAGATCACGAGACGGAACGCAATATACTAGAAGGAGGACCTCAAAAGAAAAAGGAATAGCCGTCCTAGTTACTCAGGAGATGGGGAAAGGGGGGTTCAACGAACAGAGATGGACTTACTGCGTCAGAGGGAAAGGGGAGAGGCTGCCAGCCCTGCTTCGCTCGGAGGGAGAGTTTCATCAAAGAAGGAGTATTACAATATATAGGAAATCAGAGAAGGAAAGAGCGAGAGCAAGAAGGACTCTTTCGCGGAGGGAGGGGAATCGCCGCCTCCAGCTCTTCGGAGAAGAGGAACCAGCCCTCAGAAAAAGGAGCTTTTCTTCCTGTCAACATCAGGAAAAGAAGACGATAGAGTTTGAGAAAAATCATCTTACAAAGCCAAGCCAGGAGGGATTCCTAAACGTCAATGAAGCGAGAGAGGAAGGAGATGAGGGAGTATTCCGATCCAAAGCCAGCGCTGGGACCGTGGGGGAATAGAGGGGATGAAGGGGGGTCCTATATCTGGCTCGCGAATCAAACGAGTCTTTCGTGAAGGACCTTCTTCATCGCAGGGGTAAGAAAATCGCAGGAACCAGTAACACAAGGGACCAAAGGGGGTGAGCACCCTACCCGCGAAAACTAGGACTTGACCTCCTCTAGAAATCTAGCCGAAAAGCGTCGGGGGAGGCTCCTATCGGGGGAAGGAGAGGGGGGAGGGTCCTCTTACCAAAGAAATCATCTACCCTGATCTGGCGACAACGAAGCTCGTTTTACCACTCTCTTCGGACTCAAGACAAGGGAAAATGTGCGGCTCGCCGAGGAAAAGAAATTTTCACATTCAGGGAAGGGCTTAAGGTTTTCGGGGGGGGGGAACCGTCTCCTAAATACTTAGAACTCGTAGGACCTGTTCCTGAGGGGTGGAAGTCGCGGCCTCTCCTCATCGGAAAAAAGAAAGAGAGGGATGTCACTGGAGAGGCAGGATGTAAAAATACCAAAAAGGAGTGGTCTGTCGAGAAGAAAAGAAGCTCGCTTGCGTCGGGGGCTAGGTCTTCTTCCAGGGAAACAGGCTTGAACACGGCTAACCCCGGGGATTCGGGGAGGCTTCCAGTTCGACGTCTCGGAAAAAAAGAGGAATCTAAAGGGCGTGTGCGCTCGCCGGCAAGGAAAAGACGGCACGGCACGCCGAAACGCAACGAAGCGGCATGTTCGGGGAAAAAAGGAATGGGGGGAAAGTCTACTCTGCGTCGGGTGAAAAGAACTCTACGCACAAACAGTCTAAGACAGGTCGTCCAGAAGAGCCACGAGGGCTAAACGAAATCAAAGTTCGCTGTGAGAAGCGCCAATTATTAATCAAAGAACGGGAACCGCGCAGAGGGGCTCGAGCGGTCACCCGATAAAAAAAAAAATTTTTCTTCCTCGAAAGGAAAAGGGGAGATTCGAGAAGGAAAGGCTTGGCCTCCTCAGAGGCCCTCTCTCCGAGGGGGAGCGACTCGAACTCCAAGAGGAATGCAAAAAGGACATCAGTGTTCACGGCGAAAGAAAGACCACGATCTGCGCCCGGGAAAGGACCAAGTTCCAGTACAGGATGCATGACGCAGAAGGAGAAATACGGCCCGAAGGGCAAGCGCTTCGTGAGGAACAACTCCTCATGAAAGCAAGAGGGCACGACCATCTGAGGGAGAGCTTCTGCAAAGGAGAGGTCCTCATATCTAGGATCTTAAAAATCGCCGCTGGTCGAATGAATGTCCAAGAGACTTTCTGTCGCTTCGTCGTGTGAGGGAGGAAGCCGAAAGGTGAGAAGCCGAAGGAGAGGTCGCCATTAATGTTTGGGGAAAACAACGAGTCCTCGCTGAATCGGGTTGGAAGGAGAAACCAAGCCTTCGTCACGCCGTTGTAAGGTGACGCTATTAAGGACCAGTCACTTAAAAGTGTAAGGTGCTCACAGGGGGACTCGTTCGAGGGGACGTCGAGAAGCCGAGCCCGTGCCAATTTACAAAAAGAACACGACCGAACCAAAGAAAGTGCCTGAGGAGTTTCGAGAAACTCGTCCGGAAAGAGGAGAGTCTCTCCTCCCGTCTCCAAGGGACAAAATTCTCCGAAATGCCTCCAGGAGGGAGCCACGGAAGTCGAGCAAATCGTTTGAGAAACTTCGGGGGGGGGGGAATGTCTTTCTTTATAGGAAAGAGCGAGGGGAAAAACTCTTGGGGGGAGCCGCCGTGGAGACTCCTGACACGCAATGTTCGCCGCCGAAGGGGAAGGGTCAGGAAGAAGGGGGGGGAAAGGCCTTCTTCGATTCTAAGAATATGTTTTAAAGAGGTGGAAGGAAGTTCGCGAAAAGCGCTCCCCTCAGGAGGTCGCAGGGGAACATCCTTCCAGGTCCAGGCCTCCGTTTTTGAAAATCCCCTCTCGCTGGGGGATTCGTCTCTTTTAGGGAGAAAGGGGTTACGAAAAAAAAAAGAAAACATGTAAGAAAAGCTCGCGCCAGAGAAGGAGCACTCGCCGCGGGGGGAAGTCGTATAGGGAAAATTTGAGAAAATGTTCCTACCCCGGGGGGCCGATTGCTACTCCAGAAAAGGGGGAGCTTGTTTGAACCGGGAGAAACTTCTTTCGAGCGTGCAGGGAGGTCGCTTTAATACTAACGGGGGGGGGGGGGAATCCTAAAGAGTCTAGCGCATTGCCCGAAGAAAAAGACACTAGCCCAAGGGGGGGGGGGGAGCCGGCAGAGATCTAGGGCGACCGGCTTAAGAGAGTGCAAAGGGATTGGCCTCGACTGTGGAAGGAAGCAGTGT